>Ga0194127_10009068_pt1 | contig 10528 bp, 7 predicted proteins | sample TA2KigC100mmetaG_FD_148624 | JGI IMG/M metagenome (GOLD analysis project Ga0194127, IMG submission 148624) | Freshwater microbial communities from Lake Tanganyika, Tanzania - TA2015036 Kigoma Deep Cast 100m | ecosystem: Environmental > Aquatic > Freshwater > Lake | place: Tanzania: Lake... | reverse complement strand
CCCCGACCGCGCTTTATCTGCGGCAGCGGCTGGATAAGTTTAATTTACGCATCACCCGCCTGGCCCGGGGCCTGCCAATGGGTGGCGACCTGGAGTATGCCGATCAGAACACCCTGCTCAGGGCGCTATCCGGCCGGCAGGAACTCTAATTTATTTATTCTTTCCACAAGATCCCAAAATGCGTGATGCGGATGTTCTGCTTGGTGGGCGTCATCTTTACCTCTGAAACATTTTCCGCTTTCGCCATCCAGCGATCCACCAGCGCCTGTTTTTCATCTTCCATCTCGATGTCCAGGTTGGCGAGTTCTTCCTGGTAATTCTTCAATACCTCTTCCGCTTCTTTCAGACGTCCGCGCGCATCGGCTGTCATGCGTCCCTTGGTAACTGAGGAGGAAAAGCTCCTTACCTTTTTCCCAGAGAGGACATCCAATACTTTTCCACCCACATTGAGCGCGGTGTCAAAACCGCGGGAAGCCATTTCCTTTTTGTACTTGTCTACTTTCAACTCCTGACTGGAAATTTTCTTTTCCAGTGATGACTTCTTTGTTGCGTATTTGCTGGATAGTTTGGCAGCTTCCAGGTCGGCTTTTTTCTCCGCAGCCTGCTGGCATAAATCCAGAAATTCCTCTTCGCTGGCTTCCGGGCCGACCGTCACGCCCAACGAAGGGCTTGAACGCAGTGAGACCATGTCCGTCTCATAGATCCAGTGTTCGAACTCCCTCTCCTGCGATGTCATCCAGGCTGGTTTGTTCATGAATTCCGGCAGCGACGCAAATTTCATGCCACTCTGAGGGCGCTTGAGCAATCCGCCCGGATCAAAATCTTCCTGGACAAAATCCTCCCATATTTGCCCGGTCTCGCGTGGGTCTTCCACAATCGCAGTGATGGAGCGGGTGAAGTCAACTGAAGGTTTGGACTTCAAATAACGTACTTCTGCGCTGGCAATGAGGGCAGGAGAGTAGGTGTTAGAATGGGTATCTTTCGGGACGGACTCGAAATACTCGTTCACACCCGCAACCTGCGGCTTTGCATCGGATGCCACGCCTTTTTCGCGCGCTGTTATTACCGGGGTGGCAGCTCTGCGGCTGGACTGGCTGACTTTGCCCTTCGCGCCAAAAATCTCATTGAGCTGAGGGATCTGGGTGATCGTCAAGGGTCCGGCCAGGTAGCTCATTGCCCAACGCGTGTGAAAAATATTCGGTTTTTTCTCGTGCACGTTGTGATAAAGAAAAACCCGTTTTCCCAGGGTGGAGATCAACCTGTCGTATTCACTGCGCGGAACCCCACCCGCCGCGCTTTCCAGACCATCCAGCAGGCGCTGCTTGTCCTGGTCCGTCTGCAGGCGGCCGACCATCCAGGTGCCGGCGTTGGAAAGGGCTTTGTAATCGACGTCGACCGGATTCTGCGTGGTCAACACCAATCCCACGCCAAAGGCGCGCGCTGTCTTTAACAGGCGGATGATCAACGGCTTGGAAGGGGGGTTGGCAACCGGCGGGAGATAACCGTGGATCTCATCAAAATACACCAGCGCGCGCAGATCCCCTGTGCCGTGCTGGCGGTGCATCCAGGATTCCACCGCGGAATAGAGCAGGGTGATGAAGAACATCCTTTCCGCATCACCCAGGTGCGCCAGGTAAAAAATGCTATGGCGGGGTTTGCCATCCGGAGAATACAGCATGGCCTGAATATCCAGCGGCTCGCCGTCGATCCAGCTCTGAAAAGACGGGGATGCCAGAAAATTGTTTAATAACATGGCTAGTGCGCCGCGGTCCTTTTTTGGAAAGAAATTATTCAGAGTAAAAGCGCCCAGGGTTTCAAATGGCGGGTCTTGTGTCTGCAGGATGAGGCTGGTCAGATCAAGCTGAGCGCCTTTACGCCAATTGTTCTCGATGATATTTGAAAGCAGGATATGTTCGCGTGAACGTAAAGGATCGATGTCTTTCATGCCCACCAGCGTCAACAGAGCGGTGACGGTGGCAGAGATCTTCTCCCGCAGGACTTCTTCATTTTCATCCCAATCCATATCCGGCGCTTCGAAGGAGGCCATGATGCTTACTGGCTGCCCGGTAGATGAACCGGGTGTGTAAACCACCCGCTCAACCGCGTTTCTTAATTGGCTCAGATTCTTTCCATCCAAACCCCAATCTGCCAGTCCTTTTTTCCAGGAGGACGCAGTACCCTCAGCCACCTCGACGGCCGTCTTGTTTTCCCGGCGAGCGCTGTTGGCGTCGATCCAGGGCTTAAAATCCGCGGGCAGCAGTTCGGGGAAGGTGAGCATCAGATTTGTCAGGTCGCCCTTTGGATCAATCAAAATCGCCGGAATACCCTGCAGGGCCGCCTCTTCGATCAAACCAATACACAAACCGGTCTTGCCTGAACCAGTCATCCCTGTAACCAGTGCGTGGGTGACCAGATCTGCCGGGTCATAAAAAAGATCCTCAGAGGTGATCTCGCTTTTCTTGAGGTCGTAAATTCTGCCCAGAAAAAAACCTTTATTGCTGCCCATTTTTCACCGCCAATTGATGTTTATTGTCATTTTATTATATCCATACGCTTTATCCGCAGATTCTTATTGAAATTGTATAATGAAGACAAATCATCGGTCATTTTTCAGAGAATTATGCAATTTAATTATTATCCATTGGCAATCAGGCAGGGAAAGGAACGCCAAAGCATTCCCGGTGCGTATGTCCTGACGTCTCCGCGCGATGCCCACCGCCACCGAAAGGATGACCTCCTGGCTGTTCTGCTTGAGGTCAGAGGTGAACACCGGTACGAGGGAGAAGAGATCCGCGAGTTGGCGGAGATATCAGCGAAAGTCTTTTTCGGATCGCAGGGCTCAGTCACGCGCGCGATGCAGCAGGCTTGCGAGGAAATCAACCGACTGATCATGGAACGCAACCTGGACCGTGGGTACGAGGGCATCCGCGCGAATGGATCCGTGTGTCTTGCCGCGCTGCATAATGGCTGGCTGTTCATCTGCCAATTTGGTCCTACCAGCGCAATACTGATCTCGACTGATAAATTTGAAGAGTATGGAAAATCGGAAGGCGCTGGCGAATCGCTTGGACAGAGCAAACGCATACTTCCCCGCTTTTTTCAAAGCCAGGTGAAGGAAGGCGATCTCTTACTCGTCAACAGCCGCCCACCTTCTACCTGGTCCTCTTATTACCTGGCAGGCAGCTCGGTATTGGAGCTTGACCAACTCAAACGCCGTCTGTTAAACCAGGTAACCGATGATTTGGAAGCGGTCGTGATCATATTTGCTGATAGCAATTCCAAAGTAGTTGCGGGTGAATGGCTTTCAAGTGAAAAACAAAAACCGGATGACAAAGCAGATCTGACAGAAAATCTCCCGCAGCTTGATAATGAACAGTCCCAATCGACAGAGGAACCACCATTAGGGGACACCGCCCCGATATATATGCCGCCGCCTGCGGAAGAAATCCATTTTCATGAGGAAAATGTCGAATCCCTCTCCTCACCCTTGGAAGAAGAGCTGGAAGACGATGCGATCCCGGTTGTTCCGGGCAGCATGGAGCAGGAATACTCAGCAACAGACGATCCTATGCGTGGCCTATCAATAAAGGAACCAGGCGAATTCATAATAAAAATCGCACGGGTCTGGATGCGACTGCGGACATTCAATTCAAAACTGCGCATGATTTATGAACGAATCCGAAAGAAGATCCTCCCTTCGGCTCGGCCGCTTCAGGAAACTTCCGCCCCAGCTTTTCTGGTTTTCCTGGCGCTCATCATTCCGGTCAGCCTGGTTGTGGTTTCGATCGGCGCCTATTCCCGCATTGGACGCTCTGAGCAATATCAAGCGTATATGCAGCAGGCACAGGAAGCGGCTGATCTCGCACGAATTGAAAAAGAACCAATCCTTCAACATGGATATTGGGCGGATACACTGGCTTTGGTCATTTCGGCAGAGAAATACAATGTCACGCAGGAATCGCGCATGCTCTATGAGCAGGCACAGTTCCTCCTGGATGAGATGGACCTGGCTACACGGATGGATTTCCGTCCCGCGCTCACCCAATTCTTCCCTGAGGGTATGGTGATCACGAATATCCAGGCCAGTTCTTCCGGCGTATACCTGCTCGATAAAACCTCCGGCAGCATCCTGCGGATCTTCCTCAACACCAAGGGTTTTTATGAGATCGATGATGAGTTCAAGTGCCAGCCAGGACCCTATGGTCTGGAGACCGTGACCAACCTGGTCGATTTTTTTACCCTGCCTGCCAATTTGGATAACTACCGCGTGATGGCAATGGATGCAAGCGGCAATCTGCTGTATTGCCGCCCAGGCGAGGTGCCGGTATCGCGGACATTGGCTGCTCCAACCAATGGGTGGGGACGTATTGCGGGAATTGGTTTTGAAAATAACATTCTTTATGTGCTCGATTCCGGCAACCATGCGATTTGGATGTATGCCGGCAAGAATCCCAATCAGCCGAACGTGGAAACTTCCTCAGGCATTGTCTTTGCTGAGAGCCCGATCAGCTTCTTGGATGAGGAAACCCCGGATCTAGGTGGAGCGCTTGACCTGGTCATCAACCAACTGGATGTCTATATCCTTCATCAGGACGGACATATGACCACCTGTAGATATGGAGCGGATAAAGCGGTTCGGTTGACTGAGTGCCAGGATCCCACCCCTTTCACGGATAACCGCGTTGGAAGAGAAGATAAGAAACCGTGGATCTTTTCAGACGCTGATTTTATTGCACTGCAAGCTGTGCGAGTGCCGGGTGCGTCGATTTTTTTACTCGATTCCCGCAACACATCAATTTACCAGTTCAGTTATCAGCTAAACCTGGAACATGTCCTGCGGCCGCAATACAACCGCAGTTACCCGCTGCCTGATAGCCAACCCTCTGGATTTGGCGTTTCACCGGATCAGGATCTATTCCTGGCGTTTGAAAATAAGCTATTTATCGCCCCCGTGCAGTAGCTTTTCGTTCTTTCAGCCAACGGATCAATTCTTCTGTTTTCCAGGCGTTAATCACATGCTTTCTGGTCAACCAGGCGCGCCTCGCGGTGCGAACACCGTATTTTAGGTTTCCCATTGCCTGGAGGGTATGCGCGTCCGAATTCACAGACAGCAATACGCCGAATTCGGCCGCTCTTCGCGCTCGGATATCATCCAAATCCAGATGGAGTGGATTGCTGTTGACCTCGAGCACTGTTCCGTTTTCTTTTGCGGCTCTAAAGATCGCTTCCCAATCCAATTCCGCGCCAAGGCTGTCGGGCAGTTCCCTGCCGCTGGGGTGACCGATGATATCCACCAATGGATTACGGATCGCCAAAAGCAAACGTTGGGTGATCTGATCTGCGGGCTGATTCATTTCCAGGTGAATGGAAGCGATCACCAGGTCAAACTGAGCGAGCACTTCATCCGGAAAATCCAACTTGCCATCGGGAAGGATATCCACTTCGATGCCGTTGAGGATTATCAACTTTCCTTCCATTTCTTTCTGGATTTTCTGAATAGAAGTATTGCGGGCAGGTATCTGCTTGATAGACAAGCGGTGGGTAGGATCTGAGGTGGGAGCTGATATCGTATGGTCAGTGAGTGCGATCAATTTCAAACCGTTCTCTGCAGCGGCAATGGCAATATCTTTCAAATCGAGCTTTCCATCACTCCATCTGGAATGCAGGTGCAGATCACTGATAATATCGCTCAGGTTGATAACATCAGGTAAGCTGTTCTTGGCCGAGGCTTCGATCTCCCCGCGATCCTCGCGCATTTCGGGCGGAATGAACGGCAAACCCAATGTCGTGTAGACAAGCTCCTCTTCACCGCAGAGAATTTCTTGGGGGTCTTTGGTTACGAAACCTCTCTCGGAAAGGGAGAGCCCGCGTTTGAGGGCGAATTCCCGCAGCCGGACATTGTGATCCTTGGATCCGGTCACAAATTGAAGCAGGCTACCGAATTTCTCTTTGGGCTGCAGCCAGAGCTGGATCTGGATGCCGCTTTTCAGGCGGACACTGGATTTCAAGTCACCGCGGCTGAGGATATCTGCCACTTCCGGTTGGGAAGTAAAAAATTCCATCACTTCCGCGTGGTCATCAGCAGATCCGACCAGGTCCAGGTCGCCGATCGTCTGGCGCATCCGCCTCAGGCTGCCGGCGATCTCGAGCCGAGTGACCCCTTTCTGTTTACTGATCCGCTCCTTCCAATCCTGGGCGATGGCTTCCGCTTCATGAATGGGGTAGCGGTTCCGCTTATGTGATTGCGCCTGGAGGCCGGCGAGGATCCGTGATTCAGATTTTTCACCTAGACCCGGCAGGTCACGCAGTTTGCCCGACTTAGCGGCTTCTTCCAGCTGTTCGAGTGTGGTGATCCCCAGAGATTTCCAGAATAACGAGGCTTTTTTCGGACCAACATCCGGCACGTTGAGCAAATCAATCAATGAGGGCGGGACTTCCTCTTCCAGTTTGTCGAGAAATTTCAGCTTTCCCGTTTGCGAAAATTCCACGATCTTCAAGGCCAGCGCCTCTCCGATACCCGGAAGCTGTACAAGTTCTTCCTGGCTGAGTTTTGAGAGATCCTCCGTCATGGTTTTGATGCTATCCGAGGCACGCTGATATGCCAAGATCTTGAAGCGGTTCTCCCCCTTGATTTCCATCAAATTTGCGATGCGGCCAAATAGTTGTGAAAGTTCCTGATTGCTCATGCCCCGTATTATACTTTTGCGGACAGGAAGGCGGTATCAATGGATCATCAGAATTTCCAAACCATCAAAGTTCCCACCGCATTATTGAAAAGCGATCAAGCCAGACGGAATATCAACTTGATGGCGGATAAGGCAGCCGGGCAGAATATTCAATTCCGCCCGCATTTTAAAACACACCAATCTACTGCGATCGGAGAATGGTTCCGTGAGGTTGGTGTAAGATCCATCACAGTATCGTCCGTCCGAATGGCTGCGTATTTTGCGGATAACGGATGGTATGATATCCTGATCGCATTCCCGGTGAATTTACGCGAACTTAAAGAGATCAATGAATTGGCAGCCAGGGTGCAATTGTCGCTGATCGTTGAGTCAACCGAAGTTGTTGAACAGTTGGATCGTGGATTATCTTTAAAAGTAAAGGTTTGGGTGAAAGTTGATTCCGGAATGCGCCGTGCAGGCATCGATTGGAATGATGAAAATGGAATCGAGAAGCTTTGTAAAAAAATCCTTTCCACAAAAAATCTGAATCTGCAGGGTTTATTGACACATGCCGGCCAAACCTACCATGCGTCATCTCCCGATGAAATCCACAGTCTGTATAAGGAGAGCAACCAACGAATGACTGATCTTAGAGAATCCCTGCAACACACATTGGGTGTAAGGCTTAAGATCTCCGTGGGTGATACGCCTGGCTGCTGGTTAAGTGAAGATCTGGGACCGGTGGACGAGATCCGTCCCGGGAATTTTTTGCTGTTTGACGCGACGATGATGGACTTGGGTGTTTGCCGCTTTAAAGATGTCGCTCTTGTTGTGGCTTGCCCTGTGGCAGCCAAACACAAGGACCGCAATGAAATGGTCATCTACGGCGGCGCTATCCATTTATCCAAAGAATTCATCTTACGAGATGGGGAACCCATCTATGGATATACTGCGGCATTGACGGGTAATGGTTGGAATTTCCTTGGCCGGGATAATTATTTAATTTCACTCTCCCAGGAGCACGGTATCGTCCGTGTGAAGAATGAGGTTCTTGACCAGTTGGAGATCGGTGGATTGATAGGGATCATCCCGGTACATTCCTGCCTGGTAGTAGATACGTTGGGGTTTCTGGTTGATCTAGAAGGAAGACGTTACGAAACCATGAGGCCGCGATGATTCAGGGCGCAACCAACATGATCGGCACGGGTACAAATACCAGGATAAAAATAACTAATGCCAGATAACCGATCCAGCGGCGTTTTGCGTCCAATTCAGTCACCAGATCGAGCGGTTCTGCGTGGCTGCGGCCGAGGATAAAGATGAGGGCTGCCCAGATCCACCAGGTTCCCCACACAAATCCCATCGCGACCAATAAGCCTACGATTACAGAAAAAGTCTTTTGAGCGGCTTTTTTACCGAATAGCGTATAGAAGATATGGCCGCCATCCAATTGGCCTGCGGGAATCAGATTGATGCCTGTGACAAGCAATCCAGCCCAACCTGCCCAGGCAACCGGGTGAAGCATCACATCAGTTGCACCCCAGGGGAAGGGTTGGCCGGTAAAGAAATAACGAATCCAATGGCTGGAAAGTTCTATGCCATGGAGATCCGGCGGTTGCGGGAGAAGTTTACCGAAAGCAACAAATTTCAGAAAAAGATACAAAAGGGAATTGCCTTCCATCTGAAACGCAGATCCCGCAACGGGCGCCAGAGGCAGTTGATTGAGCTCGGAGAGACTAAGGCCGATAAACAGCACGATGATGGAGACAACCAGCCCGCTCAAGGGCCCGGTAACGGAAAGGTCAAACAGCGCTCTGCGATTCTTGGGGAGAGAACGCATGTTGATAAATGCTCCCATGGTCCCAAAAATGCTGAAAGGGAAGGGAATGAAGAATGGCAATGTGACCTGAACGCCATGTCTTCGCCCGGCAAAATAATGCCCGAATTCGTGCGTGCCCAGTATCGCAAGGAGGGAGATGGCGAATGGCCAACCATTTCGAATTAACGCCCAGATCAATTCAAAAAAGTTTTGCGGCGGCTCACCTTGAAATCCATACATCCCGCCCGTGATCATCACACTGATGAGGGTGATGATGAACAGGATCAGGTTGAGGTTCGGGTTGACCGCTCGTTTTTTCTGGATCTCCGGCAACAAAAACAGAACCTGGCTGTCCTCTTCTTCCCTCAGCATGGGCATAAGGTGATGACCCGATAATTTCTCAATAAATTGGTCAAATTCTTTGGAAACATCATTGGATCTTATTTTTCCCCGGTAGCGCACGATAAACGGCTGCTTGGGATCACCGTAAGTAATATCGTTAATGGAAAAATGTTCGGCGACCAGTTTATCCAATTCTGCAAGGTTATGGTCAGTGATCATATATTCTCCAATGGAGTTCAACAAAAAAGCGGGAATGGATGGGAGTCGAACCCACCACGGCCTGCTTGACAGCCCGTCACCGATTTTGAAGACCGGGGAACCCACCGGGGCTCAACCATCCCCGCAGGAAGGATAATCGACAGTCATGCTTTTGTAAAGTAAACATCAGGATTGCAGCCGCCATAATCTATACATACGCAGAGCCTTGATATAATCGATTAGCCTATACTAACACAAGGAAAGAACATAAAAATCGCATTTGTTACCGATGATGGACAACGAGTAAGCCAGCATTTTGGCCGGGCAGGAAAATACCTGGTTGTCGAAGTTGAAAATGGCTTGGAAGCCAGCCGCGAGCTACGCGACAAGATGGGCCATCAGCATTTTGCCCAGGAAGAAGGCAGCCACGAGCATCATGGCGGGCCGCATGGTTTTGATCCAGTCTCACAGTCAAAGCATGCCAGCATGCTATCCTCGATTAAAGATTGTGATGTGGTGATCTGCGGCGGAATGGGACAAGGGGCGTATCAGAGCATTACCGCCAGCGGGATAAAAGTGTTCATGGTGGAAAACCTGGATATTAATGAAAATCTGGAAAAATATCTTACAGGCGATCTAAACAGTTTGGACGAACTGGTCCACTAATTCCACGCATTATACGATCCAGGTAACCCGTTTCGCACCCCGCGTTTGGCGGAAAATAGCCCCCTGGCTGATGCTTTGGTAAAGCGCGCTCTCATCCATGATTTGGACACCTGAGAGCATATGGATGCCGTAATCGAATAACACAGGAGATAAAGGGGTGGTGGGACCGACCAGCGCGGTGAATACACCGGTTTTTATGTAGGGAAGTATTTCTGGCAGGGTGTGATTGATCAGGCTGTTGCTGGTGATGGCGACAATCTCTGCGTCTGGCAACAGCGTTGGTACTTCGTTCAGGTGATGCTCACTTTGAACAGGTACCAATTCGAACACTGATAATTGGGAAGCGCTTGACCTCAATTCATCCAGATAAGGAAAGTGGCCGAATACTGCCACATGTTTGCCTGCACCTTTCTCAACCAGGAATTTAAAAGCGTTGACCTCAACCAGCCCGGTCGATGGGGGATCGATCAAAGAATTTAGAGAAGCGAATCCGATGCTCGCTTCCAGGGTATTGTCAGAGTAAATATATCCTGCAAGTCCCAATGCCGTCTTTTTTTCCAACTCACCGGCGTTTTTCACCTGACCTTCTCCGTTGGGCTTGTTATCCATTACAGTGGATGCCATGCCGCAGCTTCGGCTGGAGACAGCCGTCTAATGGACTCCGGCCATTATTCTTCGAATCGGGGCGTCTTCCTCGATGGATCCAATCAAATCATCCATTAAATTCATATTGTTGAGTATATAGGGCATTTTATTTGTGCTTGGATTCAAGTATCAAGGTGGGAAAAAAATTTGTTGACTACACTAAAACGCGAAGGGCAAGAGGGAAAGGAAGAAG
>Ga0194127_10009066_pt1 | contig 10528 bp, 8 predicted proteins | sample TA2KigC100mmetaG_FD_148624 | JGI IMG/M metagenome (GOLD analysis project Ga0194127, IMG submission 148624) | Freshwater microbial communities from Lake Tanganyika, Tanzania - TA2015036 Kigoma Deep Cast 100m | ecosystem: Environmental > Aquatic > Freshwater > Lake | place: Tanzania: Lake... | reverse complement strand
GGTCGCCGGCGACGTGCTGACGTTCACGATCGAGGGCACGTCCATGCAGTACCGCCGCTCCGGCGTGCAACCGAAGCCCGCCGACAGACCGGCTGACAAGCCCGAGGCGAAGCCGGCCGACCAGCCGGCGCCCGAGGGCAATCCGCTGGCGAAGCAGCCCGCCGCCGATCCCTTCGCGCGCGCATTCGTGGGCCGCGACATCGCATTGACGCTGACCGGCACACTGGCCGCGGGCTATCGCGGCAAGCTCGTGTTCCGCGGCACGGAGTATCCCGCCGAGGCGAAGGCCGACGGCAACCGGCTCGACGGACGCTTCCGGGCCGGCCAGGTATCCTACGAGTTCACGGCCGCCCTGACCGGCGATCGACTGAAGCTCGAGAGCGGCGGCTCGACCTACGACCTCGACGTGCCGCCGCTGGCGCAGCCGAAGGCGCCCGCCAATCCGCTCGCCGGCGGCGGGGCGCCCGCGGCGGGCGCGCCGGCGGTGCCGGCCGGCACGCCGCCGCCGCTGGACGGCGTCTATGACGGTGAGTGCCAGCGCTTCGACCATCCGCGCGGCTGGTTCGGCTTCGAGATGCCGCGCGGCTGGACCGTGCACTCGCAGGACGACACCGGCATGCTGCTGAATCCGGGACTGCGCGAGACCGACACACTCGACGCCATCCTCGGCCTGATGTGGGGCCGGCTCGAGAAACAGGACCACAACGTGCCGGTCGCGACGGTCATCGAGGGCAAGCTGCCGCAGTTGCGGGCCGCGCTGGCGCAGCAGGGCCTGACTGCCGGCGACCCCGAGGGCAAGATCGCGACGTACCGCGGCAAGGACGTGCCGGGCGCGGTGGTCACGCTGCGCGCCCGCACGCAGAGCGGCCAGAACGTGCTGGTCTGGATCGGCGGGATCGTCAAGCGCGACGGGTGGATCTCGGTCAGCGGCGTGCTGCTCGACAGCAGCCTCGACAAGTACCTGCCGAAGCTGAAGCGGATCTTCACGTCCCTGGAGCCGAAGCCGCCCGAACGCAACCCGAAACTCGAGGCGGTGCTGGTCGGCGCCACGTTCGCCAGCGTGCAGCACGGGCGCGTCGTCGAGTCGTCGCACGCGGCGACCTACTCGTTCGGCGCGGGCGGCGGCGTCACGCGCCGCCTGATGAGCAACGTGTCGTCGCAGCCGGGCATGCCTGGCGTGATGACCGACGCCGAGACCTCGGGCAGCTACGAGGTGTGCGGCGACGTGCTGTTCCTGTACTTCCAGAGCGGGCAGGAGACGGGCCAGGTCGTGCTGCGCGGCGACCAGGCGGTGGCGATCCGGATCGGCAACGGCGAGTATCCGCGGCAGTAGGCCGTCGACTGCGCATCCCGCGCCCGCCGGCGGGGACCCCGTACCGAGGAAGATGCCGGGGGCGGCCACGGGTGCCGGGCGGTTCACCAGATCCACGGCAGCAGCCGGCGGGTCCGCCTGCAGTACTCGCGATACCCGTCCCCGTAGCGATCCACGAGCGCTGCCTCCTCCTCACGGATCCGCCCGTGGGTGCCGTCGGTCCGCAACGCCTCGGTGGGAGCCGGGTCCACGTACAGGCTGTAGCTGCGGCCGGGTTTCCGCAGCGCCGCGGCCCGGCCGGCGAACCCGGCGACGAACATGGCAATGCCCGTCCCGCAGAGCGCGCGCGGCGGCGCGGCGAACCTTCTTTGCCACGGGCGTCGTGGCATTGTGGTCCATATGGACGTTGCGAACCCAGAGGATCACGGGGCCATCAGGTTCCGGAGGGGCGCCCCAGGTACTTCGTCCCGATCAGGCCCATCGTGCTGCCGAGCATGGCCCCGACCGCCCCGGCCAGGAACCAGATGGCGAGCACGCTCGTGCGGGTCTGGGACAGGTCGCTCGACGAGATGAAATGCGTGAAGGCCGGGATCACGGCCATGCCCATCCCGAGGAACCACCCGATCAACGCCCCGTCGAGGACCGTCGCCGGGCCATTGGCCGAGGCGTGTTTGAGCAGCCACAGCGAGAGCCCGAAGCGGTTGAGATATGCGCCCACCGGCCCACCGACGAGTATCGCGATGGCCAACCGGAGCAGGTAGACCCCGCGGAACGGATGCACGCAATAGAGGATCGCATGACCGATCACTGTGGGGACGATGACGAAGAGCGCCCCGAAGAACCCCGCCCTGGCGATGTAGATATCACACAGTCTCCTCATGGCGAGCCTCCGCTCGTTGGAATGCCGAGCTCTTCCTTTGCAGCGATTGCAGGGAACATGACTGCGGCGTCACGCACGGGCGCTGTCCTTCCGTCCGGCGGCGACGTCGGCGGGCGGCACTGCCGCGCCCGCGACGGATCGAAGGTGTCCGGGTCCATGCAGCCTCGTGTGGGAAACCGGCGGTCCCGGGACGACCGGGGCCGACCCCGGCACGATCCTGCTCGCCGTGTGGCGTGTCAACGGCTCGGCCGTCCCGGTGCACGCCGCACGCCCGCCACGCGGCCGGAGCGGTGGTTGCGAGGGAGGCTCCCTCGCTGCCCCGGGGCAGTTCTGCCCTGGCACGACCACCTTGCGCGCCTGCGCTGCGTCTTCGTCCCGGCCGGGCTCCCGCTTGCCCGGCCGGCGATGCCGCCACCGGTGGGCGTGGCAGGGGCTCGCCAGACCGATCCCCGCTCGGTAGCCTGCGCCGCCACCCGGCAGCGCCGGTTCCGCTTGCCGCGCCCCCGCCGCAGCAGCAACGGCACTGCGCCCTCCGCCCCCCCTGCGCCACCGGAGAAGAGCTACGCCGCGGCTCCGGCCGAGCTGTATTCTGGTCGCTCCCATTCCCAACCAGCCCCGCCGCGGAGGTCGTTCATGACCGGCCAGGACGTCCAGATCACCGAAGGCATGCAGCGCTACGTCGACCTGAACAACGCGTACCTGGCGCGCCGCTCCGCCTACATCCGCGACGTGGTCAAGAAGTGGCGGTTCGACACGATCGCCGTGCACGGGCTCTATTCGGTGCAGGACGCGGTCGAGGACTATCAGGGCGCGATCATCGAGCCGGCGTTCCTGTCGTCGTCCCAGGCCTACCGCGACTCGGACGAGATGGCTGCGGCGCTGGCCTACCTGATCCCGACCTGGTGCTACTCGCGCATCGCCAACCCGTCGACCTACTACTACGAGTGGACCCTGGCGCTGCTCGAGGGTTACGGCTTCGCCGGCGAGACCTCGTGCTGCTCCACGTCGTCGGGCATGGCCGCCATCATGACCGCCGTGCAGCCGTTCCTGATGCACAAGCGGCACAACGTCTACGAGCCGCGCAACTTCCTGGCCACCGCCCAGTGTTACGGCGGCACGTTCCAGCAGTTCAACGTGCGCCTGCAGCAGGAGCGCGACATCGAGTGCCGCTGGATCGAGGACCCGACGGACCTCGACGCCTGGGCGGCGCGCATCGACAAGAACACGCGCTTCCTGTACGGCGAGCTGCCGAGCAATCCGCAGCAGGGTTTCTTCGACATCGCGGCCGTCGCCGACCTGGCGCACGCCCACGACCTGCCGCTGATCGTCGACAGCACCGTGGCCACGCCGGCGCTGCTGCGGCCGATCTGCCACGGCGCCGACGTCGTCGTGCAGTCGGTGACCAAGACGCTGTCGTCGAGCGGGTTCGGCATCTGCGGCGCAGTCATCGCCCGCAAGGGCCTGACCACGAGCATCCCGATCCCCGAGCTGAGGAACGACTTCGCGCTCTACATCAAGTACCTGCCCAATCGCGACTACGGCCCCAACCTGCACCCGATGCAGGCCGTGCTGGCGCTCAACGACATGCGCACGCTGCGCTCCAAGGTCGACATGATGAGCCGCAGCACGCAGAAGGTGGCGGAATGGCTCTCGCACCACCCCAGGATCGAGAACGTCGCCTACCTGGGCCTTCCGGACCATCCGTTGCACGAACTCGCCAGCAAGTACATGTGGCTGGTCGATGCCGAACACGACGACATGTACGGCAAGCCGGTCAACCGCTACGGCCACCTGATGTCGTTCTGCGTCAAGGGCGGCGCCGGGAAGGCGCGCAGGTTCTTCGACGGGCTGCAGCGCATCTGGCGCGCCACCGACCTCGGGCGCATCAAGAGCGTGGCCACCATCCCCGCCATCTCGACGCACCAGCAGCAAGGGGAGGAAGGACGCAAGCTCGCGAACATCCCGCCCAATCTGGTGCGGCTGTGCGTGGGCGCCGAGCACCCCGACGACGTCATCGCCGACCTGGACCAGGCGCTGGCGGGAATGGACAGGAAGTAGGCGGGGCGCGAAGTCCGGGTGGGGCCTGTCCGTCGCCCGCCACCGGCGCCGCGGCCGGTCGCGAGCCAACCGCGGGGGTCCCTCACACGATGCCGGAACCCCGCTGCTCGGCCGCCGGCCGCTCCACCGCCTTGTGCGCGCGGTAGCCGCTCTGCCGGTACGCGGCGATCGGGTCGATCGCGCCGCCGTTCCGCACGCGCGCCATCGCGAGGATCGGCGAGACGTCCGTCTGGAACGCCGCCTTCAGCGCCCGGTGCGCGAGCAGCGCGTCGTTCTGCAGCTGCAGCTCGGCGAGCGCCCGGCGGTCGACGAGCAGCGCCTGCGCGAACGCGCGCTGCACCTCGCCGGCGCTGCCGATCAGCGACTCGATCGGGTCGGTCACGTTGTGCGACTGGTCGAGCATGTAGGCCGGCGCGAACGACGGGTCGCGCGCCTGCGCGTCGACGAGCTCGTGGAAGACCAGGAACAGCTGGAACGGATGGATCGCGCCGCTGTCGAGGTCGTCGTCGCCGTACTTGCTGTCGTTGAAGTGGAAGCCGCCGAGCTTGCCGAACTGCACGAGCCGGGCGACGACCATCTCGATGTTGGTGTTCGGGGCGTGGTGGCCGAGGTCGACGAGACAGCGGCACTGCGCGCCGAGCTGGCTCGCGCACCAGAAGCTCGTGCCCCAGTCGTTGTTGACCGTCGCGTAGAACGCCGGCTCGTAGAGCTTGTGCTCGAGGTACATCGTCCAGTCCGCGGGCAGCGCCGCGTAGATCGCGCGCAGGCTCTCGAGGTAGCGCGACAGCGCGTCGCGGTGGTTCTGCTGGCCCGGGAAGTTGGCGCCGTCGGCGATCCACACGGTGATCGAACGGCTGCCGAGACGTCTGCCGACCTCGATCACGTGCCGATTGTGCTCGATCGCCTGCTGCCGCACCGCGGCGTCCGTGTGCGTGAGGCTGCCGAACTTGTAGCTCAGCCGCTGGCCCGGCTGGTCCTGGAACGTGTTCGAGTTCATCGCGTCGAAGCCCAGGCCCTCGCGCGCCGCCGCCGCACGCAGGGCCGCCGGGTCCTCGGGCTCGTCCCACGGGATGTGCAGCGACACCGCGGGCGTCGCACGGCAGAGCTGCTGGATCGTGCCGCAGTCGGCGATCTTCTCGAACACGTCGCGCGGCTCGCCCGGGCCCGCAAAGCGCGCGAAGCGCGTGCCGCCGGTGCCCACGCCCCACGACGGGATCGCGACACAAAAGCGCTGCACGGCCGCCGTGATGCGCTCCACGTCGAGCCCGCGCCGCGCGAGCTGCCGGCCCAGGTGCTCGTAGTCGGCGGCGAGGTCCTTCGCGCGCGCGCGGTTGTGTTCGGCCAGGAACTCGGGAGCGATGCGGAACGGTTCGGTCATGTCGGTCACCGCGGGAAGGGGGTCACGTTGCCGGTCGGTTCCGCCGGGTTTCCCCCGGCGAAGGTCGGCGCGCGCGGAGCGCTGCCGAACAGGTTCGAGCGATCGAGCAGCCGCCGCTGCACCGCGGGGTCCGGGCAGGCGCGGTCGTCCCGGCGGCACACGGAGGTGGCGGTCATGGACGAGGAGGATGATAGGCGGCGGGGCGGTGGCGAGGCTGCGGCCGCCGTGCGAAAGCGGGCGCGTGGCGTCGGCGCGGCCCGTGCCGCGAGCCACGCGATGTAAGGAAACGCGGGGCCCCGGGTCCGTGATGCAGGCGGCGGCGCCGAGGCGCTCCCGTGCGCCGGCCGTCGCGCCGGTTCCGTTCCCCGAGCATCCCCATGAACCACCCTGCCTCGCTCCTGCCGTTCGCCCTGTTCGCCTTGTCCATCCCGTTCGCCGCGCCGTTCGCCCACGCCCAGGCCGCGGGCCTGGCCGGTGCGGCACGGGAGGCTCCGCTCGTCCTGCGCCTGCCGCCGCCCGACCCCGCGGCCGCCGAGCGAGTGATCACCCCCGAGGCGACCGCCGAGGTGCGCGTGTCGCCGTCGCGCCTGCGCCTCGTGTTCGCCGCGAGCGCCACGGGTGCCACCGCCAGCGCGGCGAGTCTCGCGGTGCGCGAACTGCTCGCGGCGACGCAGCAGCGCCTGCAGGCGGCCGGCGTCGCCGCGGCGGACATCGACGTCGACTTCATCGCCGCACTGCCGGTCTTCGCCTGGAGCGTCGCGAAACAGCAAGACAGGGACGTCGTCGCCGAACAGCGCGCCGGCTCGCGCGTGCAGTACAACCTGCACGTCGCGGTCGCCGACGAGGCGGCGGCGCTCGTCGCGATCGAGGCGGCGACCGCCGGCGACGGCGTCGACGTGCTCGCGGTCGACTACTGGAGCGAGGACCTGACGCAGAGACAGGTCGAGGCGCAGCAGAAGGCGCTCGCCGCAGCCCAGCAGAAGGCGAAGTTGCTGCTGGCGGTCTTCCCGGAGCCGCCGAAGCCGATCAACGTGTACGAGCGCACGCAGGTGCTGTTCCCGCGGCGGCTCTACGAGGTCCTGCCGCACGTCGAGGACAGCGCGTCGAACTGGTTCTTCAGCGACAAACTGCCGCGCGTGCCCGCCAGCCGGCCGCTGCAGGTCTACTACCGCGGCCTGTTCGCCGACGTCGACGTGGTCGTGCCGGCGATGCCCGGCCGGCGCGACATCGAGATCGTGTCGACGGTGCAGTTGTACTATCAGGCACCGGAGCGGCCGCAGCCGGCGAAGTGAGCTGGCGGGGCGGCACGGGGGGAGACCAGGTGGCGCGGCCGCCGGTCAGCGTACGCGCAGGGTCGTCGTCCTGCCCGCTTCGACCACGCACGGCAGGTCGACGCTGCGTTCGGCGCCCGACGCCGAGGTGGTCACGCGCACGACGTAGCTCCCCGCAGGCCGCACGCACCGGAACGGCCGGTCCGGCCGCAGCCGGCCCGCGCCACCGCGCAGGATCGGCTGACCGTCGTGCGCGAGCACCTGCGCGAAGACCATCCCGCCCGGCGGCACGACGGCGTCGACTTCGATGGTGCCGGCGCCACGCACGTCGATCGCGACGAGTGCAGGCTCGGCATTGAGCACGAAGGGACCACTGCGCGTCCATTCGGCCCCGTCGACGAGCACCACGGCCACCGCAGCGGGCAGGGCGGGCAGCAGCGGTATGCGGACCGTGGTCCGCGGGCGCCAGTCGCCGCTGCCGAGTTCCACACCGAGCTTCGGCGCTGGCCCGGCGTAGTCGAGTCCGAAGACCGCCACGCGCAGCTGCTTGCCCTCGATGCCGCCCCGCCCCCGGGTTCGGCACGCATGGCTTTTTCACAGCCATTCCGTAAACTCGGCAGCAGAAATGACGGAACACCCGAGATTCTTCCAGGCGCCGAAGGGGCACTTCTTCCTGTTCGGCCCGCGTGGCACCGGCAAGTCCACATGGCTGCGGCAGAACCTGAAGGGCGACCTGACCATCGACCTGCTCGACCCGCCCCAGGAACGTGAGCTGCAGGCGCGCCCGGAGGTGCTGCGGGAGCGCGTCGAAGGCATGGCGCGGCCGGGAACCATCGTGATCGACGAAGTGCAGCGCGCCCCCGGCGTGCTCGCCGTCGTACACGCGTTGATCGAAGAGAAGAAGCCGGGCCGCCGGTTCGTGCTGACCGGCTCGAGCGCGCGCAAGCTGCGCCGGACCGGGGTCGACCTGCTCGGCGGTCGCGCCGCGCGCAAGAGCATGCACCCCTTCCTGGCCAGCGAGTTGGGCGATGCCTTCGACCTCGACCAGGCGCTCGGACTCGGCATGGTGCCCGGGGTCCTCGGCGATGCGGACCCGAGCCAGGCACTGCGTGCGTACCTGGCGCTCTACGTGCGCGAGGAGGTCAAGGCCGAAGGCCTCGTGCGGAGCCTCGAGGCCTTCGGCCGCTTCCTCGAAGCGATCAGCTTCTCCCACGCCCAGCCCGTCAATCTGGCCAACATCGCGCGCGACTGCCAGCAGAGCCGCACGACGGTGGGCGGCTATCTCGAGGTCCTGGACGATCTGCTGCTGGCCTTCCGGCTGCCGGTCTTCCAGCGCCGCGCCCAGCGGCAGCTGACGAGTCATCCGAAGTTCTACTGGTTCGACGCCGGCGTCTACCGCTCCATCCGGCCAGCAGGACAGCTGGACCGTCCCGAGGAGATCGCCATTGCGGCGCTCGAAGGTCTGGTCGCGCAACACCTGCGCGCCTGGATCGACTACGGCGGCCTGGATCTGCAGCTGTACTTCTGGCGCACGAAGAGCGGCACCGAGGTCGACTTCGTCGTCTACGGCAAGAAGGGCTTCTGGGCGATCGAGGTCAAGAACAGCGGCCGCGTGCACGAAGCCGATCTGCGCGGGCTCGCCGCGTTTGCCGAGGACTACCCGCAGGCACAGCGGCTGCTGTTGTACCGAGGCAAGGAGCGCCGGCGCGTGCAAGGTGTGCTCTGCATGCCGTGCGCGGAGTTCCTGGCCAGCCTCGTGCCCGGCAAGGAACTGCCAGGCTAGCGATTCGATCGGTCGCTCGCTCCGCCACGCAGCACCGCCCGCGCCGGCCCACCCGCCTCACGGCACGCGCACCGCGAGCCCGCCGCTGAACAGCGCGCCGAGTGCGTTCGCGCCCGGCACCAGCGCGGCACCCTGCGCGAACAGCAGCAGGCGGTGCAGCGACGGGTCGTTCGGCAGCGGCAGCGGCATCGTCGCGACGCCCTGCGCATCGTGCAGCAGGAACCGCAGCGCGACCTGTTCGGCGAGCACCTTGCAGCCGGGCGCGCCGAACGCCGTCAGCTCGAACGGCAGCTGCGGCAGCCCGAACGCGTAGCGTTTGCTGAAACCGAGCCAGCACAGCGCCCCGCCGCCGGGAACGCCGTCGTGCAGCTGCAGCGCGAAGCCTGCATTGCCGAGCACCGGCTGGCCGTTCGCGCCGAGCCAAGGCGCATGGCCGGCCGCGGCGCAGCCGGCTCCGTAGGGCGACAGTCCGGAACCCGTGTTGCGCCACACGACCGGCAGCATCACCGCGAGGTCGGGGAACGTGTCGCCGTCGACGTCGCCGGTCGCGAGCCACGGCCCTTGCTGGCCGAACGCCGAGAGCCCGGCAGAGACCTCGACGAGACTGCCGGCGCCCGCATTGCGCAGGAGCCGCAGCCGGTCCCACCTCGCGTTCGAGGAGTATCCAGGCATGTCGGCGACGGCGATATCGAGCCGCCCGTCGCGGTCGTAGTCGAGCAGGGCGAGGCTCTCGGCCCAGAGGCCCGCGATCGGCGACAGCGTCAATGGGCTCCACGAGCCGGGCAGGCGCGTGAACGCCTCCAGGATGCTCGTTCCGGACCGCAGCCCGAGGACGAGCTCGTTGCGGCCGTCGCCGTTCAGGTCGCCGGCGCCCACCGCCGACACCTCTGCGCTCGCCGTCAGCGTCGTGTTCGTCCAGTTGCCGGTCCCGTCGCCGACGTAGACATCGACCGCGGGACTGTACTGGCGCGTGACCACGAGGTCGGCGAGGCCGTCGCCAGTGAGGTCGTGCAGCAGCGCCGAGGCGAAGAACTGGTTCTGCACCGGCTGCGACGGCAGGCCGTTGCTCCAGGCGGCGAACGTGCGGTTGCCGTTGCTGCGCAGCACCGATGCGATCGTCTGCTGGTCGACCAGGGCGATGTCGTCGAGCCCGTCACCGTCGACGTCACCGGCGGCAATCCAGTTGGTGGCGACGCCGACGTTCGGCAACGGAACCGCCGTGAAGCCGCCGAGGCCGTCGCCGTAGAGCACCTGCCCCGGGATCACCACGTCGAGGTGCGGATCGGCGTCGAACCGGCCGAGCGCCAGCACCGGAGCCGGAGGCATGGGGTTCGTGGGCGTCATGACGACCTGCCACGGCGACCCTGGGCGCAACAAGCATGCGTGGAGCGTGCCGCCCGCCGCCGTTACCTCGACGCCGATCAGGTCCCCGTTGCCGTCGCCGTCGACATCGCCGAATGCAGCTCGCTGGATCGGCAGCAGCGGCAGGCCCGGCACGCGGTCGAAACGTGGCGGATCGGGCACGAGCGTGAACGAGCGCGCGTTCGCCCCGCCGATCGCGGCGAAGTTCGTGGTCCCGGAGGGATCCGACGGCGTCCACAGGGTGGGCATGTCGCCGACCAACGCGACCTTCACGGTCAGCGGCCCCGGCGCCGTGACCGGCGCCTGCAGGAACAGGGTCAGCGTCGCGTGCGTCTGCGTCACCGAGCCGTCGAAGCTCGCGAGCCAGTGTCCCGGTTCGGCCGCGTACATGCCGAGCAAGGCCGCGCGATCGCGCGTCACCTGGATGCTCGGGCCATAGCCTTGGGCGAACACCGTGTAGCCGTTGACTGCGACGCTGTTCGGC
>Ga0194127_10009060_pt1 | contig 10531 bp, 6 predicted proteins | sample TA2KigC100mmetaG_FD_148624 | JGI IMG/M metagenome (GOLD analysis project Ga0194127, IMG submission 148624) | Freshwater microbial communities from Lake Tanganyika, Tanzania - TA2015036 Kigoma Deep Cast 100m | ecosystem: Environmental > Aquatic > Freshwater > Lake | place: Tanzania: Lake... | reverse complement strand
TTTTGGTCCCGGATGGTGTCGGGCATCTGGCAGGTTTTCGCGGGGCGAATGTAGGCCTCCTCCGGCATTCGTGGAGGTGATTTCGCGGCGGAACAGCGGGCGGCGCAACGCGCGTGGACGGTCAGAACTGAGCGTAGACGAAGGTGCTCTCTCCCACCGGGACGAAGACGAGCAGGAAGACGAGGAGGAGTCCGTAGGCAAGGCCGCGCACCGGCGCCGGCAGCGCGGCGAACCGGCCCTTCAGCCGCTGCCCGGGCCCGACCTCGAGTCCGTGGTAGGCGATCATGAACAACGCCGCCACCGCCAGGTGCAGGCTCGCGACGTGCATCCGCTCCTCGCCGCCGCCCCCGAACAGGCCGCGCGCGAACTCGAACGCGCGCTCCAGCGACGGCGCGCGGAACGGGACCAGCGTCAGGACGAAGAACACCTGGGTGACCGCCCACGCGGCCAGCGCGTACGGCGCGGACCTCCTCCTCGCCACCCACGCGCGGTCGCGCCGGCAGAGCCCCTTGTACGTCTCGTCCCACTGCCGGTTGACCGCGAGCGCCACGCCGTGCAGCAGGCCCCACAGCACGAAGGTCCAGTAGGGCCCGTGCCACAGGCCCGAGATCATGAAGACGATCATGAACCCGAGCGCGAACCGGTTCCGCATCCGGCCGTGCCCGGTGACCATGGGCGCGAACAGGTAGTCGAACAGCCACGTGTTCAGGGTGATGTGCCAGCGCCGCCAGAACTCCAGCATGCTGCGGCTCAGGAACGGCCGGTCGAAGTTCAGCGGCAACTCGAGCCCGAGCAGGCGGCCGACCCCGATTGCCATGAAGCTGTAGCCGCCGAAGTCGCAGAAGATGTGGACGGCGTACGCGAGCAGGGCGACCCAGTGCGAGAGCGCCCCGTATCGCCCCGGCTCCCCGAAGACCGGGTCCGCGAAGCCGCTGCCAAGGCGGTCCGCGACGTAGGCCTTCATGAAGAAGCCGAGCAGGAAGGCCCGCGCCCCCGCGGCCACCGTCTCCGCGTCGAGGGCGCGCGGCCGCGAGAACTGGGGGACCATGTCCCGTGCCCGCGTGATCGGGCCGCACACGATCTGCGGGAAGAAGGCCACGAACGTCGCGAACGTCAGCGCGTTCCGGCAGGCGGGGATCCGGTCGTAGTACAGATCGATCGTGTACGACAGCTTCTGCAGCGTGTAGTACGAGATCCCGATCGGCAGCGCCACCTTGAGCACCTCCACCGACGCAGGCAGCCCCACGGCGCCGAGGAGGTCGTTCAGCGAGGTCGCGAAGAACCCGGCGTACTTGAAGAACCCGAGGAACCCGACGTTGAACGCCACGCTCGCGCCGAGCGCCACGCGCCGGCCGCGGCCCTCCCCGGGGTGCGCCGCCAGGTACAGGCCGACCGCGTAGTCGACCGCGGTCGAGAGCAGGATCGCCCAGCCCACCGCCGGGTCCCACGACAGGTAGAACACGTAGGATGCGAGCAGCAGCACCGCGTTCTGCCACGCGGCGCGGCGCGGCCCCGCCCAGTGCAGCACCAGGACGGCCGGCAGGAAGAACACGAACTCCAGACCGGTCAGGCTCATCGCGGCCCCCCGGTCGCCGCCCCGTCCGAGCCGCCCCCCCCCGCCACGTCGCGGCCCTCCCGGCCCGGAGGCGGCGCCAGGAACGCGAGCGGCCCCGACAGCGCCCACTCCGACAGCTTGCGATTCCCCTCGGGCGTCATGTGGTCGAGGTCCAGCTCGAAGTCCTGGTCCGCCAGCGGCGTGCCGAAGGTCCAGTCGGTCAGCCGGAAGCCCTTCTCGCTTGCGAGCCGCGCGATCCGCTCGGAGAAGACGCGCAGCGTCCCGTCACGCGATTTCGGCGTCACCGTCGCGGGCATGCGCGGGTACACGACCACGGTCACGTCGGCGCCCCGGGTCGCGAAGAAGTCGATGATCTCCCGCATCGCCCGCCATTCGCGCTCGTCCTGCGTGCAGGCCTCGCCCTCCTCGATGATCCGCCGGAAGTCGTTCACCCGGCGCTCGACCGACGCGCTCGCGAGCCCCTCCGCGACGCCGCCGAGCCAGGCCTGGACGCCGTTCCGGATGCGGTCGTGGCCGCGGTCGCGCCAGAGCACGGACGCCTCGGCCATCTCCGTGAAGCGGTTGTTCATGTAGTTGCGGTTGTACCCGGTCAGGCCGTGCCGCGCCGCGTCCGCGAGGAAGTCGGACAGGACCCAGGCCCGGGCCGGGACGTTCGTCGCGAGCCGGCCGTCCGCGTTCTCGGGGCAGGAGTCCCACCACTCGGTCACCAGGATGAAGCGCCTGAGGCCGGCCCGCGCACGCCGGCCCGCGCCGTCGACCTCGTCGATCAGGGGCTTCAGGCGGTTCTCGATGACCCACAGGTACGACGTGGCCTTCCCGAACTCCACCGGCACGTTCAGCACGCGCTCGGCACCCCCGGTCCGCTCGGCGAGGATCGCCCCCAGCGCCCCGAACGTGCGGGCGTGGCTCGATCCCAGCACGACGATCGTAGGGTCGGACGCCCCGTACTCGTCGATCGCGTCCTCGATCTCGCGAAGCGGGGGGGGGTAGGCGACGGTTGCCTGGAGGAGCGCGTCTGCGCCCGCGACGGTGGCGATGGCCGTGAGCGCGACGACCGCGAGCTGAAGCCACGTCGCCCGGCGAGCGGGCTTCTGTCCGGCCTCCTCCACCGGGGTAACGTACCGCCTCGGCGCCGGGATGCCAAGCGCGTGCGTCCGGGCTTCCGGGCGTCAGGGTCCCGGCCGCTCGACGCCAGGGGGACCTCCGACGATCTCCGGCGCGCAATCGGGGACGGCCCCGGGCGGGGGATCGGAGACGGCCCCCGGGGGGGGCTCGGGGACCGTCGCGGGCGGGGGATCGGGGACCGTCGCGGGCGGGCGCTCGTCCGCGCCCCGGCCCCGGTCCGCGCGCCGCTTCCGATCCGGCCGCCCTGCCGCGAGCTGGCGCTCGATGTCGGCCAGGATCGCCTCCATTCGCTCGACCGCGCCGCGGGCCTCCGTCGCCTTGGCCTGGTGCTCGGCCGCATAGCGCCGCATCCGGTCGGCGTACTCGTCGCCGCGGGCCTCCTCCGCCTGGTGGAGGCATCGCGCCGCGGCCTCCTCCTGGCGCTCGACGAAGTCCTTCGCCCGGTCCGCCTTCTCCCGGAACTCCTCGCGCTTGCGTTCCTGGTGCGCCCGCCACTCGTTCCGGTCCTGCTCGCGCCGCTCCTGGAGGCGTGCGTAGAGGCCGTCCAGGTCCTCGTGGAGCCGCCGGCGCGCCTCGGGGCTGATCCGCGCGCCCACGACCGCCTCACGCGCGGCCCGGAACCGGCCCCACGCGGACCCGAGGTCGCCTGCCTCGATCGCGTCGGCCGCGGCGGCGATCGCGGCGTCGACCGCCTCGCGCTGCACGCCGTCCGAGCGCGCGGTCGCCTCGTCGATCGCCTGCGACATCGCGTCCAGGGCGGCGCGGACCCGGTCGCGGTTCGGGCGCGCAAGCGACGGCCCGCCGGACAATGCCTCGCGCGCCTCGCGCGCCATCCCCTTCGCCGCGACGACGTCCGGCCCGGCGGACGCCGCCCGCGCCGCGTCGGCCGCCCGGGTCGCCAGCGCGACGATCCTCTCCGCCACCTCCGCGGACGCGGCCAGCCGCGCCTCCTCGCGCGCGCGAAACGCCCGCCGGCATTCGGAGAACTCGTCGCGCAGTTCGCGGTGGCGGTCGCCGAGCCCGCCCTCCCTGAACAGCGCGTCCGCCTCGGCGCACGTCGCGAGGAACGCGTCGCGCCGCACGTCGTCCGCGGCGAGCAGGCGGTGCAGCCCGTCGATCGCGGCGGAAAGGCGCGCCTCGCGCTCGCGCGCCGCCGCGACCGTGTTCGCGACCGCCCGGTCCAGCACCTCGCGCAACCCGTCCAGCGCCGCGGACACGCGCCGCCGGTCCGCCGGGAGCACGCCCGGTCCGGCCAGCACGCGCCGCCTGACGTCCGCGGCGGCCGCCCGTGCCAGCCCGAGCGCAGCGGGTTCCTCTGCCGCCTCGACGGCGCGTCGCGCCGCCTCCACGTCCGCGACCAGCGCGTCCGCCGCCCTGGTGGAAGCATCGCGACGGGCCTCCGCGCGCCCCGCGAACGCCTTGCGGGCCGCCTGGTACCGTTCCCATAGCCCCTGGTGGTGCTCGGCGAGCCCGCCCGCCTGGAATTCCCGGACCGCGGCGTCCACCGCGCCGTGGAAGGCCTCGTCCGGAGCGGCGGGGTCCGCGACGGCCGCCTCGACCGCGGCGACGCACCGCTCGACCTCGGCCGCCCGGCGCAGGATTGGGTCGTCCATCTTCACCTCGATGGCCGCACGCACGCGCGACGGCTCGGAGGCGGATTGTACCGCGGCCGCGGCGGTTGCGACGGGCGCATCCGCGGAGGGGTTTCGCGAGGGCGGCCGGAGGGCGGGCCGGGCCGCGGGAACCTGTCGCGCGCCTCAGCGGTTGACCATCAGCCCGCACGCGCCGCGCACGCGCTCCATGGTCGCCTCGGCCACCTCGCGCGCCCTGCGGCCGCCCTCGCGCAGCACGTCGCGCACGTGGTCCGGTCGCGCCTCGTACTCGGCGTAGCGCGCACGCGCGTCCGCGAACCGATCGTTGATCAGCTCGGCCAGCCGCTTCTTCGCGTGGCCGTAACCGTAGCCGCCCGCGCGGTAGCGGTCCGCGATCTCCGCGGTCTCCTCGGGCGTGGCGAACAGCTTCAACAGCGCGAACACGTTGCACTTCGCCGGGTCCTTCGGCGCCTCCAGCGGCGTGGAGTCGGTCACGATCTGCATCACCCGCTTGCCGGTCTCCTTCGGCGTGGCGAAGACCTCGATCGTGTTGTCGTAGCTCTTGGACATCTTCTGGCCGTCGATGCCCGGGACGACCGCGACCTCCTCCAGGATGTAGGGCTCGGGCACGACCAGGACCGGCCGCTCCTCGGTCCCGACCTCGCGGTTCAGCTTCTCCGCGAGGTCGCGCGTCATCTCGATGTGCTGCTTCTGGTCCGCGCCGACCGGCACGAGGTTCGCGTCGTAGATCACGATGTCCGCGGCCTGGAGCACCGGGTAGCCGAACAGGCCCATGTTCGGCGACAGGCCCCGCGCGACCTTGTCCTTGTAGCTCGTGCCGCGCTCCATCAGCCCGACCGGGCAGACGCAGTTGAGCACCCAGCACAGCTCGGTCACCTGGGGCACGTCGGACTGGACGAAGAAGACGCTTCGCGCTGGGTCGATGCCGAGCGCGAGGTACCCGCACGCGAGGTGCATCGTCGCGCGCTCCAGGTCCGACGCGTTCCGGAGGCTCGTGAGCGCGTGGTAGCTCGCGATGAAGTAGAAGCACTCGTGGCCTGCCTCCTGGAGCTTCACGAACTGCCGGATCGCGCCGAACCAGTTGCCCAGGTGGAGCTGGCCCGAGGGCTGGATGCCGGACAGGATCCTCATTCGCTGCCTCCGCTTGCGACGCGCGCCCCAGCCGCGCCGGGCGGGCGCATTCTCGGCGCGGGAACCCGTGGTGTCAAGCGGTTGAGCCCACCGCGTGACGGGCGCGGGGACTTCCAGGGGATTCGGGGGGCTTCGCCGGTATTGACCCGGCTTCCCGCATGCTATCCTCCGGACCGCGTCCCGCACGGCGGAGGGGAAGATGGCCCGCGCGCTGCCGGCCCTGGTCGCCATGGTCCTCGGATGCTCGTCGTCGGCCTCGTCGCCCGCGGGGGACACGGGGGCCGGGGCGGATCCCGGCGCCGACCCCGGCCCGGCGGACGCGGCGCCGGAGCTGCCGCCGTACGTCGAGCCCGCGGCGCGCGTCCTGTTCGACCTCGAGTCGAGCCCGGTCGAGACGCCCTTCCCGTACGACCGGTACGCCGGGCCGGACGGGCACCTGCGCCTGGACGAGGACCGGTTCTCGTCCGCGATGCTCCCGATGGTCTACACGGAGAAGGGCTACCGGGACGCGTTCGCCGGGGCGAGGCGGTTCGCGACCTACGGTCCGGTCGCGTTCCTGGCGAGCGTGGCCGTGGACCCCGCGTCCCTGCCCGCGAACGGCGAGGCGTCGTTGGCCGAGGACGCGTCGATCCGGCTCCACCGGGTGGGGGCGGACGGGAAGCCCGGGGACCGGGTCGCGTTCCGTTCGCTCACGCACGACTACGAGGACGGGCCGCACCTCGTGTCGCTCTACCCGATGCGGGCGCTCGAGACCGACACGCGCCACTTCGTCGCGATCACGGACCGGCTCCGCGCCGCGGACGGTACGCCGCTCGGGATGTCCGCCGGGTTCGCGCGGCTGATGGGGCGCGCGGCCGTGGACCCGGGCTCGCCGGCAGCCGCCGCGTACGTCGCCGAGCGCGCGCGCATCTCCCCGCTGGTGGAGGCGCTCCCGGAGCCCGGGCGCGTGATCGCGGCCGTGGACTTCACGACCGGCAGCGTGCTCGCCGAGACCGACCGCGTGTTCGAGCCGCTCCGCAAGGGCGCGAAGCAGGCGACGATCCCGTACGACCTCGACCTCGACGACGACGGCAGGCCGGACGCGGTCGCGGGCGCCGGGTTCGACGACTGCAAGGACGCGAGCGGCGCGACCGCCTACGGCATCGAGGGCGCTTTCCGGCCGCTGACGTACACCGCCCCGAACCCGGACCGGCACTTCCACGCGACCGCGGACGGGTTCGAGGTCTTCCCGTCCCCGACCGTGTCGTTCTGGCTGATGGTCCCGGCGGGCGCGGGGCCGTTCCCGGTCGTGGTGCTCGGCCACGGCATCGGCGCGAGCCACTCGCAGCACTGCCGCCTCGCACGCGAGATGGCCGCGGCCGGGCTCGCGACGCTCCGCTTCGACTGGCCGCGCCACGGCCCGCGCGGCACAGGCTCGATGGACTTCCTGACGATCCCGGACCCGCTCGGGGTGCTCGCGAACTTCCGCCAGGCCGCGGTCGACCTCGGGTCGGCGGTGCTCGCGATCGAGGCGATGGCCGCCGGCCTCGACGCGGCTCCCCTCGGCGCGCCGGACGGCAAGCCCGACCTGGACGGCGGCCGGATCGGCTACGTGGGGCATTCGCTCGGCGGGATCATCGGCATGCTCTACCTGCCGTTCTCGGACCGCGTGAAGGTGGCGGTCATCAACGAGGCGAGCGTCGGCCTTTTCCACCTCGTGGACGTCTACCTGTTCAAGATGATCAACATCTTCGGGCCCATGGGCTACGTGCACGCGGCCCCGCACCTGCTGTGGGGCGGGGACGGCGCGTCGTTCGCGCGGCACGTGATCGAGGAGCCGTTCCCGTGGAGCGGCGGCGGGCGGAACGTGCTCGCGCAGGAGCTGATCGGCGACCAGACCATCCCGAACGTCGCGACCGAGGCGCTCGCGCGGCTCGTCGGCCTGCCGATGGTCGAGCCGGTGGCCGTCCCGGTCGACGGCGTGCAGGTGGTCGCGGCCGCGGGCGTCACGTCGGCGCTCGTGCAGTGGAGCCACCCGGAGGCGAACCACGCGCACTTCACGGGCGACGGCCCGCTGACGAAGCCGATGCACGACCAGGCGATCGAGTACCTGCGGAGCGGCCTGTACGAGGGGAAGCCGAGAATCGTGCACTGAGCCCGAAGCTCGCCCCCAGGCAAGGCCCGCGGCGGAGTGCGGCGGCGAAGGTCCGGCCCGTTCCGAGCGCGATCGGCGCCGCGATCACGCAGGCAGCCGGACGTGGCGCCGCGCGATCTCGTCGGCGAGGCGGTCGATGGCGGCGAGGTCGTCCGCGCGCGGCAGCGACTTCGCCTGGACCGGCGGGAGCCACTCGGCCTTGAGCGCGGACGTGAGGCCCGCGATCTGATCGGCCGCCTTGCCGGGCGCCCAGCCGTGCGACCCGACGAACGCGAGGTGCCGGGCCTTCGGCTTGATCGCGTTGACCAGGAACGCCGCGGAGGCCGCGTTCGGGTGCGCGCCGGCGAGCACGGTCGGCGTCGCGAACACGATCGTGTCCGCCTCCACGAGGGCGGACGCCAGCTCGCCGACGTCCACGCCGGTCAGGTTGAACTGGCGGACCTCGACGCCGCGGTCCGCGAGCGCGCCGACCAGGTGCTCGGCCATGACGCGCGTGCTGCCGTGCATGGACACGTAGAGCACGACCGCGAGGTTCGCGGGAGGCGCGGACACCCACTCGCGCCACGCGCCCAGGATCACGGCGGGGGTTTCCCAGGCGGGGCCGTGGCTCGGCAGGATGCGGGCGATCGGGAGGGTAGCGAGCCGGTCCAGGTGCTTCTCGATCTGCGCCCGGAAGGGCATCATGATCTCGGCGTAGTAGCGCCTCGACCCGGCCATGGCCCGGCGGCCGTCGCCCGCCAGCAGCTCGCTCTGGGCCACGTGCGACCCGAACATGTCGCAGGAGAGCAGCGTCCCGTCCTCGGGAATGAAGCTGACGACGGTTTCCGGCCAGTGGACCCACGGCATCGCGAGGAACCGGACCGTGCGGCCGCCGAGGTCGATCGTCTCGCCGTCCTCGACCGCGCGGATGCGGGCGGGGTCCACGTGCAGCTCGTCCGCGAGGAGGTCGCGGCCGCGCCGGCTCGCCAGGACCTCGGCGTCCGGCCAGCGCTCCATGACCCATGGGAGGCAGCCCGCGTGGTCCTGCTCCGCGTGGTGCGACACGACGTAGTCGATGCGGTCCACGCCGCCGAGCCGTGCCCGGAGCACGTGCAGCATCGACGGATCGACCGTGTCGAACAGCGCGGTCCGCGCCGTGCCCCGCACGAGCCACGCGTTGTAGCTGGTGCCCTCGGTCAGCGGGACCAGGTCGTCGAAGACCTTGCGGTCCCAGTCGATCGCCCCGACCCAGTCGATCCCGTCGGCGACGCGTCTCGGTTCCACGGCTTCCCTCCGTCATTCCTCCCGTGCCCGAGCCCGATCCAGAGCCCGCGCGAGCCCCGTCCCCGGGCCCGTCCCCGCCCCGGAGCCTACCACGTCAACGCGGAGGACCGATGTCGTTCCCCGGGCGCGCGCCGCCGGGCGCGGCCTCGGGCTGGATGGCGGGCAGGTCGCCGGGGGCGGTCGCCGAGTCGGCCTCCTTCGCCGGGTCGGCCGCGCCCGCGGCCGTGCCGCGCGGCCGCTTTGCAACGCGGGGGGCCGATGCCCTAGAATCAACCGGGTTCTCGACGTGGGGGGCGTCCGATGCGCGCTCGTTTCCTTCCACTTCTCGCGGGGTTCCTGTCGGCCGCGGCGCTCGCCGCTTCGTGCGGGGGCGTGAACGTCCCGAGCCTGGACCTGCCGGCCCAGCCGGACCCCGGTGCGGACCCGGCCGGCGACACGACCGGGGCGGACCCGGCCCCCGAGGCGGTCCCGGAGGTCGCGGGCGACGCGGGCGGCGACGTTGCGGACAAGTGCACTTCCGACGCTGACTGCGAGGGCGCGACCGGCGGCTGCGGCACGGTGACCTGCGACAAGGCCGCGGGGAAGTGCGTGTTCGAGGTGCCCTGCGACGACGGGAACCCCTGCACGATCGACAGGTGCGACGCCGCCGCGAAGGCCTGCCGGTACGAGCCGCAGAATGGCGGCGAGTGCGACGACGGCAACCCCTGCACGGTCGATGACGGGTGCTTCGCGGGCGTCTGCGCCGGCCTGGCGAACCACTGCGATGACCAGAACGCGTGCACGCGCGACCTGTGTTCGCCCGCCAAGGGCGGGTGCTTCCACGAGGCTTCCGGCCTGGGCGTCTGCGACGACAACAACCCGTGCACCTCGGGCGACACGTGCGACGGCGACGTGTGCGCGGGCACGCCGACCGCGGTCTGCGACGACAAGAACCCGTGCACGGACGACTCGTGCGATCCGGTCACCGGCAAGTGCGTGTTCATGTCGAACGAGGCGCCGTGCGACGACGCGGACCCCTGCACGGTCGAGCACGCCTGCTCGTCCGGCAAGTGCGTGGGCACGAAGGCCCTCGATTGCGACGACAATGAGGACTGCACGACCGACGTCTGCGTCAAGGGGCTGGGGTGCCAGTACGCGTTCGTGCCTGGGTGCCTGAAGTGCGCGAGCGACGCGGAGTGCAACGACAGCAACGCCTGCACGGCCGACTACTGCGGCACCGGGGCGTGCGCGTCGGCCCCGCTCGAGGGCGCGGGCTGCGAGGACGGCGACCCCTGCACCGAGGGCGACCGCTGCGTGGGCACGGTGTGCGCGGCGGGCCTGCCGCGGGCCTGCGAGGACGACAACCCGTGCACCGCGGGCGAGTGCGTCGCCGGGACCGGGGAGTGCATGCAGGTCCCGGTGCCGGGCGGGTGCGACGACGGCAACGCCTGCACCTCGGGCGACACGTGCGTGTCCGGGGCGTGCGCGGGCTCGCCGCTCGCGTGCGAGCAGCCCGGTCCGTGCCTGAGCGCCATCTGCGATTCCGCGACCGGCCTGTGCGAGACGTCCCCGCTGCCCGACGGGTCCTCGTGCGACGACGGCGACGGCTGCACCTCGGACGACGCGTGCGCGGGCGGCACGTGCATGGGCAGGGCCGCCTCGTGCGACGACGGGGACCCCTGCACGATCGACGGTTGCACCGCGGGCGGG
>Ga0194127_10009058_pt1 | contig 10532 bp, 10 predicted proteins | sample TA2KigC100mmetaG_FD_148624 | JGI IMG/M metagenome (GOLD analysis project Ga0194127, IMG submission 148624) | Freshwater microbial communities from Lake Tanganyika, Tanzania - TA2015036 Kigoma Deep Cast 100m | ecosystem: Environmental > Aquatic > Freshwater > Lake | place: Tanzania: Lake... | reverse complement strand
TTTTGAACAGCAGAAAAAGATTGTAAGCCAGCATCATCAACTGAAAGATGGCCTCATTGGCCCAAAAGGATTGAAGCAGAAGGTGTCCAACCGCCATATCATACTTGGCTTCTTTGATGTAATTTTCGGCATTGCCGCGTTTTTCGTAAGCAATGACCACTTTTTCTGGAGGCAGTTCGGTATTGGTCACAAAGTAGAAGTATTCGTTATCGCTGCCTTCCAGAAAAGATAGTTGCGACCTGTCTTTTTCTGGTTTCAATACGCGGGATACGACAAATCTTCTATCCTTGTCCCAAGTGTCCAGTTTTGCAACAAGCTCAGTTGTTTCCCTGCCTTCATCACCTTTCGTGAATAAAATGGTTGGAGCCGTAACTTGAGAAGCGAGTGTTGGATACTCTTTGCCCTTGATCAAATACTGGCAACCAGCTGATTCGATGGTTGTAATGATATCGTCATCAAAGTATCCACTATCCATGCGAAACAGGATTACCAAATCATCGGTTTTAATCTGGGCAACGATTTCTTTGATCATTTCAGCCGCGCCGTTTGCAGTATATGTGTTGCCGCTGCGCACAAATCCAGTGATATAAGCTTTCAATTCATCGCAGAAGGCAAATTGGATGTTATAACAGCGGTTGCCGGGCTGCTGAAGGTCTTTTTGTCATTAAGATTACCGGTGAATATACCCGGAAAGAGGAAGAGATGAGATTAAAATCTTTTTGGTGTTTATGATCACTTCGCTGTTTTTCAGCGCCTGCCAGTCACCTGCGACCTTATCTTCTGGAGAAGTTGAAGTTGAGAATAAAACAGAGTCAACAATTTCCACAGAGTCATCAATGGATGAATCGTCTGGCAATGGTGATGAAAGTGCTGATTTAAACGAATATGAGCAAAGTCAATCCACACAAAGCGATATAGCAGAAGAGCCTTCGGAAGAGGTGTTGAACCCCCTCACCGGATTACCTGTGCAGAATCCGGAAAACCTTCTTTTGCCACCTGCGCTGGTTTCGGTGACAAATTTTCCACCCACTGCCCGTCCGCAAGCAGGATTGTCATTCAGCCCGATGGTGTTCGAACTATACATTGGTGAAGGGATGACGCGTTTCCTGGCGTTATTTTATGGCGATTATCCCCAGGCTGTAATTTCCGATCAAACCGGAGATGCAGATGAGAATCAGGCGGAAGGTGTTCCCCAACCCACCGCCGAGATCGGACCGATTCGTTCCGGGCGCCTGCCATATGAATACCTCCGCAAGTTGTTCAACGGTTTCATCGTGATGGCGTCCGCCTACTCCAAAGTAGCTGCCCAGCTCGATGAGTATGTCAATGTGTATGGGTCCGATAACATGGATATCAATAGCGCCTTGATCCCGGTGGAAAAACTGGAGGACATCGCCCGTGCCAACCAGGAAGACCTAAGTGAAATGAATTTAAGCGGCATGGTGTTTGATCCGCAGCCACCGTTAGATGGGAAAACTGCCCACTCTCTCTGGATTTTTTACGCTTATAAGAACCAGGTTTTTTGGCGTTATAACACGGAGGACGGTTCCTACCACCGCTGGCAGGATAATGCCGATGGTTCGACATTTATAGAACAAACCGACAGGTTAAACGGCGAACCTCTTACATATGAAAATGTCATTGTGCTTTTTGCTGATCATGAGGTGCAAAACAAGTACTTAATCGATGTCAATTTACTGTATGTGAACAGAGGCAAAGCAGTTCTTTTCCGAGATGGAGTGATGCAGGAGATCTACTGGACGACCCGCAGCGAAGAATATGAACAAACCACAGGCAACTTCCGCCCTATTCGCTTCGTCGATGCTGAAGGCAATCCGGTCTCACTGAAACCAGGGCAGACCTGGGTGGAGATTGTGCCCAACCATATCGCCTTTTGGGAAACTGTGAATTCAGATAAATATCATGTGCTGGCTGCCGGGCGCAGCAAGGGTTCGGGTTATTGGGGCTTGTACTTTAAATTGGATGATTGATTCGTTGCCTGTGCATTAATATCCTGGTAGAAATCACAGAGCGCATTCACTGGGCATCTCTCGCATTCGGGGTTTCGCGGATGGCAGATCTCCCGACCCAGACGGATGATATTCAAATGGCCAGGTCCATATTGCTCTGGTAGGAATAACCTCTCCATCCATGCGTGGGTTTTCTCCACGTTCATTTTTTCCGGCCGCAAGCCGACCCGACCGGTGACGCGGTAGATATGAGTATCAACCGGGAACGCGGGAATATCGAGAGAGAACTGCAGCACGATAGCTGCTGTTTTGGGTCCTACGCCGTTGAAACGGCTGAACCATTGGTGTGCTTCTGAGCGGTTTTTCCCTTTAAGGAAATCCAAATCCAGTGTTCCGCGCTCCTCGGTGATCTGCCGCAGAATGGCCTGCATGCGCGGCCCCTTCTGGTTAGCCAAGCCGGCTGGGCGGATAGCCTCGATCACTTCATCTTCCGCTGCATCGCGTACAGATTCCCAACTTGGGAATTTTTCCTTCAATCGATGGAAGGCCACATCCCGGTTGATATCGTTAGTGTTCTGCGAGAGGATGGTCGAGATCAGTTCATCGATCGGCGGCAGGGGCTTGCGCCATTCGGGAATGCCGTAAAAATCTTTTAAGAGACCGTACACCCGCTGCGTTTTTTCAAAAAGTTCTGGTTCGGGCGAGGAATTATGGAATTCCGGTTTCATAGTGAGTAATTCATCAGGCTGGCTGTGGACGTATGCTAAACAGTGAATTCCGTCAGCGCTGCCATTAAGTCCTTTGAAGGGCGGATTTCGCCGATCTCCACGCCGCGCCAGTTGGTCACCGGGCGGTTGTCGTACTGCTTTAATACGTCAATTTGGCCATCGTCCAGGATGCCCAATGCTTTGAGCACCGCCATGGCAATGACGGATGTCGCGCGGTAGGTGGCGTCTCCGTCGCTGATCTTGATAGTCAGTCCGAGTCCACAGCTGATCCCGGATGCTTTTCCAGGTAGGATGCCGACGCCGCGGTATCCCTCAGCACCCAGCTTGGAGATGAAGGCGCCTTTTCCGGCGAACATACCGTCCGTGTCGAATCGCTTCGGCCCGGCGACCATATCCGCATGCGCAGACATCGCAGAAGTAATGACACGACAGGAAGCTGCGCGATTCTCTGCCAGGTGATCTGGCTGGCACAGTTTAGCATAACCTAGCGCAGCATTTCTCAGCGGAACCGCGAACACCGGCGCAGTGCAGCCATCCACTCCCAGCTCAACCGACTCCACTTGTACTTCGCACATTTCCGCGAATGTTTTCAGAATAGCTTTTTGAACCGGGTGAGAATTCTCCAGGTAGCTGCCTAACGGAGCACCGGTCATTTTAGCGAAGGCGAGCATGCCAGTGTGTTTCCCCGAGCAGTTATTGTGGTTTGGGCGCAGCGTTATTCCATTCTTGATGAGCTCATCTGCGCTTGCCTTGTGGTAAGGCGGATGCACACCGCACTGCAGCAATGATTCATCGATCCCCACTTTTTTTTGAAGGGCTTTGAGGACTTTGATATGCGCGGGTGTACCCGAATGAGAAGCACACATGACCGCGATCTCTTGGGGTAGGAGCGAATAATGCCTGATCCCACCGCGTTCCAAAAATGCCAGAAGTTGGAAGGGTTTGGCGGAGGACCGTAAGAAAAAGGGTGAGATTTGGTCGCCCAGAGAAAGCAACACCTTGCCGTCTGCCTGCGAAAGGTTAAGGCTTCCATAATGTACAGATTCGACGATCTGGCCGCGGCTGACCTCGACCAGGGGAATATGCCCGAAAGCTGCCATTTGACCCTCCTGAAGAATGAACTAATCGGTTTTCTTGAGCGGCCGGTTGGAGGCGTATTGGCTGATGCCAACCGCCAGCTTGCTTTTGTTCTGCTCGGCTTCCCGTTTGGTCTTGGTGTTAAACTCGGCGGCTAACTCTTCTGCCAGCTTTTCAGCCTCATCCGGTTTTACCCCGTTGGAAACCAGTTTTTCCAGCTTGCGAACCGCTTTCTTTAGAAACCGATCAATTTCCTTGATGTCGTCGCTGGTGACCATTTCACCTCGGCCGCTGATGAGGACAAAATCCTTGAACCGTGAAAGTTGCAGCTCATGCAGAGATTCCAGCCAGGCATCGATATCAGCGTTGCCTAAAAAAGGCGGCTGCCCGGGTGTGACGGTATCGCCGATAAAACATACATGCTTCTCAGGAACGATAACCCACGTGCTGCCTTTGGCTGGCCCTGGATGGTGCTCGATCAGAATGGGTTCCTCACCCCAGTTGATGGCCATGGAAGAAGTAAATGTGATCTCGGGATGAATGCCGCGTGTATTAATGGGTTCAGGAATCTCCTCCCATTCAGTAGAACTTGTTGGGCTGGTAGCCCGCATCCCTGCGGGGCGTGTGGTGAAAGATTGGGCGGTACGGTCGCTCACGATGATGGGGCATTTCACGCCGCTGGCGCCAGCTAAACGGTCGGGATGTTCATCCAGCAATACCAGCAGCCGATCAGATCCGCCAGCAGAACGCGAGCATGTTGCGCGCCAGGCCATGGTGTCCTTTGGGTTGATCGGCACATCCACCATTACAACACCCGCGTCGGTGCGTATGGCGCCCAGTGTAACGCCCTCATATTCAGTTTCGATCAGGATGTCAGGAGCGATTTCTTTCATGGATTTCCTTTCCCCGGAGCAGCTTGATGGTCCTTTAGGAAGATTCGCTGCCAGTATAACATAGCAGGCAGATCAGCGTTCTGATTGCCATTGCCGGGCGTATTGCGCTTTGATGGATTCACGCACCAGATTGCAGCGCGTACAGTGGATCTCATTACAGAGCAGAGCAAAGGGATCGTCTTTGATCAATGCGCAGGCCACGTTCACCAGCGTATCGATCTTTACCGCCTGCCAAATATCCTCGCCTGCTTGCACTGCATGCAGCTCTTCCTGGAGATAGTAATTCAGCTTGTGAAAACCATCCGAACAACCAGGGAAGTGCGGGATCTCGCGGATGCCTTCCGACGTCAGCGACCAACGCACGAACTGTTTGCGGCCGGTAAGCTGTTCGGCAAGGTGAATGCTGAAATTGTCCTTTGGTTTGGCGCCCATCAGCAGAACCCATCCACCCATTCTGCGCATCACGCGAATCGGCGCGTAGGGATCCTCCGTTGGATGGTTGACCAGGGCGATATCCAGCCCCAATCCGGTGAATGAAAATATTGGATGGGGGGAGCGGTAGGTGTTGGGATATTGGCGTAGGGATTCAGATGCAGTGTTATCTGGCATATCACCGGGCAGGTCAAAGGAAAAAACATTGGCATTGAGATTGGATCCTTCGCCGCTCCCGTATTCAATATCGTTGTCTGCCGGGCCGCTGTGCGGGATGACCATCGTTGAATAAGTAAAGGTGGGCATCATCACATTATCCACAGTACTTAAAAGCGCGCCCATCAGAGTGTTTAGACCCCCTTTGACAGGACTGATCGCGTCTGCGGTGATATGCGCTAGCACAGGAATGCTTCGTTTCAGTCCCAAGTTCTGTAGTGAATTAGTGATATCCCGGTAGGTAAGCATCGATTTATTCTACGAAAAATGATATTGGGATTATAACGGCGATGCTAATCAGCTTGTTGACAGATCGGGATGACGTCCTTGTTCTCCATTGCATTCAATGGAAGATTGAAATAAGGGGAAGGATCCAAGGTGTTGTCGAAATCCAGCTCATTCAAATACTTCCCGCTGCCGTCATCTTTCACGATGGAAAAGTGAAGGTGAACGCCGACCGGGTTGCGGGGGTTGCCCGAGTAATTCCCCATCGAGCCCAAAAAGGTACCCGCTTTAATAAAAACCTCATACGTACTCGGTGGGAATTCTTCACTGATAAATGACTTGCCATCAGGATCCGCCAGGTGGGTATAGTAAGTCCAGATCTGCTCACCCGGGTTGAGAGGATTGGAGGGAATACGTACGATCAAACTGGATTTCCAATCAGGAAGGCGGGTGAGGTACCCGTCATAAGCGGCATACACTGGTGTAATCCCCGCTTCCTTGCCGCTGAAGATATCGAGACCCTGATGGGTGTGGCCCGGGCGGAAAGAATCGCCCCATAAAAATCCGATATACCCATCCGTTGGGAATTGGAAGACCGAATCCTGGCAGCGTTCGTTGGCAGTAATCGTCCAATCAGCGTGCGCTTCAGGGTTGCGTGCCCATTCAAGGAAATTGAGATAGCGAGCCGGTCGGAATGCGGTTCGGACCACGTAGTAGCTGACCAACAGGACCAACCCAATGACAAGCAGGATGAGGAATGTCTTTAACATTTTCATACGCAAGGGAATATTTTACACCTCGGCAATCATGGACCAAGGTCCAGCCCAGGTGATTCGGACGTCTTTCACCGCACCCTTGAGATCAGCGTCCGTTTCCACAAACACCAATTTGTTGGTGGGTGTGCGTCCGCGCCATCGATTCTTGTGTTTGTCCTCAAACAACACAGGCACCCGTTGATTGATGTAAGCAGCATTGATCTCGCTGGTGATCTTTTCCTGCAAAGACTCGATCACGCGAAAGCGGCGCTTTTTTTCATCTTCCGGCACGTCATCGGCCAAGTTAAGGGCCGAGTGCGTTCCCGGGCGCGGCGAATATCGAGCTACATGGGTCATGTCAGGACGCATGGTTTCCAGGGCTTCAACGGAGTTTTTAAATTGTGCTTCCGTTTCGCCGGGAAAGCCGACGATCAGATCCGTCGCTATGGAAAGAGTTGTGAACCGGGTGCGGATTTTTTCCACGATCTTCATAAATTTTTCTACTGTATATCCGCGCCGCATGGCTTGCAGAACACTGTCATCGCCAGCCTGGATGGGGAGCTCGAAGTGGGGCATAACCTTGGGGAGGTCAGCCACGGTATCAAGCAGCTCATCGCTGACCCAGTTGGGGTGAGAGGTGAGAAAGCGTATACGCTCAACCCCTTCAATTTTATGTAGCGAGCGCAGCAGCCCGCTCAAATGGGGATATCCCGGTTGGTCATGGCCGTAGCGGTCAACGATCTGCCCCAGAAGAATGATTTCTTTCACGCCCTGGCTGACGAGGGAACGGGCATCTGCCAGTACCTCATCCGGATGCCGGCTGATCTCGCGTCCGCGCCGCAGCGGGATCACGCAATAGCTGCAGGCATGTGAGCAGCCGAAAACCACCGGCAGCAGCGCGGATACCATTTGTTCCTTACGTGAATCCGGCAGCGTGTAAGCGAATTCTTCATCCAGAATATCTTCAATGTTCTGTTGGCGTTCTTTTTCCTGTGATTTCGGATCGCTCAGAAAGTCGATCAATGGCCTCGGGTCGGAAGGTTGGGAGAATACATCCACATACGGGAAGCGCTCTTTCAGTTCGGCTGCTCCGCGGATGCCGACCAGGCAGCCCATCAGGTTGATAACCTTGTCAGGATTGGATATCTTGAGCGATTTCAGCGAGGTCAACCGGCCGATTGCTTTGTCCTCCGCGCTTTGGCGCACTACGCAGGTATTTAAAACGATCACATCCGCGCTTTCCGGCTTGGCGGATGTTTCATATCCCAAGTTCTCTAGTGCGGCTGCAACGCGCAGGGAATCGGCGGAATTCATCTGGCAGCCTTCCGTCCAAATGTAATACTTCACGCCGCGATTATAACAGTAATAGGACAATTTCAATCCGATTATACAATTTGGGCTGGCTGTGGTAAGATTTTTGCGTTATGCAACACCCCGAATATGTGCCCTACCGACTTAAAACACGCCGTTGGGGACTGATCCTCCTGACACTCTTCACAGCTTCCTTGCTGCTTGCTCTGCTTCTGATGCAAATCCCCCGTGTCAACCGCGCAGTTTCCTGGCGCGCGGATATCGCATTGACGTACGTGCGCATGCTGTTGAACCCAGTGAACCAGCTGCCCCCACCATCTGTCAGCGTTCAACCGAGTGTGGAAGTGATCACCCCGACACCATCCGCGCCAACCGCGGAACCAATACCGACCGCCACGCCGCAGGTTTCTCCCACACCCACATTGGTGCCCACGCCCATTCCGGCACAAGTGCAGCTCAATCCGCCGGCATACGATGAGAAACGCGACAAGCAGGATTGGAATAACTGTGGACCGGCCACCTTGGCTCTGCATCTACGCTATTACGGATGGCAGGGTAACCAGTTTGACATCTCTGATGTGATCAAGCCAACGCGCGACGACCGCAATGTGAATGTGGAGGAGCTGGTCTTTTACGTCCGCACCAAATCCGGCTGGTTGAATGCCGAGTACCGGGTGGGCGGTGACCTGGAACGCTTGAAACAGTTGATTGCAGCGGGTATCCCTATGATGATCGAGGAAACATTCGAGACTGACAGGCAGTATTGGCCGGAGGATGACCGCTGGGCGGGGCATTACTTGCTGGTCACCGGGTACGACGACGCCAACCAGTTTTTTACCGTGCATGACTCTGAGATTGGTCCCAATCAGAAAATGTCCTACACTGAGTTGGATGAAAACTGGCAATCGTTCAACCGTGTGTACATTATGGTGTACCCGCCGGAGATGCAGTCCGGTGTTGAGGCCATCCTGGGTGAGGATTGGGATATGGATAAAAACCGGCAGCGCGCACTGGAAGCGTCGGAGCGTGAAACACAACTGGACCCAAAGAACGCCTTTGCCTGGTTCAATCTGGGCTCCAATTATGCGTATTTTGCGCGTTACAACGAAGCTGCCCAGGCGTATGATACCGCCCGAACGCTGGGGTTGCCCCAACGTATGTTGCGCTATCAGTTTGGGCCATTCATGGCCTACTTCCACTCATTGCGAAACGATGACCTCATGGCGCTGACAAAATATGCCCTGGAGATCACCCGCACATCGGAGGAAGCCATGCTCTGGCGAGGGTGGGGTTTCTTCCGCGAGGGCAAGCGAGAGGATGCCCTCAGTCTTTTCCGCGCCGCACTCAAGATCCGGCCGGATTATGAAGACGCGTTGTACGCCATTGATTACGTGACAAATAATTAAGGGGAAGATTGAATGGCATTGGATGTGGCGGAAATCAAGGCATTGATCTTCGACATCGACGGCACATTGAGCGATTCCGATGACCAACTAGTAGATCGAATTGAACGGCTTTTAAAGCCGTTCCTTTTTTTGTTGGCAAGCCCCTTAGAAAATCAATTGTGCGCTGGCTGGTGATGACAGCCGAAACGCCGGGAAACTTCCTGTATCACCTGGCGGATCGAATTGACGTCGATAGTCTTCTCGTGCGACTATTGGCGAAGCGCGAGCAAAAAAAAGGTGGGAGAACCAAGGGAATACCGCATCATTCCTGGTATACCAGAGATGCTAACGGCCCTGGATGTGAAATACCCACTAGCTGTGGTCAGTGCGCGTGGAGAGAAGAGCAGCATGGCTTTCATCAACCAGTTTAATTTGGCTTCATTTTTCCGGGTCATCGTTACATCTCAGACCACGCATCGCACCAAACCGTTTCCTGATCCCCTCCTGTACGCGGCAGAAAAACTGGGTATCCCTCCAACCCATTGCCTGATGGTAGGCGATACCACAGTGGATATGCATGCAGCCAAAAGGGCTGGCATGCAGGCAGTCGGGGTATTGTGCGGCTTTGGCCGTGAAGGGGAACTTCGGCGCGCCGGCGCAGATGAGATCCTTCTCTCGACTATCGATTTAAGCCGGATCTTGTAAGTCCCAAACTTTAGCTCCATAAAAGCAGATCTTTCACTGTTTGCTATAATCCTGTATAAGTTTGCAGTTATGGCATTAAATACGCCGATATTCCTCTTTCTCTTCCTGCCAGTATTCCTGTTGATCTACCTGCTTGCAGGTAAGACTTATCGCAACTTGGTACTGATGATATTCAGTCTTGTCTTTTTTGCGTGGGGCGAGCCCTTCTACTTCCCGGTCATCCTGATATTATCCTTACTTAATCTCCTGTTCTTACGCTGGATGAAGAAAAAACCAATAGGCAGTCGTGCGATCAGACAGATTTTGGCTGCGGGTATCGGCATAAATATTGCATCCCTTGTATTCTTCAAACTGCTTTCAACTTACGGTGGGGACTGGGTTGCGTTAATCACAACAAACGGAATTATTCTGCCAGCCTGGATAACATTCCTTCTGCCGTTTTGTATCCATCTGCCATTGGGTGTGTCTTTCTACTCTTTCGCATCCATCGGTATGTTGATGGACGCTTATCACTCACCAGAAATCGGGGATGTTAGTGGTGGAACCGTAATGAATTATCTACTGATGTTTCCTAAAGTGATCGCTGGTCCAATCGTCAGGTTCAAGGACACTCTTCAGCAGATCCTCGATCGTGAATGGGATTGGAGTGGCATGGAGGGGGGTGTTCAGCGATTTATGATCGGCTTTTCCAAGAAGACCCTCATTGCCGATCAGTTGGCCTTGATCACAGACCGCGGAATCTTCACCGAATCTCCAACCCATATTCCACTGGGAATTGCTTGGTTAGCGGTAGTGAGCTTTTCCCTCCAGATTTATTATGATTTTTCCGGCTTTT
>Ga0194127_10009048_pt1 | contig 10543 bp, 7 predicted proteins | sample TA2KigC100mmetaG_FD_148624 | JGI IMG/M metagenome (GOLD analysis project Ga0194127, IMG submission 148624) | Freshwater microbial communities from Lake Tanganyika, Tanzania - TA2015036 Kigoma Deep Cast 100m | ecosystem: Environmental > Aquatic > Freshwater > Lake | place: Tanzania: Lake... | reverse complement strand
CCCCGCCGTCGTGCTGGTCCACCACGCCCGCAAGAACGCACACCGGATGGACCAGGGGCAGGGCCTGCGGGGCAGCGGCGACATCTTCGCCTGGGCCGACGTGCTCCACTACCTCAACCGGGAATCCGTCGGCGTCCGCCTCACCACCGAGCACCGCTCCGCCCCCGCCCTCGACCCCGTCGTCGTCAACCTGGTCGGCGAGCCACCGCACCTCGAGCTCGTCGACGCCACGCCCGACCAGGCTCCGTCCCTCGAAGACCGCATCCTCAAGACGCTGGCCACCGCCAACGAGCCTGTCCCGCGCATCCAGCTCCGCTCCCTCCTGGCCGTCAACAACCAGCGTCTGGGCGATGCACTCCTCAAGCTGCACAGCCTCGGACGGATCCGACGGACCGGCGACGGATGGCACGTCTGACCCGAATTCCGGGTTCCAGTCCTTAAGGCGCAGAACGCGGAACACCCGCCCTATCCCCTTCCTTCCCTGCTCATCCTCGGAGGGAGGGAGGGGGAGCGAGCCCCCGGAAAGCCCCGTACCCCTTGCCGTCGCATCCTTCTCGCAGGTCCCTGCTCCGGTGGCTCTTCCCCGTCGGTCGGTCGGTCTCGCTCGCCCCGAGAGGGCAGGAGCAGGCGGAAGCTTCGCCCGTCAAGAGCCGAAGGGTTTCCACGAGGGGCCCCCTCGGGGATACGTGCGAAACTGCGACCGCCAGGGAGCACTCTTGACGGGTGAAGGTGCCTGCTACAACCGGCAAGGGGTGGGCGAGACCTCACCCGTCAGTGCGGGCAACCCCAGCCCCTACGCCCCCACCGCCCCAGGCATCAACTCGGACAGAATCCCTGCAACGAGATGGGACAACGGGCCTGCAACGCAACACCGTTCACCGGCGCATGAGGGATACAATGCCATTGGCCGGAAAACTGGAACCATGCGATCGGGATCACAAAGGGGGTCGTGCTGGGGGGCGCGCCGGCGAGAATTGCAGAGAACGGAGCACCGCTCCGCTCCAAGACGACTTCGATGGAGTAGGGGCCAGCGCTCCAGTTGGTGTCGGTCAGGATATAGAACCCGTACTCATCGCTGTACTGAACGTCGCGGTACTGCCCCTCCCCGCTCTTGAGAAGTCCCAGCTTGACCTTCGGGATTCCCCTGAAGCAGCAGCCGGCCTGCCACGGTCCGCAGGTCGTATTGCCCGTGTCGCAGGTGCACACACGACAGCCCTGTCCTATGGCGTCGCTCTTGTGATGACGCGTGTCCCAGTAGGAAACGTACCCGTATACGTAGCGGGTCTCCGCACTGGCCCCGGAGATGACACTCAGACACACCACAGCCAGGACCGCCGCCCCAAGCGTTCCCGAGGGAATACCGGGCTTGACGTCTCCAGCCCCGAACCTGCGGACCAGCAGAAGTACGATCAGGCCGGCGGCCAGCACCAGTGCTGCCGGAAGCTCAGTGAGCTGCGTCGCCGCTGCCGAGCATCCACCGGCCTCACCATCGATGCCCTGGCCATCAGCCGCGGGACTCAACATCAACGCCTGAGTCGATGTCTCGGTCCCCTCTTCGGTGCTGCCGTACTTGGCCTTCAACTCCTCCTTCTTCCCTTCGGGCACGATTGGACTCTCCCACGGAGGGAGATTGATCGTGTTCTCATCGGCAAGCGATGGAGTCCCCTCGGATGCGAGTCTGATCTGGCCTGCCTCGCCGATGTTCTTGAGCTTCATGTGGTCATTGAAGGGGACCTGGCTCAACTCACCAGCGGGACCGACATGGTACACCAGCCGCGCCCCGTCGTTCCGGTCAGCACCGGTCGGATCACTGACCGAGATCTGCACCTGGACCCACTCGGGGTCCACGACCGCATCGGGTGCGTCGAGCCCCAGCCATGCGGCATAGCGCGGTACCAGAATGCCGTCCTTGCAGAACGCGACCTGCCCAGCGTCCGGCACGGCCACACCGTCTGCATTGAGATGCACTTTCCAGCCATTGCTTGCCGTTGCAGAGAACATCCACCCCTGTACGCTCAGGTCGCAGGCCATGTCGAATTCCAGAATATGGCCACCCTTCTCAGCACTTACGGCGGGATCGGCAGCAAGCCACACCCATTCCCCCTTGGCAGTTCCCGCCTTTGCCGGATCAGGCACGGCAAGAACTCCGAACAGACAGACAGACAGACAGACAGACAGACAGACAGACAGACACACCGGTCGCTCTCGCACTCATCCGCTCCCTCCTTCGTTCAATTGTCGTTGGCCGTGAACCTTCGTCCGGATTGGCCTGCGATAAGATTCCAAGTGATTCCTGGTGCCGTCAAGATCTTTTGTTTCAATGACCTGATATCAGAGCCCCCCCTCCTCCTTGATCCAGATCTCAGGTGGGCAACGTCTGGCACTAAGATCGAGGGTTTTCTGCTTCGAGCCTGACAGATTATGGCAGTAGATAGCCTACTTGCGGATCTCGTCGCTGGGAGGGGCCCCACGGCCGTGCAGTGGAAGGCAAGGGGCCAGGTCGTTCACCTCGTCGTTGTATTGCATTCCCCCGCCTCCCGGCTATACTCGGCACCCACCGCGGCGTTTCGCCCGGTCCCAACCCAGGAGCCATGTATGGCGGAGAAGAAGCCGAAGGCAACGCTGGATGCGATCTTCAGGCCGACGAACATCGCTGTGGTCGGCGCGTCGAAGAAGCCGGGGAAGATCGGCACGGAGATCATCCGCAACCTGTTCGACTACGAGTTCAACGGGACGATCTTCCCGGTCAACGAGAAGTCGCACTTCATCCGATCGACCAAGTGCTACGCGACGCTGGCCGACATCCCCGACCCGGTGGATATGGCCATCATCTCGGTGCCCCGGGCCGGCGTGCAGGGCGTGGTGGAGCGATGCCGGGACAAGGGGGTGAAGGGGTTGGTGATCATCACGGCCGGTTTCCGGGAAACCGGGGAGAAGGGTGCGCTCGCCGAGGCGGAGCTTCGCACCATCATCGACGATGCCGGGATGATCGCGGTCGGACCCAACTGCATGGGGGTCATCAACACCGACCCCAGGATCCGGATGAATGCCACGTTCGGACCGCGCTATGTCCTGCCCGGTACGGTCAGCTTCCTGTCCCAGAGCGGCGCGCTGGGGGTCGTGATCATCGAGCAGGCCACCGAGCTGGGCCTGGGGCTGCGCCAGTTCGTGTCGCAGGGCAACCGGATGGATGCCTCTGCGGACCAGTTCCTGGACTACTGGCACAGGGATCCGGGGACCGAAGTGATCCTGATGTACATCGAGAGTTTCGGCGATCCCCGGGAGTTTCCCCGGATTGCCCGCCGCGTGGCACGGGACAAGCCGATCGTGGTGCTCAAGAGCGGCCGGAGCACGGCCGGCGCCCGCGCCGCCTCGTCCCACACCGGGGCACTTGCCGGTGCGGACGCGGCCTACGACGCACTGTTCAAGCAGTGCGGCGTCATGCGGGTCTACAGCATCGAGGAGCTGTTCGACGTGGGCAAGGCACTGACGCTGAAGCGTCTCCCGAAGGGCAACGGGGTCGCGGTGCTCACCAACGCCGGCGGGCCGGCCATCATGGCAGCGGACACGCTGTCTGCGCTGGGGCTCAACATCCCGCCGCTGGCCGAGGCGACCCGGGAGAAGCTGGCATCGTTCCTGCCGGCGGAAGCTGCGCTCAACAACCCGGTCGACATGATCGCGTCCGCGACACCCGAAAGCTACGGAAGATGCATGCGGGCCCTGCTGGCCGATCCGGGCGTCGACATCCTGATGACGATCTTCGTTGCCCCGCCGACGACCGATCCGAGTGCCACGCTGCAGGTGATCTCCGAGGTCTGCTCCCAGGAGCAAAGCAAGCCCATCGTCGTGTGCCTCATGGGGCGGATCGAGCAGCTCTCGCAGGCACAACTCCTCCAGCGGGCCAACGTCCCGGTGTTCGTGTATCCCGAGTCCGCGGCCCGGGCCATGGCGGCCATGGTGCAGCGGGCCCGCTGGCTCGAAAAGCCGCAGGGAACCGTGAAGGACTTCCAGGTCGACGCCTCGGTCGGCCGGGCGATCGTGGATGCAGTGAAGGCCCGCGGGGGCGGCAACCTCCGGGACGACGAGGTCTGGCAGCTCCTTGCGGGCTACGGGATTCCCACGACGGAGGCGATCCGGTGCACCACCGAAGACGAAGCGGTGGTCGCAGCAAACCGCATCGGGCTCCCCGTGGCCATGAAGATCTCCACCCCCCGCATCGTGCACAAGTCCGATGCCGGCGGGGTCTTTCTCAACATCCACTCGGAGCTCGAGGTGCGGGGGGCGTACCACCGGATCCTCCAGGGTGCGGCCAAGGCGCTCGGCGATACCGAAGGGTGCGGCGTCACGGTCCAGAAGATGGTGTCGGGCGGCCAGGAGACGATCATCGGCATGTCGCTCGACCCGAGCTTCGGCCCTCTCATCCTGTTCGGCCTGGGCGGCGTGTACGTCGAAGTGCTCAAGGATGTCGTGTTCCGCCTGCATCCCCTGACCGATGTCGACGCAGCAGAGATGGTTCGCGAGCTGCGCAGCCTTCCGCTGCTGACCGGATTTCGAGGCTCGGAGCCGGTCGACCTCTCCTTCCTGGAAGAAATGCTCATGCGCGTCTCGCACATGGTCGGCGACCTCCCCGAGATCACCGAGATGGACCTGAACCCGGTCCGTGCCTTTGCGGACCGCGACCGCTGCCGCGTCCTCGACGCACGGGTGAGGATCGGATAGCCCCGCCCGGCAATCGGCTCACGTCCTCCGGCGTCGAGCGGACGATCCGGGGCCCCGTCTACCGGTTGCCACCGCCTTTGTTCCTGTGTAGATTGGTCCGTGCGGCCGGGTCGCACAGGTCGCTTGACACGACGGGAGATGCGGGAAGGAGTGGGAATGGCGAGACGGGCCGGTGCTACTTTCAGGAGGAATGCGTCGGGCAGTGCTCCCGAGCGGGGGGCCGCTTCCGGCGCGGACCGGGCCGGGGACGGGGCGGTGCCTGCCGACCTGCGGGCTGCCGCCCGGATCGCCGATCGGATCGAGAAGAAGGCGGCTCGGATGGAGCGGAAGGCCAACCTGGCCCTGTGGGATGCCTGGACCACGGGTACCCCGACCGCGTGGCGCCGCATGGAGCGGGCCTCGCTGGCCGCCAAGAGGGTCTACTCGTCACCAAGGGACAGGGACAGGGTGGCGGGGCTGCTGGCGCGGCTCACGGAAGACGATGGTCTGCTGCACCGCCGCCTCACGGTGCTCCACAACCTCCTGACCGAGTACGGCCTCCCCCCGAAGCTGTTGGCGCGGCTGACCGAGCTCGAGGCCGAGACCGAGCAGCGGTTCTCGACCCACCGGGCGAAGCTGTCCGGCCGGGAGGTCACGACCAACGACCTGTACAGCCTGCTCCAGACCTCGACCGACCGAAGGCTGCGGCAGCGGGCCTGGGAGGCACAGAAGGGCGTGGGCCGCGTGGTGGCCCCGCTGATCCGCAGGCTCATGCTGGAGCGCAACAGGGCTGCACGGCACCTCGGCTATCGGGACTTCTGGCACATGCAGCTCGCCCTGTCCGAGGTGGATCCGGCGTTCCTCGTGCGCTTCGTGGAACAGACCGAGCGCCTCACGAACGACCTCTGGACGGGGTGTCTGAAGGAGCTGCGCCGGGCAGTCTCGCAGCACCTCTCGATCCCGGGCGGGGTGCCCGAGCCCTGGGACTGGTCCGACCCGTTCTTCCAGCAGTATCCGACGTTCCTCCTGCCGCAGTCCTCCGAGGCCCCGCCTCTGGATCCGGTGGCCGGGGCCAGGTGCCACTTCGCCCGGCTCGGACTGGAGGTGGAGGGAGTGCTGGCCGCAAGCTCGCTGTACGAGGCGCCGGGGAAGCACCCGCACGCATTCTGCCTCGACCTGGACCGCGAGGGGGACGTCCGCATCCTGTGCAACGTACGCAACGAGATGCGTTGGCACCAGACCGTGCTGCACGAGCTGGGGCATGCCGTGTACTCGCTCAACACCGACCGAGACCTGCCCTGGGTTCTCCGGACCGAGGCGCACTCATTGACCACCGAGGGGGTGGCCATGTTCAGCGAGGGGGCCGCCTCGTCGGCAGTCTACCTGAGACGCTGCGCCGGCCTGCCGCCCGACGTGGCTGCCAGGGTGGAGGCGGACCTGGCGACTCCGCACCTGCTCTCCAAGCTCGTATTCGTGCGCTTCTGCCTGGTCATGGTCCAGTTCGAGAAGGCTGCCTACGAGGATCCGGAGCGGGACCTGGACTCGCTCTGGTGGGAGCTGGCGGAGCGCTACCAGGGGCAGGCGCCGCCAGCCGGGCGCCATCGTCCGGACTGGGCCTCCAAGGTGCACATCGCCACGGCCCCGGTGTACTACCACAACTACCTGCTGGGCGAGTGCTTCGCATCGCAGCTCAGGAAGGCCACGAGCGGCCTTGCCGGCGGGAGCTACGGGCCGCAGGTGGCCCGGTTCCTGGTCGGGCGGGTCTTTGCCCCCGGCCGCAGCATCCGCTGGGACCGCCTGATCGAGCGGGCCACGGGGGAGCCGCTCAACGTCGCACACCTGGCAGCCGAGCTCGGCAGGGCCGTGAGCCCACGGAGCTGACCAACATGCCCGCCTACCTGGAATGCCAGCTCTGCCCCAAGTACTGCCGGATTCCGGAAGGAGGGGCCGGCGACTGCCGCGTCCGCATGCACATCGACGGCAAGCTGCTCGCGACGACGTACGGACTTCCGTGCTCGGCCCACATGGACCCGATCGAGAAGAAGCCGCTCTTCCACTTCCTGCCGGGAACCCCGATCCTGTCCATTGCCACGGTCGGCTGCAATCTCCACTGCCGCAACTGCCAGAACCACGAGATCTCGCAGGCCAACCCGGAGGATTCCGAGGCCTTCGAATTGCCCCCGGCCCGGCTCGTCGAGGTGACCCTCCGGGAGAAGGCCCGGTCCATTGCCTATACCTACACCGAGCCGCTGACCTACTACGAGTTCACCTACGACTGCTGCGTAGCGGCCAGGGAGGCCGGCCTGCGAAACGTGCTCGTCTCGGCGGGCTACATCAACCAGAAGCCGCTGCGCAAGCTGCTGCCCTACGTGGACGCGGCCAACATCGACCTGAAGGCATTCAGCGAGACCTTCTACAAGGAGAACTGCGGCGCCTCGCTGCGACCGGTCCTGGCCACGCTCGAGACGTTCGTGGAGATGGGGGTGTGGCTGGAGGTGACCAACCTCGTCATCCCAACCCTCAACGATGACGTGGAGGAGATTCGGAAGATGTGCCGGTGGATGGTCAAGCACCTGGGGCCGACCGTGCCGCTGCACTTCTCCCGGTTCCACCCGCAGTACAAGCTGCGGAACCTGCCGCCGACTCCCGGCGAGACGCTCGAGCAGGCACGGGATGTCGCCATCGAAGAAGGAATGAAGTTCGTCTATGTCGGGAACCTGAGGACCGTAAACGGGGAGAGCACGTTCTGCCCGAACGAGGCATGCCCCGGCCGTACCCGGCCGCTCGTGGTGCGGACAGGTTTCACGGTTGACGTCAACCGGCTCCGGGATGGGAAGTGCCCCGATTGCGGTGCCCCGATCCCGGGGAGATGGGAGGTTGCCGAATGAACAGGCGCCGGTTTGCCGGTCTCCTCGTGCTTGCTGCCGCAGGCCTCCTGGTCGCGGGCCGCACCGTGGTCGACCGCGTGGTCGCTCAGTCGCGTCGGATCCGAATCCGCAGGAAGCCCTGGCGCAGGGCCGACCTCTATCGCTCGCACGACCTGGTCGGCTAGGCTCGGGAGGACCATGAGCGAACGCTCCTACAGGGTCAAGCCGCTCCTCATCGCCATGACGATGCTGCCGGTCAGCCTCGCGGTGCTGATGGTCATCGTCTACCTGGCGGGCGACTACGACAACCTGCCCCAGGTCGCGGTCCGCACCCGGTGGTGGTACTTCGCCGTCGTTCCGTTGACGATTCCGATCTTCTACTGGCTCCATGCCCTGCGGATCTCGATTGCGCTGAGGAGCGTCGGGCGAATTCCGCCGCCGCCGCAGTCGCTGGCGACCTGCATCTGGTCCGGGACGCTGGCGAACGTGGCCATTCCCGGGATGGGAGGGGAGCTCATCTCCGCGTACCTGGCCAGCCGCTTCTACGGGGTGCCGATGCCGAGCACGCTCGCAGCCTCGGCCTACACCAAGGTCCTGGGGCTGACGGCGAACCTCACCATCGCGTTCCTGGGTGTTGCCCTGATGCCTGCCGGGCAGGATGCGGGTGCAGGGTTCTTCACCGTGCGGGTGCTCGTCACGACGGCCCTGGGGCTGCTGGCCGTGGCCGCTCTGTTCTCCGTGCTCTTCCCCGGATTGCTGCGGTTCATGGCCGGCCTGGCTCGGCGTTGGCTGAAGCTCGGGCCGCCGGAACGAGAGGAGAGGCCCTTGCGACGGCTTATCTGCAGGGCAGCCGACGGCCTCGACCGGACGGCCGAGGACTTCCGGGCCATGCGCAAGGGCGGGTTGCGGTCCGCCGCGAAGATCTTCGGTATCACGCTCTTCATCAACATGGCGTTCTCCGCGGCTCTGGTGCTCGGGTTTCTGGCCGTTGGGTTCATACCTGCGCTCTACCAGGTGTTCCTGTTCTATTCGGTGCTGGTGGTCGTCTTCCTGGTTGCCATGGTGTTCCTGGGGGGGCTCGTGGCCGTGGAGCTGGTGGCACTGGCGTACTGGAGCCGGCTGACCGGGCTGTCCGCTTCCGAGATCCTGGTCGCAGCGCTGGCGGTCAAGCTGTGGCAGGCCTGCGAGGTCAGCGCTGCCGGGTTCTTCTTCTTCCGGTTCGCTTCCCGGATGCCCAGGGAGGAGTGGGCGGGGTGGTTCCGCAGGAAGGTCCCCCCGCGGCAGGATCCCACTTCCTAGAAGACCACCCCCAGACTCATCGCTCCTCCCCCCGGCAGGGGGAGGAAGCCGACCCGGGGCGTCGACACCTCGGGCTGGTGCAGCAGCAGCGCACCCGCAGCGGCGCCGGCCGCAGCGACTCCGCCGCAGATCGCCATCCACTGGCCCAGGTTGTAGGTATCCCCGGCATCCCCGTAGCGGCTGAGATAGGTGTCCTCGCTGATCCTGTTGCGGTTCCGGTCCGAGTTGGCCTGCTCCATGCCCAGCCACCCGTCCACCCAGAAGTAGCCGCCGACCAGCCCCGCTGCCGCAGCGACTCCTGCGGCTGAGAACAGCACGGGCCGCCAGGGGAATCCCCCGCCTTTGCTCTTGTCCTTGCCGTCCGGAACGGGCGCTTCATCCTCGGGGACCAGCACGGCGTCCGCCACCGTCCGCTTCTCGGATGCCACTGTGGCCAGGCCATTCCAGCTCTTGTGACCCAGCTTGCTCACCGATACCACGTACTCGCCCGGAGCCAGCTCCTGCGGCGCCAGCGGCGTCTGTCCCACGTAGGTGCCCGCCACCTGCACCCGCGCCCCGGGGACGGCACACCTCACCTCCAGCGTTCCCGTCGGCGCCAACCGCTCCAGCACCCCTTCGACCGCTACCAGGGGAGCCCCTCCGGCCGTCAACTCCACGACGACCTCCTTGGGCCTGAAGCCCTGCAGCGTGAAGACCAGCGTGTAGCTTCCCGGCGCAAGAAACAGCGACCCCGGCGTCTCGACCACCTGTGTCTGTCGCTCGGGGAGCACCCGCAGCGCGGCCTGGGGCGGGTTCGATACCGCCCGGACCTCGGCCAGTCCGTTGCCCCGCATCATCTCCTTGAGACTGCTCACCTCGCTTTCCACCGCCTGCCGGTCCTTTGCCGTCGGGTTGAACGTCAGGTATCGCTCGTAGAAGTAGATGGCCCCCTCGGAATCTGCGAGCCGCACACACGCCTTGGCCGCGTTGAACAGGTATCGCTCCGACGGATAGAGGGCGAAGGCCTGCTTGAACAGGTCGAGCGCTGCCGGGAACTCGCCCTTGTCATACGCGGCCCGTCCCCCGTCGTTCAGCTTTTGCGCCGCTTCGTACGACTGCCCCCGGACCGGTCCGCTCCACCCTGCGACCAGCCCCGCAGCAACAGCCCAGACCGCCAGCCCACTCATCAGGCCACCATGTCTCCTTCTTCCTGCCATCTTCCCCTCTCCTGCCGTCGTCATCCCCCGACCCCTGACCCTACTGCATCTGCCGGCGCCCCGAGGGCCCCTCCCGCGTGGTCGGGGCTGTGTGACCCCTGACCACTACTTCAGTCCGTCGGCCTTGAGCGGCTCGCCGTCGACCTTGAGCTCGTCTTCTGCCGAAAGCGGAATCGGGTGCAGCGTGACCTCCAGTACCTGGTCCCGGCCGAACCGGATGGTCAATTCCCGGGGCCGGAATCCCTTTCGCTCGACCTTCACCCGTCGCTCTTCCCCTTCCTGGCCTGTGAGTCTGCACGGCGTGCGGCAGCTCAAGTCACCCCCGACCGTCACCTCGGCCGGCCCCCCGCTTGCAGTCACCTCCACCTCGAGAAGTCTGCCGGGCAGAGTCGTTCCATCCCCTTTCTCCCCTTTCCCCAGCCCTGTCCCTCCGCCCTTCACCTCTTTTCCCGCGGTCCCACCCCCCTCTTGCGGGGTGTCGAG
>Ga0194127_10009047_pt1 | contig 10545 bp, 11 predicted proteins | sample TA2KigC100mmetaG_FD_148624 | JGI IMG/M metagenome (GOLD analysis project Ga0194127, IMG submission 148624) | Freshwater microbial communities from Lake Tanganyika, Tanzania - TA2015036 Kigoma Deep Cast 100m | ecosystem: Environmental > Aquatic > Freshwater > Lake | place: Tanzania: Lake... | reverse complement strand
CCCCACACCCTGGTGCCGGGATCGAGTTTCTCCAACTCCCAACGCAGGGCTGCATAGGGACCCAGCAGTTGCCCGACCAGCGTTGCCAGGAAAACCCCTCCGAAGTAGGGCAGCAGTTCGAGGCCTCTGGCCATGCCGGGCGGAACCATGGTCTCGATCATCAGCCAGAATGTGTTGGTGGCAATCGCCACCGGCACTGCGGCCACTGCCGACCAGAGCAGCAGCTTCTTCCATCCCACCGCCGACACTGCCTCGCCGACGTAGTCCCGGATCACCCGCCGTTTTCTCACGCGCCTTGTCGGCATCCTGCCGGGCGTCGGGTTCACTTGGCGTGGGGCATTGCGGGAGCCGGCGGGAGTCGGACGGGCGCCTCGTGACACTGGTAACTTCTATCCGAATCCGCCCGAGTGTCAAGGAGAGGCAGATCGCCCGAGTGCTCCAGTGGTCAAGCGGTCGTCTCTTGGCGTTGGCCGGCTTGAGTCTGGCCGCGGTCTGCCTACAATGTGACATGAGCGGCCAAAAGCCAATCTGGCGCGTGCGGGTGTTTGGACCGGAAACCCCGGCTTTGGTCGGCATCGTTACCCGAAAGAAGGACTGGGAACTGGTCAGGTCTGAGCACTGGTACCGGATTCCCGTCCGCACCGCCCCGGACGGGCTGGAGAGATTGCGCTCCCTTGCCTTCTACCAGACCAGGCTGTTCGGAGACGAAAGGTTCGCGGTGAACTGGCACGCGTGCATCCGCAATATCAGCAGGTTGACGCGACGCGAATTGCTGCCTGACGAGCCGAAACACCCGCGTGCCGGCGACGAGTACTACAAGATCGGGCTGGGTGAGGTGAAGCGGCTGCCAAACCCGATACCCAGCCGCCGCTGGCGAAGAATCGTCTTCATTCCCACGAGTCTTGAGCGGTTGCAGCATGCGGAGGAGATAAACGATCTGTTCAAGGTCAGCCCGTTGGAGGACAAGCTCTACTTTATGCTCAAGGACGCGGGCCTGCCGACAGAACGGCAGTTCTTCGTGCGTGAACGGGGTTCCGGCTACATGTTAGACATGGCCGTGTTCTGCCGCGATAGCGGCCTCAACATCGAGTGCGACGGAGAGGCCTATCATTCCGGCCGGGACAAGGCCGACGCCGACCGCGAGCGCGACAACACGCTGACCACTGCGGGTTGGCACATCCTCCGTTTCTCCGGGTGGCGTGTCAAACGCGAACCCGGCCGCTGCCTCGATACGGTCCAGCGCACTGTTCGTCGCCTCGGTGGTGTCTGCGGGGCGACCCTCCAACGCTAGTACGCGAGCGGGAGTGACGCTTGGCCGACCGCGCTGAGATTCCGCCCTGCTAGCAGCGCGGCGGTGGTTCTTTGATCAGGGCGCCCAGGAAGATGCTGAGCGCGGTCAGGCCGAGCAAGGCCAGCAGCGAGCCGGTCATGGCACCGGTCGTCGGCGACTTGAGCGCGTCCATGCCGAAGATGAAGATGACGCCGGAGATCTGTCCCATTACCATCAGCAGGCTGTTGGATGTGCCTTCGGGTGCAGGTCGGGTAAGCTCGGCGCCGAACTGGAATCCAATCGGTCCGGAACTGAGCAGAAAGAACCCGAACAGGAACCCGCTGGCCAGGAGCAGCCAGTAGTCGGTGGCGAAAGCCATCCCGGCGAGCCCGGGAAGCAGCCCGCAGAGCGACAGGATGACATAGGGTTTGCGTCGTCCGGACTTGTCCGAGAGGAGAGGCATGATCACGGCGCCGATGATCCCACCGATGAGCATCAGACCGCCGAGCAGCCCGGCCTGCGAAACCGAGAATCCCCGCGGCCGGACGATGTTCTCAATCCACGTTGACACACCGTTGAACATCCCGAGGCCGATGAAGAAGACGGCAAGCAGCAGCAGGAAGTCGCGCTGGCGGAGCATCTGTTTCAGACCGTCGAACATCAATACCCGTTCCTCCTGCCCGGCCGGGCAGGGCGGCGTCGCGGGCTTGGCCCGGGCGAATACCAGGAAGCAGAGCGCGGAGACGACCGTGATGACGCCGTAGGAGAGCAGCATGGAGGTCATCCCGTACTTGACCGCAAGCGCGGGTGTGATGAGCATGCCGACGAGGATGCCGAGGTAGACGGCGAGCGTGCCGAGACCGGCCGCAGTAGCACGTTCCCTGCTCGGGAACCATGCGGCCGCGACCTTGGTGACGGCTCCCACGACAAGTGGCTGGCCGAGGGCGATGCCGATCTGGGAGGCGAATACGAGCGGCAGACTGGCGGCGAACAGCCCGCGGGTGAGTCCGAAGATGGCGGTGAGAACGGCGCCGATGCCGACAGCGGTACGGAATCCGAGAGTGTCTATCATCCACGCCGACGGAATTGCCAGCACGATATAGACAACCATGAAGCACATCGACAGCAGACCGATGACCAGGTCGGTCGTGTGGTAGAACTGTGCCGCAGTGCCGGTTATCGGCGCAAACGTAATCCAGAGGAGCTGGTTCATGCCCGCGATGAACATGAAGCTCAGCAGTACTACCCAGCGGTACCCATATACCCGGAACGATTCCTGCGCTGACACCCGTGCTTCCGTGCTTGTCATGGAGCCAGCATAGGCGTACACGCCCGTAAGTCAACCCAGGTCAATCGTGCGTCTGTCCCAGTCTCGAGCAATGGAAGCCCGGAGGCGGACCTGTGTCCACCTCCGGGCCATGTCCGCCTCGGGGACCGAGGTTGACCTTGGGGGGGTAACTTCTATACCTCCAGCTATGCGAGCACGTCCGCCGCCCAAGCCCTACGTACCTCTACGGGCGGTGTCCGGCTCCTCATGTCCCAGCCCTTTCAAACTGCCAATACCAACGAAGGGGCCCTGTCAGGATCCCTGCGCCGGCCAATTATCGACACGGCACCTCTGCCTGCGAGTTGTGTTGGGAGTCTGTCTTGACCCGACCGTGCCTTAGAGGCATGGCGTTGTCGTACCCGGGACTCTTGGTGGTCTGGGTCACGTATGCGGGTACTTACGCTTGCCAGATTGTAGACCTCCTGATTCGCATGTCAAGAAGACGCGTTGCCTCACCAGAAATCTACTCGAAGCCACCCCGTTGCCTCACGTAAGAAACCTACTCGAAGCGGAGGCACAATCTGACCATGTTCTATCTGGAAAGGAACCGGTCAGATGGCTTTGACTATGCGTGAGAAACAGGCTGTGACTCGAGAAATGGCTCGGCGCTACGTACGGGCCAAGAGAAGCGCCAAGGCGGCGATGGTCGACCAGGTAGTCAGTCTTGCCGGCTACAACCGGTCGTACGCCACCTGGCTGTTAAGGACCTATGCCAAGCAGGTGACTCTGCCTAAGGCTCACTGTCCAGCCGTCATCTGCGAAGCTGCCGGCAAAGAGCTGCGAGCGGCACGTGCCCGGCCCAGAATCTATGACGAGCGGGTCTTGGCCGCACTGCGACGGGTCTGGCTCATTGCCGACTGCATCTGCGGCAAGCGACTGGCTCCCTTCCTGGGCGAGTTGGTACCGATACTGGAGCGGCATGAGGAACTAGTGCTGGAGACCGAGACGAGGGCCCGACTGCTGGCCATCAGCGCGGCGACGATCGACCGGCTCCTGTCCGAGGAGAAACGGCGCCAGCGGCTGCTCGATCCGGCCCGGCCCAGGCCGGACAGCCTGCTCTTACGGCAGATACCGATCGTGACCCATGCCGAACGCCGCGCCGAATGCCCCGGCTATGTCCAAGTGGACCTGGTGAGTCACGACGGCGGCTTTGGAGCGCGTGAGCACTGCCAAACCCTGGATGTGACTGACCTTTACTCGGGCTGGACCGAAACCCAGGCGGTACGCAACAAGGCTCACTGTTGGACCTTTGCGGCGCTCAAGGACATCCGGAGTCGGCTGCCATTCCCCTTGCTGGGTATTCATTCGGACAATGGCGCTGAGTTCATCAACCACGCGCTCTATGATTACTGCCGGAAGCACGGGCTGGAGTTTACCCGTTCACGGCCCTACCAGAAGAACGACAACTGCTGTGTCGAGCAGAAGAACTACTCGGTGGTCAGGCGGGCGGTCGGCTATCAGCGCTACGAGACGGGACGGCACCTGATGCTCTTGAATCAACTCTATGCGGTGTTGCGGCCTTACACCAACTTCTTCCAGCCGGTGGTGAAGCTACTGGTCAAGACTCGCGTCGGCAGTCGTGTCCACAAGCAGTATGAGCCTGCCAAGACGCCTTACCAGCGGCTGCTGGTGTGGAAAGAACTGGAGCCATCGCTGAGGCAGCGACTGGCGACGGAATACCGAGAGCTGAACCCGGCCGAACTGAAGCGGCGGTGCGAAAGGCTACAGCGGCAGTTGCTCAAGGAAGTCACAGAGCAGGCCGCGGTGGCGGACCCAAGCCAAGCTGGACAAGACCGATGCTAGGAGTAGAAATCTATTCTGAGGCAACGGGGCGCGTAGGAGTAGATCCATATATGAGGCAACAGGGCATGGTTTCCGGAAGGGCAGAGCCCTGCCTGATTCTCGGAGGAGAAGTTCCGGGACCAGCCAGGTCGACGACCGCGACCGAGACCACGCGGGCTCGCCTGAGCTGGTACGGGGTCCCATCTGGGCGTTGAGGCGCTGTTGGCGGGCCGCGCTTGACAGTGGGCCACGGTTGACCTATTCTGAGTGCGGATGAGAGTCATCCTCCTGCTAGTAGTCGCCTGCCTTCCTGTGTCTGCCGCCCTCTACAACATTGACCAGCCGGTACCGATCTCCCTCGGGCACGCTGAGTACTTCATCAGCGGGCGGCTCTGGGGCAACGGCGGCGTCATGATGCGGTTCGGTCTAGGCCTGTGGGACCGTCTCACGCTCGGGATTTCGTACGGCGGTGGCAGCGTCCTGGGCGCAGAGCAACCGAAGTTCTATGATCGCTACCGCCCGGATTTCCAGGCGCGGCTCGCCATCTTGACGGAGAAGGGCTATGCCCCGGATTTGACGCTCGGCTTCGAGAGCCAGGGGTACGATGGCTGTTCACTGCAGGTGTTCCAGGTGCGCGAAAAGGGCGGGTACGTGTGCGCCGGCAAGACGGTTGAGGCAATTCGGACCTACTGCCAACTGGGCATCAACTACTGGCGAGGATTCGACGCCTTCCTGGCGCTGAACACGGCGTTGCCCGGCAGTGTCGAGTTGATGCTTGAGTACGACCTGGCGCAGTTCAACTACGGTGATGAGTACAGGCGCCCGGGTGATGATCCGACGTACCTGAGGCGCCGCGGGTTCCTCAATTTCGGCGTCGGATGGACCGTTGCCGGCAAGGTCAGGTTGGCGCTGGCCCTACGCGACATTCTGGGCAACCGGGAACAGACCACGCGCAACCGCGTCCTCGAGGTCTCCGTTTCCGACCGCTTCTAGACTTCCCTCACACTTGTCCCGAGGCCGGCGGACGACGCCGGCTAGCGAGCGGGAACGGTCCGATAGACCCGGTCGAAGACCGCAATGACGAGAGAGTCGTATCCGGTCAGGTCCACCCTGCGGCGCACTACCGCTTCGGTCGAATCGACCTGCCCGGCAACCGAGGCCGAGTCGGTTCTGCCCGGCTGGATCGTGACCACTAGGTTGCGGATTTCGGGATGCGGGGCCGAAAACTGAATCCGGAACCGGCTGTCCGGGAACATCTGCGACAGTGCGCCACGCGCCTGTTCGACCTCGAGCAGTCGTCTGTTGACGCGGGTGCCGGGCAGGCTCTTGAGTGAGACGATGACGATAGCGCCGATGAGCAGGGCGAAGATGATGACCCAGACCATGCGAGTCATAGCAAGAGATAATAGGGCAGGGAGGCGCCCGGTCAAGATCCCGTCTGGTTTGACACCGCGCAGCTGCGCTGCTACCCTAGCAGGAGTATCCAAACCGAAACGGAGACATCAATGGATGTTAAGGCTTTCCTGAAGACGATTCCGGAGTTCGAGCAGCTTCCCGATGCGGACGTTGACATGATGGCAAGGCTGGCAAAGGTCGGTGAAGCGAAGGCAGGAGCCATGGTTGACGTACAGGGCGAACCCGCAACCAAATTCTATATCCTGGTCAGCGGGCGACTCGGAGTCGTGCTCGAGCTTGACTTCGGGGTGACGAAGAAGAACTACATGGTCACGTCGGTAGGTCCGGGGCAGATGTTTGCCTATTCGGGATTGGTCGGCAATCCGCACTACACCGCGGGCAGCCGGGCCATGACCAATACTACCTATCTTGAGTTCGACGTCGCGAGGCTGAACGCGGCATTCGACGAGGACCCGCGACTTGGCCAAGTGATGATGAAGATGGTGGCTCAGACGATCGCGTCGCGCCTGCGGGCGATGCAGCTGCAACTGGCACAGCAGTACGCCGTCAGCGAGGCCGAGACGAGTCCGGACTAAGCTCGGCTCGGCCTCGGGCCGGGCGGAAAGAAGTCGGGGCGTGGATGTCCACGCCCCGACCGTTTCGTGCCGGCTCCGGCTAGGACCCTTCCGTCACGGCCGCAACCTTGGCTGCCATGGTACCGCGCTTATCACGCCGGTCGTCGATCTTCACGGTTGTGACGATGCGGTGGCAACCCATCCCGGCCAACCGGTCGTGGACGGTCTTGAGGGCAGAGAAGATCTCGTCCCATTCTCCCTCTACGCAAGTGCCCATGGAGTTGACCTTGTAGTCGAGATCAGCCTCGGCGAATACTCTGAGCGCGGCCCGGACGTAGGAGCTCACACTCGTTTCACTGGTCCCGACCGGTACGACGCTTAGCTCGACAATCATCATACCCTCCTACTCGAATCCGGAAGTAGAGAGCCACGAAAACACGAAGCCGAGTGAGACGGAATCTGGTTCTCTCCCTGAGCGTCCGTTTCGTGTCTTTCGTGCCTTCGTGGCGTCCATGCCGGTCTGCGGGTCCTACATGAACCGTTCGAACCGGTCTTTGCCGGCCTTGCAGACCGGGCACTTTCCCGGCGGCTCGGGCCGGGCGCACAGGTAGCCGCAAACCTTGCAGCGCCAGACAGGGAGAGGAAGCGAGGAAGTAGAAGGCGAGGAGGAAGGAGCCGGAGTTTCCGAGAAGCCTCCACGCATGAACTTGGCCGGCCGGCGTTCGGGAATGGAGCCGTGCTTCATCTTCCCTTCGATCCACGCGTCGCTGACGTAGAGGGCGCAGTAGCAGGCACCGAATTCCTCCAGGTCCGAGTCGCGGTAGTAGCAGGGGCAGATGACGTCGACGTCTTTGTCCTGCTCGCCGAACGCAAGCCGACAGGGACAGCACCAGTATCCGTGCCGCTTCTGGTTCTCAAGCAGTCCTTGCACCAGCCGCAGCACGAAGTTCCTGTCCGGGTTCAGCTGGTAGCCGCCGGCCGCGGCGTCCAGCTTCAGTCGCTCGTAGGTCTTGAGCACTTCATCCGAGAAGTGTTCCTCCGCACTCATAGTTCGAGCAGCTCGCGGATGCGGTCTTCGTCAAAGCCAGCCACGACCTCGGCGTCGATCTGCACGGTCGGGAAGGACCCGCGGGGATTGAGCTCACGGACCTTGCTGGAAGCCTCGGCGCGTTCTTCGCCCTTGCACTGGTCGACGTCAATGTATTCGTACTGAACCTGGTTGGAGTTCAGTAGTTCCTTGGTCTTGTGGCACCAGCCGCAGGTCGTCAGCGCATAGAGGGTTACGCGATGCTTGGCACTCCTGCCGGGTACATGGGTTAGTTTCACAGAGGTTCCTTTCCGACTACTTTCGGCCCTGGTTCTTGCAGGGCGCACATATGCTGCTGCCTTCAACCGGGGCGTCGCAAAACGGGCAGTGGCATCCCTTCTCACCGGTCGCTGGTTTCTTCGCCAGGTGCTGCTCAATGGCCTTGTGGAGCGCGTCCGCGCCGAGGTTCGAGCAGTGGAGCTTGTTGGGGGGCAGGCCGCCGAGCTCCTTGGCGACGTCGGCATTCGATATCTTCATTGCCTCTTCGATGGTCTTGCCCTTCGCCATCTCGCTGACCATTGAGGATACGGCGATGGCCGCCCCGCAACCGAAGGTCTTGAACTTAACGTCAGTGAGGATGCCGTTCTCGATCTTCACGTAGAACGTCATCATGTCGCCGCAAGTCGGGTTGCCGATCTCTCCGACTCCATCGGCGTTCTCAATCTCGCCGACGTTCCGCGGGTTGCGGAAATGCTCCATCACTTTCTCAGAATACATCAATTCTCCAGTTGTCTCTACAGGTCCTATCGTTCATCTGTTTCGTGCTCCTGTTCGTCCTCGCACGCCTCACCCGGCTTCACCGCATACGGGTCCTCGCCTTTCTGGAGCCTTGCGTACAGGGGAGACATCTGCCTCAGGCGTCGGGTGATGGGTGGCAGCTTGTCCAGAAAGTGGGATACGTCTTCGTCGGTCGAGTCTTTGCCCATCGTCAGTACGAGCGAAGACTGGGCTTTTGTGTGCGGCAGGCCCATCGCCAGCAGCACGTGCGACGCTTTCAGAGTCTTGGCCGAACAGGACGAGCCCGAAGCCGCGGCGATGCCTTCGTCGTCAAGCGAAAGCAGCATCGCTTCGCCCTCCACGAACTCGACGACTACGCTCACATGGCCGGGAATGCGGCTGGACATCGAGCCGGTGAAGATGATGTGCTCCAGTTTCTCCGGCAGCTCTTTGAAGATGCGCTGCGCCAGCCTGGTCATACTCTCCGACCACTCGGGCAGCCTTGACTTGGTCACTGCGGCCGCCGATCCGAAACCGGCAATGGCCGCGACATCCTCGGTGCCGGCCCTGCGGTTCTTCTCCTGGAAGCCGCCCTCAATGAGGGGCTGAAGCCTGGTCCCTCGCTTCAGGTAGAGGGCTGCCGCTCCCTTGGGGCCGTAGACCGACATGGCCGGAAAGGTGTATGCATCTACGTCCAGTCCCACCACGTCAACCGGGATACGACCGACGGCGGCTGTGCCGTCAGAGTGAAATGGAATCCTGAACCGGTGCGCAACGGCGGCCAGTTCTTTCACTTTCTGAATCGTGCCGACTTCGTAGTTCGCGTGCATCACCGAGACGAGAATCGTGTCCGTCTTGATCGCAGCTGCCAGTTTGTCAGGATGTACAGTGCCATCGGCATCGACGGGGACCTCGGTGATGTCGAAACCGTAGACTCCCAGGGACTTGAGTTTTTCGAGCACCGACACGTGTTCAATCGCGGAGACGACGATGTTCCTTCCCTTTGCCTTCCGAGAGAGGGCCAGTCCCTTTACGGCCAGGTTGTTTGACTCGGAGGCCGAAGCGGTGAAGACAATGTCATCGGGTCGGGAGTTGACTAGTGCCGCTACCTGCGCCCGTGCACCCTCTACGGCCGCTCTTGGTTTGTCGCCGAAATGGTGCAGGCTGACCGGGTTCCCGAACTCATCTCCGAGGAAGGGCATCATGGCCTCTTTTGCCTCGGGCAGCAGAGGCGCGGCTGCCGCGTGGTCGAAGTAACCGAAACGCATGGCAGTTAGACGACCTCAGCCCTGTTCCGGGTTCCTGTCCTCGGGCGTCTCATCGCCCTAAGTCTAGGACTTCGCCTTGCCAAGTCAAATCGGAGTCGATGTCACGTATCTTGAACCGGTACGCGTGCCGCTGCTGCGTCTGGCCAGCCAACCGAAACTGGCTATCGCAAAGATCAAGAGCCCAGGGCGCGGCTCGCATCAAGAGAGAGGCCCCTCGCTTCCCGCTGCACGTATGTGCGAGCCAATCGCTGTGAAGACGGCAAGATGTAAGATACTGTAAATCAAATAGATGTGGTCGCTTACAGCTTGTCAGTATTGAGCCTATTGACAAGCTGGATGGGGTCTGTACTATTGCGTCGTGGATTCGCTTGAGCTTCTCAGGGCGCTTGGCCTTTCGACCTATGAGGCCGAGGTCTATCGCGCCTTGATCAAGGTGGACAAGGCAAAGGTCCAAGACCTCGCCCGGGTTGTTGCGGTGCCGAGGCCTCAGATATACGTGGCGCTCGGGGCGCTGCTGGACAAAGGGCTCTGCCGCGAGATCCGGGGCAAAGTGAACTTCTACGCAGCAGTCGCGCCCGGCACCGCGTTCCGGGGGGCGCTACGCCAGGAAGAGGAGTTGTTGAAAGCCAAGGCAGATGGCGTTCGCGCTCTGGATCAGGAGCACCACCGCTTGGAACCGGATAGCGTTCCCACCAGCTTCGTGCAGGTTCTGCGGGGTCGACAGATCCGGCACTCGATAGACGAACTGGCGGCTGCTACCACCAGGGAGTTGTCGGTTTCCCTCAAGTACGCGAAAGAGCAGACACCGCAGTCAATTGCCGGCGCGGTCAAGGCGGAGAGGGCGATGCTCGAGCGCGGAATCCGCGTACGGTGTTTGTACGAGCAAGCCGCGCTGCAGTATCTCGAGGTACGGCAGGCACTCAAGCAGCTGACAGACAAGGGCGAGGAGGCGCGGGTCATTCGGACGGTACCGATGGACCTGATGGTCTTCGACCATCGTGCTGCGCTTTTCTCGCTTGCCGAAGAGAAGGGTGGCGTGACGGTTTTCGTGTTCGCGCACCCGAGCCTGGTTGAGTCGATGCGGCTCAGCTTTGACAACCTGTGGCAGCAGGGCAGAGACGTCA
>Ga0194127_10009043_pt1 | contig 10545 bp, 16 predicted proteins | sample TA2KigC100mmetaG_FD_148624 | JGI IMG/M metagenome (GOLD analysis project Ga0194127, IMG submission 148624) | Freshwater microbial communities from Lake Tanganyika, Tanzania - TA2015036 Kigoma Deep Cast 100m | ecosystem: Environmental > Aquatic > Freshwater > Lake | place: Tanzania: Lake... | reverse complement strand
ATGCCACGGTAATCGTTACAGCCAGCGGATTGACTGGATCCCCGAAGACCCTCTCGGTTGCAGTGGCCAACAATGACACAGCCTCCCAAGTGGCGACCAAGATCCGCACCGCCCTGAACGCGGACAGTGATATCACAAACTTCTTCACGGTTGGGGGAAGTGGAGCGACCGTTTCCCTGACCACAAAGATCGCCCGCGCCAATGATACGACCATGAACATCAGCGTGGACAACGGAACCTGCTCTGGGTTGACCGCCGCACCGACCAGTGCGAACACGACCGCTGGAGTGGCAGGCCCAAGGTACTCCGTGGCCAGACCCGTGTACACCTACAACCAGATCAAGTCCGCCATCAATGAAGCACTTTCCGAGACCTACGTGGAGGAAGAGGATGACACCCTGGTGGGGGACGGGGAAACCCTGGAATTCACGCTGCCCGCGGGAGTGCAGGACGTGAAGCGGGTGGAGCTGGAGGATACTTCCTTCACTGGATACCAGCCTGAATCCCATCACTGGAAGGAACGGGCTGGCAAACTGCGGTTCGATTATGGGTACGCTCCAGACGACGATCGTGTGATCCACGTGTTTTACAGGGCGGACCATGAGGAGCTGACGGACTATGACGACGAGGTGGACCCCGAGATCAACATCAAGTGGCTGACCTACAAGGCGGCGGAAAAGCTGCTACTGTGGGCAGTGGGGCAGTATGGCGACCAGAAGGAATACCGCGTCGAAGACCGCCTGAACATCGTACTCAACAACCTGAAGGGAAAGTTCCCGCGCATGGAGGGACCTGACATTGAACTCACCACGGCAGCAGGAGAACGATGAGCATCCGTGTTTCTCCCACTGAGATAAACCCGACCCATCACCTATCCCTGCGGGACCGCTATGGGAAAAAGATGGGCTTGATCCTGTGCGGCGAGGATGGGCAGCCGCTCCTGAACGCTGCCAGTTTTATCAAGAATCCAGTGGATACCACCGCGCAGAAGCAGACCAGTGGCACGAGCAGCTACGCGGACTTCGATTACCCCTACTCCCCCATCGTACAGGACGATCTATCGGGCGGACGGGGGAACCTGGACTTCGAGCGGGACAACACGAAGTACTACGATTCCTTCCGCTGCCGCAGCTCCAGGGCGAACAAGGCATTCGCCGGCCCGCAGGAACAATACCCGAGCGGCTTGCGGAGCCAGGATCAAAACGTCCCTGGCTCGGTGCGCTGGCACCAGCTGACAGGCACCCAGCGGTATATCTACAAGCGATTTCAAGCAAGCGCCTCATACACCGTGGGGCTGGCCTGGCTGCTGGCCCGCACAAAGGGGGAGCCTGACGACCTGACCATAGCCATCTATTCCGACTCGGCAGGCAAAGTAAATGCCCTGCTGGACAGCGTGACGGTGGCAGCCACGCGCATGGACGACCCGATGTTGAGCGAATGGCTGTGTGAAACCGTTTCCCAGGCCGTCGTAGTTACTACATACTACTGGGTCATTGTCTATGCCGCGGCCACGGATAACGACAGCAAGCATTGGAAGATTGCAGTGGAGGATGCCACAGGCACATCCTATTATTCCGAGACCCTGGTTACAACTCCCAGCCTCCCGACCGCGGCAGACTTCGACCTGTACTTCCGCTTGACCGAGGCGGTCACAAACAAGACCTGCATCCAGTATGAATACAAGGAGCAGCAGTACTTTCTTCTCTCAGGTGCGAGCGGCGCTCCGAAGCTCTACATGGCAGGAGACCGAGGCTCGGCGGATTCAAATGCAGGTTTCTTGAGCAAGCTGATCGACGGAACCAAGAGCTGGACAACCGACGAGTGGGTGGGGCACGTGGTAAAGATCATCGACGGAACGGGATTCTCGGAGCAACAGAACTGGCGGGTGATCACAGCCAACTCCAGCACGCAGCTGACGGTCGATGAGGACTGGACCATCACGCAGGATACGACCACCGATTATGTCATCCTGGGTGACAAGATCACCGAGATCACGGGGCATGGGTTGACTGCACCTGTGACGGACGTGCTGATTACGACGAAGGGAATAGTCCTGGTGGCGATGGGGGACAGCGTGAACATTCGCAGGATGAAGGAAGAGAACAGCGCGGGGACGTGGACCAAGACCTATGCCGATGATGGAACGAACAAGGCAGTTTTTCTTGATTACAAGCCCCAGGCGAAGAAGATCGTCAAGGCCAACAACCGAGACGGCAGCTCCCCCGCGGATGTATCCATTGCAACGGCGGATCCTGTGGAATGGGCGACTGCCAGCCACACCTTCGGGTCAGCCACACCCATTGACAGCCGCTTCATTCGGTTCAATGGAACGATCGTGTACCCCGACGAGAATGGAACCGAGGCGGTGTACACAATGAAGGAAGACCGCCCATTCATCGTGCCAGGCTCGGGCAATCCCTATCCGATCAACCTGCCTGAAATGATGACAGTCCGCTCGGAAAAGAATGGGCGCAATCCCCTGCAGCATAATGTTTATCTCTATTTCCCGATGGGGTATGGATATGAAAGTTATTATTCAGGGAACATCACAGACATGGGTCCAAACCTGGGAGAGGGAATGCCAACCAACCGCCGTGGTGCGGTGGCTGGCGCCGTCGGATATCCAGGCCGCTTCTTTGCGTACCTGGACGTGCCCAACGGATACTCCTCGATCATGGACAGCGGCGGGTGGCACGAACGATACAGGGGACCGCTGTCCCAGCGGATACGATCGCTCGGATTCCAAGTCATCCCTGGAACCGTCCCGGATCGCCTGTGGATGTACATAGGAAATGACCTGATCTACCTGCCCTTCCCAAGCGACACGACCAATGAGCTGGAAGATTCCAATTACAAGTACACGCATGAGTTCGCTGTGACCCACTCGCGGATGCATTCCGGCATGTTCGATGTGATGAAGATCGTGAGAAAGCTGAAAATGCAGAGCGAAGCCCTGGAGGTGGACGAGGAGACAGGGGAACCGATTTGCTGGTTCGAGCTGGACTACAGGTTGAACGAGGACGATGAGTTCCAGACGCTGGACGACATCTTCAATACCAGCCCGACCCAGGAGGTGGATTTTGCCGAACGCTTCGGCCTGGCTGGGAAGCGGATGCAGTTCAGGTTCAGAGGTTACACCACGGACAATACAAAGACCCCGGTCTTTCTGGCGATCATTATATCCGCCGTGCTGCGAACCGATGTGAAGTACGTGTATGGGCCGCTCACCGTGAGAACGATGGACATGGAACCATCCCTGGCTGTGGGTGAGGAAGACGAGTACGCCAAGGGAATTGACAAGCAGAAGCAGCTGGAGGCCTGGTCGGATGCCAGCACGGATTCCATGTTGATCATGGATTCCATCAGCGAACTATTCCACGACAAGCTGGTATTCCTGAATCCTCCCACTCCCACGCGGCACATCCTGTTCAAGCGTGCGAGCGACAACCCTTTCAAGAAGGATGTGTACGTCTGCACCTTCACCCTGCAAGAGGCGTGACGAATGAATGGCGAAGAAAAAGGAATTCCGATTCTCCAAAGGGACACGGCGCTTGAAGACCAAGGCGCGCTCTCCCCGCGTACCCAAGCTGAAGGACACGACCGACCAGCCGCCCTACTTCATCCGCGGCATACAGGCGGACAGCAAGGACGAATGGTGGGTGTCCCTGGCGCTGGAGGTGATCGAAAAGATCACGGGCTGGGGATGGGAATACCAGAAGGCAGTGTACGGGGGGAAGACCAGGCGCGGCGGGAATGTCGTGGACTTCCTGGTGTACACCCCAGGGCGGTGGACCATCCTGGATCCGATGGGAAGGTACTGGCACACGGGGGCGCGGGAGGATCAAAGCCAGATGCAGAACGTGGCGCGCAAGAAGAGATGGCGCCTGATCGCATGGTTCACAGACGAGACCCCGACCAGGGAAAGCGTGTTGAGTTTCCTGAAGCGGGAACTGTATGTATGAGGCAGGTGAGACATGGCTGAGATAATTCGGGCAACACCGCCCGTTCGACGGGACACCAAGTTCAAGCGCGGCGCCGACTGGCATTGGACCATCAAGCTGAAGGAAGCGAATGGAACCGCCAAGGACACCACCAATTACGACATGGTGATGACCATCAAATCCAAGGCCAATGGAGAAACATATGACACCCTGGCGGTTGGGGCGGAAATCACCCACACTCCGGCCAGCGGGCAATTCGCGATCGAACTCCTGGCTGCCACGATCGACGCGTACGACTTCTCTACCGCCGTTTATGATGTGATCATCACCGATGCCAGCAGCGGGAAAACCTGCCCATTCTACGGTGAGATCACGGTAATCCCATAGGTGAAACATGATCATCGTACTTGAAGAAGAGATCGGAACAACCGAGCTGGTGGAGGAGGTCATCGAGTATTACGAGGTGGCCGACTTTGACGTGCCCGACGGGATCACGGAAAGTATATTCGAGAACGCGGGTGAGTTGATTTCCGCCACTGCGGATAACACTCCTGCCATTGTCAGCGCCCCTTCGGCTACGGGACAGATCCTGCGCGCCGACCTGGGCGAAACCGTCAAGATGAAGTGGGAGACGGTCAACCTGGAGAGTTTCACATTGACCGCCGTGAAAACGTCCGACTATACCGCCATAAATAACGACCATGTTCTGGTGGACTGCGACAGCGGAAGCGTGATCGTCACCCTTCCCGCCACTCCGAGTGCGGGCAACAAGGTGCGCGTCACCTGTGTGTCCTGGGCAAGTGGATACAGGGTGAAAATTGCCAGGAATTCATCCCTGATCAACGGCGAAACGAACGACCGATTGTATGACCTGACCGGGGAAGGTCAGTCCATATTATTCGAGTACTCTGGAGCCGATGCGGGCTGGGCGGTGACAGATGACAGCCGGCACCCTCGGAGGAAACTCACCGAAAACACGACATTCTACGTCCGCACAGACGGGGCAGACACCAACGATGGGCGTGCCAATACCTCGGGGGCAGCGTTCCTGACCTTGCAGGGTGCCTGGGATTACATCAAAAGAAACATCGACGCAGCTGGTTACAATGTAACCATAAAGGTCGCGGATGGGACATATACAGGCGGACTGTCAATATACGACGGCCTTCCAGGTGCAGCTACCTTGGTCATAGAAGGAAACACCAGCTCGCCGTCATCGTGTGTGATCAGTACCACGAGCGCCTCTTGCTTTCTTTTTTACAGTGTAAAAACTAGATTAAGCATAAAGGGTTTCAAGACCGTCACAACCACAAGTGGTTATCATCTTTATGTAGATGCCACCCCGTATATTATTTTAGGTGAATGGGAGTTTGGCGCCTGCGCAGCACCCTACAGTCATATTGTAGCCTATTGGGGTTCTTTTATCTACTTCAATAAAAACTACAGAATTTCCGGTGGTGCTTATACACACTTAAATGGTTTTGGTTCTTCTTTCTATCAGTATGCATTGACAATAACCCTCACCGGGACACCTGCCTTTAGCTATTACATCTACCTGAATTCGCCGTGTGGGTTTTACGGTGTCGGTAACACATACAGCGGCAGCGCAACGGGCTCCAGGTATTATATTGATGGGTTGTGTCTCTTGAGGAGTGGCGTGACCCTGCCCGGCAACGTGGCTGGCACCGCTGTTAATGGAGCAGTGTACGTCTAACCCTTGACAAAATTGTGACACCCTGATATAACCACTAATCAGAGAAAAACATGACCGAGAAAATCGTGGTATTGAGGGTGTTCGAGAGTGATGCAGCCGTCCTGCTGCGGAAGTACGGCAAACCGCAGTGGGCGGCTTTTCGTTTGGCCATAAAGGCGTGCGCCCATCCCGAAGAGGGACGGGTGTACGTGCAGGCGGAAGTCCCTGGGAAGGATAACGATGTCCTGAAGGAAGGGGAGAATCGGTTCGTGTACGGCTTTCTCTGCAAGGCGTGTCACCGATATATCATGCAGGTGTAAAATGAAGATCATCCTGACCGTTCTGCTCGCTGGGCTGGTGTTCGGGATTTTCTGGGGGCTGGACGAAGTGATCAAGATGTATGGCGAAGAACAGAGCGTATGCACCTGCCTGGAATTCCTGGGGGACAGCAGGGATTGTCCGCTGCACGGGAGCCTGTACGTTCACTAGGAGTGCAAAATGCTTTTACCTGATCACACCATTCAAGTTGTAGTCAAGGATGGGGAAGTCAAGCGGGAAAGTTACTACATCCAGTACCACTTCATCATCGACAAGCTGACGCACGATGAGGCGGTCCTGATGCTGGACAAGATGATCGCGTTCGCCGAGCGGGTGGGTGTGGACATGACGGGCGGATACAGCCAGGTTCCGAAGGATGAATTCCGCTGGTTGTTCCAGCCCCTGTTCGTGGACTTGCTCCCGATCGACGAGTTCGTGGCCTACGTGGACAAGGAGCTGGAAACCTTCGAGGGAGTGAAGGGGGAGCGACCCAAGCGGTTGCACGCAACGGCCATCCAGTACACGGATGATGACATCTTCGAGTGGGGAGAGCAGAAATGAAGAAGATCTCCCAGTGCCATTCGGGGAAGGACTTCATCCAGTTTGCGCTCTCGCGTGGAGCGAATGTACGCAACGGGCACGGCAGCCACAGGATCGTTTATCGCAACGGTCACAGCGTCCCCGTACCTGTGCATGGAAACCACGACCTGCCGAAGGGTTTGCGCTGTGCCTTGATCAAGCAGTTCCTTGTGCTGGGGATCTCCATCCTGTTCCTTGTTCCTGCCGCGGTGCTTTACCTGGCGGTGCGGTGATGGACGTGGTGTGGAAGATTATCGGCCTGGTTGTTTGTTATGCGTTCATCCAGTACCTGGATTGGAGTTGGAACCTGAGACTGAAAGACTGACAAAACAAAAGGAGAATGAAATGGGCGAGAGAAGATTTCATAGTGTTGCTCACTGGAAGGGTGGATTCGATTACGACCTTCACCGTGGCCCCACGCTGGCTGAACGGGTGGGAGCTGCGCTCGATGAGCTGGCTCGCCTGGATCCCAACTGGGAGGCCTGGTATGACGATGACAACAATGTTCCACAAATGGGGACGAACTGGGAACGGCTGAAGATTCTCGAACGCAGAATTGCAGAGTTGAGAGCGCAGGGGGTGAGGGAAGAGGGGAGCCAGACTGGGTTCGCCCAGCTGAGTGAGATCGGCTTCGGTCAATTCGGACCGATGTAATACAAAAGGAGTAAACGATGTTCAAGCAAGCAATCAAGCAAGAGGCGAAACTGCGCCTGGCTGTTGCTGGTCCGAGCGGAAGTGGAAAGACATTCACATCCCTGGCCATCGCCAGCCATTTGGGAAAGAAGATCGCACTGGTGGACACGGAGCACGGTTCGGCCAGCAAGTATGCCGACATCTTCAAGTTCGATGTGCTGGAAATGGAACCGCCGTTCAGCCCCGACCGATTCATCAAGAGCATCCAGGATGCCCAGGCAAACGGGTACGATGTGTTGATCCTGGACAGCCTGAGCCATATGTGGAACGGCACGGGCGGGCTGCTGGAACTGGTGGATCAGACCGCCAGGGCGAAGTACCAGGGCAACACGTTCGCCGCCTGGAAGGATGCGACCCCACTGTACAACCGACTGGTGGATGCGATCATCCAGTCATCCATTCATATCATTGCCACTATGCGAACCAAGCAGGACTACATCGTGGTGACGGATGACAAGGGTAAATCCAAGCCCCAGAAGGTCGGGCTTGCCCCCATCCAGCGGGAAGGGTTCGAGTACGAGTTCGATATTGTCCTGATGCTGGACGTGGAGAATACGGGGGTTGTAACCAAGACCCGCGCGGTGTCCCTGAACAATCAGATATTCCCCAAGCCAGGGCAGGAGTTCGCGGATGTGGTCATGGCCTGGTTGAAGGGTGCGCCGCATGTGGAATCTGTTGACCCGCTGGGGGATAAGGCTGTGGGATTTGCGGCCAAGGAGTGGAATATTGCTCCGGTTGAGGCCAGGGAAGCCATCGAACAGGCGATGCAGTCTGGACGGTTGAAGGAACCGTTCTCAAAGGAAGAGTTCAAGAAGTTTGTGAAAGAGGCTGGCTAGGCTTTAGCGGGTGAGAGCACCACCCGATAAGGCTCTTCTCCTTTTGAAGCCCAGCCCCAAAAATACTGAGTGGGGCTGGGCGAAGGGATGAACATGGAACAAAGAGCATACCCGCAAGGATTAGAGCAGGCAGTGGAAAGTGTTTTGAAGTATCACCAGGGCAGGGGGCGTGCGATCGGCAGGATGTCCCTGGTGCAATCGCTGGCACGGATCGGATTTCAAGTGGGGGAGCGTGCCATGCGGGAGTGTGTCAAGGTACTGAGGCGATCAGGAAGATTGATCTGTTCGGCGCCAGGAGAGGACGGGGGGTACTACCTGGCCACCACCCAGGCAGAGTTCCTGGAATTCGACAGGCTCGAACTGGGCGCCAAGATCGCAGACATGAATGAGACCAGGCTGGCCATGATCAAGGCAGCCAGGGCGCAGTTCGGGGACGCAAGTCAGATGGAGTTGTTCGATGAAAAAGCATAAGAATAAACGGCGGTTGTTCCTGCACTGGACGGATTGGAGTGATTGGGTCTTCGGGCTGCGGATCACTGTCTTTGGGGACAACACGATCGCCATCCAGGTTCTGTGTTTTGTCTTCTACTACTAATTTGTCTTCTACTACTAAGAGGAAAGGATGAGCTACGCCTGGATGAAACTGTACGTGGAATTGCTGGATGATCCGAAAGTGGGGCTGATGCCTGACTGGGTATTCCGTCGGTTCATCCAGTTTCTGTTGTGTGCCACAGAGCGAAACCAAGCCGGCCTACTAGGACCCGTAAGCGAACTGGCGTGGCGGTTGAGATCCTCGGAGGAGGATGTTCTCAGCGCGTTGCGGACCATGAGCGAAATCGGGATAGTCCGTGAAACCGGGGATGGCTGGCTGGTTATGAAATTTGCCAAGCGGCAGGCGTCGCTGACTTCTACGGAACGAAGCCAGAAGTCTAGACAACGGCCGCGCAACGAGGATGCAACGACTCGTTGCATAAATGGGGACGAAGATGCAACGCCACCCTCTTCTTCTACTTCTCCCTCTGATTCTGAATCTCCAGAGGGAGGGGGTGCGGGGGAGGGGGATGCTGGGGCAGCGTACGCGGCATGGTCAGACAACTCCGTGCGTGAATGTGCCAGGTTGTACACACAAGTCACAAACCAGATCGCCATCCCGTATGACCAACAGAACCAGGCATTGCACGACCTGGATACCGTCCTGTTCGGTTACTTCGGCGGAGATATTGAGAAGGCTGCAGCAGCTGGAAAGCGCGTGTTCGGGAAGTGGTGCCAGACGCAGAGCAAAAGCAACGGCAAGAAATATTCCCCGACCAACACAGCCTGGATTACCTGGTGGCTGGCAGAGGGGGCACCGCGGCCAGTTGGATCAAAAACCACACTTCTGGATAAAGTTCTGGAGGATCTGAATGGATAGGCATTTTCCGTCCGAGTTCAAGTTTCTTGCAACACAGGAAGCAGTCAAGGCGTGCTTTGTTTCTGAGGTGCAGGGACTTCCTGGGGATTGCCCGAACTGTGGTGGAGTTGGGGTGCTGGCAATCTTCCTGGCAACCGAGGGACCGTACCAGGCTCCCACTGCACCCTACAGGTCGGACAAGAAGACCTCCCACTTCCACGATGGGGCGTGGTGGGTGGGAAAGACATCCTGCTTTCCATGCCCAGACTGTAAAGGGTTGGGGAGGCTGGGTGTCGGTGGCCAACCTGAACGGCAGGTTCCCTGGACACACAAGCGGTCTGGGATCTCGACGGTACAGGAAGAGTCAGAACGGTTCGAGGAAGAAGAAGTACAAGTGGTGGAGTGGTCGGATGTCTAACTACCAGCGCGGCGCACGCCTGGAGCGCCTGGCCAGAGCGCAGCTGGAGCGGGCTGGGTATTACGTGATGAGATCCGCAGGATCCAAGGGCGCCTGTGACCTGGTGGCGTGGAACGACAAGTGCACACGCCTGATCCAGGTAAAGGCGGCAGGAGCAGCGGACAAGAAAGCCATCGAGAAGCTGCGTAAGATCCCATGTCCCCCTTGCGGTACGCGTGAGTTGTGGGAGCGGGACGGTGGGTTCACAGACTGGCATATCACGGAGGTAGAATGACACAAACCCAGGCGACATACGCAGGCACTCCGAAGGTTGATGCCCTGGACATGCTGCTGAAAGTGTTTAGCGCCGAGCAGCTGATCCTTCTGGCTAGACGCTGCCAGGCGATGTCAGCCCAGGGATTCGGGGAGATAACTGTCGTATTCAATAACGGTCATCCTCGGTTCTTGCAGTGGCAGGAGAGCGAGGAGTTCCCGAAATGAGACTGATCACCAGGCGGATTGACCTGGATCCCAGCGTATTCTGCGACATCTGTGAAGAACCGTGCAAGTCTCACTTTGTCAAACAATGCCCTGAGTGCGGTCGATATATTTGCCGCACCTGCTGGAACGACCACGCCTTTTGTGAGGTACAGCCCAGGCAGGTCGTCAGACAGATGATGCCGAAATTTGTCAACCTA
>Ga0194127_10009037_pt1 | contig 10552 bp, 7 predicted proteins | sample TA2KigC100mmetaG_FD_148624 | JGI IMG/M metagenome (GOLD analysis project Ga0194127, IMG submission 148624) | Freshwater microbial communities from Lake Tanganyika, Tanzania - TA2015036 Kigoma Deep Cast 100m | ecosystem: Environmental > Aquatic > Freshwater > Lake | place: Tanzania: Lake... | reverse complement strand
CGGGCGCCTCTGACCGCCGGGCACTCGTTCAGGATAGCCTCAGCATCCTGGGGGGTGAGGGTCATGACGCTGCCCGCGCCGAAGCTCACGCCGCCGCTTGAGGCGGTGCCTGGCAGGACTAACAGGTTATTGGCCCCCATACTGGCAATGGTCGCCTGGATGGCGCTCGCAGAGCCGCTCCCGATCTCCATCATGGCGATGACCGCGGCCACGCCGATGACAATGCCGAGCGCGGTCAGGGCCGCCCGCATGACGTTGCGCCTCAACCCGTGCAGTGCGGTCCGCACCATCCACTGGAGCCGCAGCCATGCCAATCCTGAGCGCATCTGGGCCACGACTTCTAAGCCCACCGGAGGCGATGACCCAACCTGCCCCCCCGGGGCCTTTTGAGTTTGGGGCGCTTCGGCTTCCACCCTCCCATCGGTAATCCTGATGATCCGTTTGGCGTAGCGGGCGACAATGGCGTCGTGAGTGACCAGAATAATGGTCACCCCTTCCTCTTCGTTGAGTTTCCGGAAGAGTTCCAGAACTTCTTCACTGGTCTTGGAGTCGAGGTTGCCGGTGGGCTCATCCGCGAACAGGATGGCGGGATTATTGATGAGGGCGCGGGCAATGGCCACCCGCTGCTGCTGCCCGCCGGAGAGTTGAGAGGGTTCGTGATCCAGGCGGTCCCCTAAACCTACCCGCCGGAGCAAGTCTTCGGCCCGCTGGCGCGCCTCCTGGTCGGAGAGGTGCTGCGCGGTATACGACAGGGGCATGATCACGTTTTCCAGGGCGCTGGTCCGGGGCAAGAGGTTAAAGGTCTGAAATACGAAGCCGATTTTCTGGTTCCGGAGTTGGGCCCACTCATCGGCCGACAAGGCCGCCACGTCCTGCCCCGCCAGTCGGTATTCCCCGGCCGTGGGGCGGTCGAGACACCCGAGAATGTTCATGAGCGTGGTCTTGCCCGAACCCGAGGTGCCCATCAGCGCGACAAACTCGCCATGAGAAACGGTCAGCGAGACGCCTTTCAGCACCGGCACGTCGATTTCGCCCAGGTGATAGGTCTTATAGAGGTCGCGCAGCTCGATAAATTCCATGCAGGCTCTCGTTATCCACCCTCGCCGCCGGAGGTCCCTCCGGAGGTGAAACTACTTTTTGCCGTCCGCGGGCTTCTTGAAGAGTTGAGGGGTAAAGGGGCTGCCGCCAGGCGCAGGTTGCCCGGCCGGCTGGCTTTCCATGCCGCCCACCACCAAGGAGGTCCCTTCCTTGAGTTCAGCGCTTTCCACTTCCGTCAGGCTGCCGTCGCTCATGCCGAGGGTCACCTGGACCGGACGCACCAGGTTTCCCTGGGGGACCCACACGAGGCCGCGGGGCATCGAAGCCTTACCGGCCTTAGCCGTGGGCTTTACCTGGGCCGGCGCCTCGGGCCCCCTCGCCTTCTTGGGGCTCTCCCGGAACTCTCCCGCTATCTGCTCCGGCTGGGGCGTCCAACGGAGCGCGGCATTGGGGACGAGCAGGACATTCTTGCGTTCGCCCACAATAAACGTGACATTCGCGGTCAGATACGGCAGCAGCTTGCCGTTAGAATTATCGGTGATAATCTCCACGGTGTAGGTGACCACATTCTGGGTCATGGTGGCGTTGAGCCGCACCTTTCCTACTTCCCCCGAAAAGACCTCACCGGGGAAGGCATCCACCGTAAAGGTGACCGCCTGCCCCGGCTGTATATGGCCGATATCCGCTTCATTGACCGCGACCCAGACCTGGAGGCGCTTCAGATCCTTGGCAAGGAGAAAGATTTTGGGAGCATTGAGACTGGCCACGACGGTCTGGCCGATGTTGACCCGCCGGTCGATGATGACCCCTTTGACCGGCGAGGTAATGGTGCAGTAACTCAGGTTTTGCAAGGCCCGACTCAAGGCGGCTTCGGCCTGGGACACGGCGCCTTGCGCCTGGACTATGGCGGCTTTACCAACCGCGAGATTGGCCTTGGCAACTTCAAAGGCGGCCCGGGCCGCGTCGAAGTCGGTTTGCGACAGGGCGTCCGATGGTCCCAGCTTGCGGGCCCGGGCCCAGTCGTTCTCGGCCTGAAGAAGTTTGGCCTGCATTTGCCCCAGATCGGCTTGGGCCTTCTGGACTGAGGCTTTGGCCTGAGCCAGCTGGGCTTTGGCCGAGGCCGCGTCCGCGGCGTAAAGGGCGTCGTCAATCCGGGCCAGCACCATCCCGGCCTCGACAACGGAGCCGTAGTCCACCGGTTTGCCGTTCTTATCTTTGCCAAATGTCACGATCTTGCCGGCGACTTGGGCCCCGATATCGACGACTTCCTCCGGCTCCACCGTGCCCGTGGCGCTGATCGTCGCCTGCAGGTCGCCCCGGTTCACCTGGACTGTCTTAAACCCGGCCGACTTCCCGCTGCCGCGCAGCAGGTAGCCCAGGAGAGCCAGGGCGGCAACCACCGCCACGACGGCGATGACCAGGGTGCGCCTATCGGGAAGTCTCATTTTCTGCATCTGATATCCTCTGGCCACAGAGGCATAACCTCTTGATAGCCTCTCCTGACCCCAGCCAAAGCAGCCCCAGGCCAGGGGACGTGGGCGACAGAAAGGCCAAATAATTTAAGTATATTATGAATTGAATACCCAAACCTGTCAATCTGGTGAGCAAATTCATCATTGGGGGTATCCGGTTGACTCCCTTACCCACTATATGTTGTTTTTAATTAACGACTCCACGAATGGATCGCTAATGAACAAAAGTTTACTAACAAAGTGCTTTATTCCCTCCCCCTTGATGGGGGAGGGTTAGGGTGGGGGTGGGAATGCTATGTTCTACAGGGGTGTTGCCCAGACACCCCCTCCCCCCAACCCCCTCCCACCAGGGGAGGGGGTGTTTCCGAATCAGGCTGATCTGATGGAATTTCGGGCTTCCGTTCATCCCATATATAGTGGCCGGGAGAGTCAACCGGATAGCCCCAAAAAGTTATTGGCCAATATTAACATAGAATAGATATTTATCAAAGATTATAATTGGTTATATGTAATTTTGGGTGGATTGATACAGGCAATAATCAGGAATGAAATGGTCGGAGATGTACCTTTTTCGACAGCCTCAGCAGTGACCTTGCACCGGGGAATTTTTATTATACAATTATTTTGTAAACTTACCACTTCTATCTTTCTTTTTGCCGTAGGGCGGGAAAGTGAAACGCATCCCGCCTTTATTCTCTAACTCACGACAAAATTCAAAAAGGCCATGAACCGCATCGCCGGTCAGATGATCTTATCCCCGTGACGGGAAGTTGTCCGGCCGGGCCTTAACCATTGCCCCCTCTTATCCTCCTCAGCATTGCATAAATCCGGCGATAAGGTCATAATCCCGTCAGGAGATGATGACTCATGCTGGAAACTCTTAACCTCACCGACGCCCTAAAGAGCTACACCTACGACCAAGACAAGCTCCTGAGCCCGGAGGAGACCATCCGCCGGGTGCGGGACCGCCTGGGGGCGCTCGACCTCAAGCTCCTCCAGGAAACCATGCGCATCGACTCCGGCCGCCTAAATATCCCCGTGTACCTCAGCCTTCTGGGGGTGGACGCCCGCCGGGTGGTGCCCACCCAAAAGCAGATGGGCAAAGGGGCCACCCCGGTCCAGGCTGAGGCCTCGGCCCTCATGGAGCTGGTGGAGCGTTTCAGCTTCTTTTCCTATATGAACGACGGCCCCCTGGACTTCGGCTGCCCCCGGGATCTGGCGGGCCAGGCCCTGCCCTGGTCTTTACTCTGCCGCTCCCTGTTCGACACTTCGCCCGACGCCGCGGCTGCGGCCCGGCTCTATGAGGACTGGCCCCTGTATTTCGTGCCGGCCACCAACCTGACCCGGGGCGAGGCGGTCTATCTGCCCATCCACTGGTTTTACCTGATTGAGGAATATAACGGCCCGTCCGCGGGCAACTGCCTGGAGGAGGCCATCCTCCAGGGCCTGGGCGAAGTGGTGGAGCGCCACGTGGGCTCGGTCATCAGCTATGAGCGCCGTCCCACTCCGGCCATCGACCCCGAGTCGGTCACGGACCCCGTGGCCCGGGAACTGCTGGCGAAGTTTCGGCAGAACGGCATTGTCCTCCACCTGCGGGATTTCTCCCTGGACACCAGCATCCCCACGGTGGCGGCCCTGGCCTATGACCCGTCCACCTTTCCGGAGAGCAGCGAGATCGTCTTCGCCGCCGGCACCACCACCGATCCCACCAAGTCCCTGATTCGGGCCTTAACCGAGGTGGCCCAGCTGGCCGGGGATTTCCACCGCCGCACCAGCTACCGGCCCACGCTCCCCAAGTATGAGACCCTGGAGGAGGCGGCCTATCTCATGGCGCCCGGACCCCAAAAACCCCTGGACAGCCTTCCCAACCTCTCCCGGCCCAACCTCAAAGACGAGATCGATCTCTGCCTGGCGGCCCTGTCCCGCTTGGGGCTGGAAGTCCTGGTGGTGAACACCACCCACCCCGCACTTAATCTCCCGGCGGTGTACGTGCTGATCCCCGGCACCCACTTTCTGGAACGCACCCGCAACACCAGCGTCATTTTCCACCTGGCCAAGACCGCGGCCCTGTACGCCCCGCCCCTGGAGGCCCTGGCGGCCCTGGCGGAGCTCAACGCCGCCTTTCCGGCGCGCTTCGACGTCCACTTCTTCCTGGGTCTGGCCCTGGAAAACCAGGACCGGGCCAGTGATGCCCTGGAGCACTTCCGCCGGGCGCTGGAACTTAACCCCCCGACCCATGAACTGCCCAGCATCTACGTCCACCTGGGCGCCTGCCACAAAGACCTGGGGGGCTTCAAAGAGGCCGCGGCGGCCTTCACCCAGGCGCTGGAACTGGACCCAAACCTCAAGGAGGCCCTCCACTTCCTGGGATTTTGCTGCTTCAAGCTGGAGGAATATCAGCAGGCGGTGGAGTGCTTCGAGAAGGTCATCGAGTTGGACCCGGGCTCGGCCATCGACTACGCCAACCTGGGGATCAATTTGCAGCGCCTGGGCCACCGCAAGGAAGCCGCCTACGTGCTCAAACAGGCCCTGGAACTGGACCCGACCCTGGACTTCGCGGCCCGGGCGTCGGCGGATTTGGAGGGATAGGTTTTTATGGGGGCTATCTCTCCCCCGCCCTCCCCTCAAATTTCATTTCCCTAACTTCTCCCGACAAGCCCCGCAAAACCCCGGCCCCTTCTGGTCGGTGTCGGCCAGGGAGTTGGAGAAGGACATGACGCAGGCCGGATCGGGGCAGTGGCCCAGGCCCAGGAGGTGCCCCAGTTCGTGGACCGCCTCTTTGACGGCCCGCGCTTTGAACCGGCGGGGGTCCCGGGGCTGGCCGTAAAACTCCGGGTAGAGGCGGGCCAGGGAGATGACGGCGCAGCGCGATGGGGGATCGGCCAGGCCAAAGACGAAGTTGAGACCGGGCGCGGTGAGGTCCACCCCGGTGACCCCCAGGATAATCTCCTCCCCCGGCGGGCGGACGGCCGCCAGCGCCGCCAGAAAAGGGGGGCCCGGATACTGGCTGCGGCCCTCAGGGCAGGATGCCGGCAGGGGGAGGTTGCCCCCCATCCGGACGACCGCGCCCAGTTCCCGCGTTACGCCCTCCTGCAGGAAGCCGAGTATGGCCGGGGGCAGGGACCCCACGGAGATCAGCCTTACCGTGAGGGGGGCGGCGGCCCCCAGCCCCGCCAGGGCCAAAAGCGGCAGCCAGAAGAACACCCCTAGCCCTCCTGGAACGGCACGGGTTTCTTCCAGTCCTGAACCCCCGTCAGGTCCTTCTCCCGGCCAATCACCACCAGCACGTCGCTGGGCTTGATGACGAAGTCGGGGGCGGGCAAAAACACTAAGCGCGCCGGCACCAGTTCCCGGATGGCAATGACGAACACCCCGAAGCGTTTTCTCAGCTCAAGGTCTTCCAGGCTGGAGCCGTAAAAATCATCCGGCGGAGCCACGTCCATCACCCGGTAATCCGCTTCCAGGGGCACGAAGTCCAGGAGATTGGGGTTGATAATGTGGGCGGCCACCCGGCGGGCCGTCTCCCGGTTTTGGCCTTGGCCTGGATGGACCGCACCCCGATCTTCTTCAGGTGCAGGGTGCACAGGATACTGGCCTCCAGGTCTTCGCCGATGCTGACGATGACCTCATCGAAGTCCGCGGTGACCACCGAACTCAGGCCGGCAAAATCCCTGACGTCCAGGATCAGGGCCCGCTGCACCTGGTCCACGATGGCGTTGACGCGATTCTCATCCCGGTCCAGGACCAGGACCTCGCATTCCCGGGACAGTTCCCTGGCCAGCTCGGTCCCGAACTCGCCCAGGCCGATTATACAGATATGTTTTTTGTGCTTCATCCGATCATCACTTTTCCTTCGGGATACTGAACGGGGCCAGGTTTGGGTGTGAAAAACCACATGGCCAGGGTCAACGGTCCCAAGCGGCCCACAAACATGGTGGCTATAATCCATAACTTACCGGGCGCCGAGAGCTTGTCGGTGATGCCGGTGGAGAGGCCCACCGTGCCGAAAGCGGAGATTTGCTCGAAAATCACGTCGTGCATGCCGATCCCCGGACGGGCGCCCTCGGTGACCAACAGCAACAAGACCCCCACGATATTCCACAACAGGGCCAGACGCAGCAACAAGGAGACCCGCCACAAGGTTTCGTTGGGGATCCGGCGGTCCAGCAGCCTGACCTCGGTTTCGCCCCGGACCCTGGCCCGTAGCTCCGCCCAGGAGATGGCGAACACGGTGGTCTTGATGCCCCCGGCGCAGGAGGCCGGAGAGCCGCCGATGAACATCAGTATCGAGATCAGCAGCAGGGAGGCAAGGGGCAGACGGCCGATGTCCACGGTGTTGAAGCCCGCGGTCCGGGCCGTGATGGACTGGAACAAGGCCGCGGCCAGCCGGGCCTCCCAGGAGGTCTCGGCCGCGGTGAGCCCCAGGACCAGGATGACGGCCGCTCCCCCGACGATCAGGATGGCGGTGAACCGCAGCACCACCCGGGCGTGGACCGAGAGGCGCCGACAGTCAATATCCCGGTCCCGGCGGCGGGAAAACCGGCATTCCGCCCGCTGCCACAGTTCGTGGACCACGGTGTGGCCCAGACCGCCGATGACGATGAGGCCCATGATGGCGATGGTAAAGAGGTGGTTGTGGCGCACCTCCACCAGATTGTCCTTGTAAAGGGAAAAACCGGCGTTGCAAAAAGCCGACACCGCATGAAAAACCGATTGGAACAGGGTCTCGCCCAGATGGGCGGCCTGGGGCAGCAAGGCTGCGAAGAGCACCGCGACGCCCAAGAGTTCGGTCACCGCGGTGAGCCAGAGGATACGCCTGAACATGGTCTTGAAGTTCACGCCGATGTCCTGCTGGAAGAACGACCCGTGGAGCACCGACTGGGACCTCAGGGACAGGCGCCGCCCCAGGAACTGGAACATGAGGGCCGCAAAGGTCATGATGCCTAAACCGCCGGCCTGGATCAGCAGCAGGATGACGATCTGGCCGAACCGGGTGAAGTCGGTGCCGGTATCCACCACGGTCAGGCCGGTGACGCACACGGCCGAAGTGGAGGTGAATAGGGCGTTCAGAAAGCTGACCTTGCCCGGCTGATGGGTCCAAGGCAGCCTGAGGAGGAGCGTCCCCAGGATAATTACGCCCCCGAAACCGATGATTAGCAAGGCCTCCGGCAGCCCGAGCAACAGGCGAATTCTGCTTTTCGCCTTTATTGGCGTCATGCTTCCAATATTTTCCAGGGCCGTCTCTCCGGCAAGCGGTGGTCAGTCTCACTCGTTCATACTTAAAATAACCGCCCCTTTCAAGGATTATCCCCAGGGCTGAAGATTTTCCTGCATTCAAGAGAAATCCCTCGGTTATTGGCTTGGGAGCGCAAGGGCGTGGGTGGATAATTTCCCTTGACGTAGCTGCAAAAAAAAATTAAAGTAATAGTCGTTGGTCACAGCTCCATTCGGCCAACCGCCGAATTCTCCGAAACCCAAACGGAGAAGCGGGGGACCCAAGTTTTTGGGGCGAATCCGCATAGTTCGTCAATGCGGTAGGGCAAGCCACCTCCCGCCCGAGCCCGGCAGCTAACCCCGTAGGCAGGAGGAGGGTATGGCAAACATAGATATTGAGCCGCCCGCCGCGCATCTGGGCGGGTCTTTTAGGGGACTTCCCGCCCAGTCATATCCCCCCGTTCAGACAGCCGCTTTATCTGACGGTCGTTTATTCGCCGCCAGCCCCAGTCCGACGCCGCCCCCCGGGCCGGAATCCCATTCTCCCTGACACCTCATGGAAAGACGCCGCCGCCGCGAAAACACCTGCAGAGGATTAGCGCGGGTTTGGGGCCGAATGGGGCCTTGCTCCGGCCTCACTGTATGAGTAATCCGCCTCAATTATGGTGCGGATCTAAAAGTTAGGGAGTCCCCTGATACATGAAAGCTATCATTCTCATCTTGGTCAATCTGTTCCTGGTGGGGTTATTCATCTATCTGCCCCGGAAACCGGGGGCAACGGTCCCATCGTTATTGCCTTGGCCCTGACCTGATTTGGAGGACTTCCCATGAGCACCGATTCCTCAACTGACGGAACGCCGTCTCAGTCCTATTCAGGCAGCGCCCACCTGAACGGCTCCGGTCCCCCTCCCTCCGGGAGCAAAGACCGGAAGAGAACCCTGGTTCTGGCCATAGGCGCCCTGGGGGTGGTGTATGGGGACATCGGCACAAGCCCCCTGTACACCGTCAAGGAGTGCTTCCACGGACCCCACGCCATGTCCCTAACCCCGGTTAACCTGCTGGGCGTCATGTCTCTCATCTTCTGGTCGCTCACGATGGTCGTGATGATTAAGTACGTGATATTTATCTTAAAAGCCGACAATGAAGGGGAAGGCGGCATCTATGCCCTGGCTGCCCTCTTTCTGGGAAAAGGTGCCAAGCAGGTTTCAGAAAAGACCGTGAACCGTCTCGTCCTCTTGGGGATCTTCGGCGCCGCCCTGCTCTATGGTGACGGCCTTATCACCCCGGTTATCTCCGTGCTCTCCGCGGTGGAGGGCCTCAATGTGGCCACCAGCGCCGCCGAACCCTTCGTGCTGCCCATTTCCTGCGGTGTCCTGTTCGGTCTGTTTTTCTTTCAGCGCCTGGGGACCGAGCGCATCGGCAACGTCTTCGGCCCCATCATGTTGTTCTGGTTCACCTCCATTGCCGCCCTGGGCCTGGCCCAGATACTCAGGAGACCTGAGATTCTGGCGGCTTTGGACCCGCGCTACGCCGTGTCCTTCTTTGCCGTTAACCGCCTGCACGGCGTCGTGGTTCTGGGCGCGGTAGTTCTCTGTATCACCGGGGGTGAGGCCCTTTACGCCGACCTGGGTCATTTCGGCCGGGGCCCCGTCCGCCTGTCCTGGACCGTTCTGGTTTTTCCAGCCCTTTTGCTCAATTATTTTGGCCAAACCGCCCTCCTCCTGGAAAACCCCCAGGCGACGGCCCATCCCTTTTACGGACTGGTGCCCCGGATTCTGCTCTATCCCATGGTGGCCCTGGCCACCACGGCCGCGGTCATCGCCTCCCAGGCCATGATCTCCGGGGTGTACTCCCTTACCCAGCAGGCCATTCAGATCGGCTACTGTCCCCGGCTCCATATCGTGCACACCTCCGGCAAAACCAAGGGCCAGATTTACCTGCCCTGGGTGAACACTATGATGATGATCGGCTGCCTGGGGCTGGCTTTGGCCTTCAAGGAATCCAGCCGGCTGGCGGCGGCTTACGGCATCGCGGTGACCGGGACCATGGCCATCACCACCCTGATCTACTACTACGTTTCCCGATATAACTGGGGTTGGCCCGCCTGGAAGGCCCTGTTGCCGGCGTGCATCTTCCTGTTCTTCGATCTCTCCTATTTCGGCGCCAATCTCCTCAAATTCGTAGACGGCGGCTGGTTCGCCATAACCGTGGCCGTGGTTCTCACCGTGATCATGCTCACTTGGCGGGACGGCCGGGCTCTGCTGGCCAAGCGCAACGAGGACGCCCGGATGCCTATAGAAATTATCTTAAAGGATATTCAAAGATATAAACTGGTGCGCACCCCCGGGACCGGCGCCTTCCTCTCCGTCTCCCCCTTCGGCACCCCCATTACCCTGCTCCATCTCCTGAAACACACCGAGTCCCTGCCCCAGAGGGTGGTCCTGATGTCCGTCGTCTCCGCCAACACCCCCTATGTCGCCCGGGAAGACCGGTTGTCCATCAGCGATTTGGGCCAGGGTTTCCACCGGCTGATAGCCACCTACGGATTCATGGAAACCCCCAACGTTCCGAACATCCTGGAAATCGCCACGGAGCAGGGATTGGAACTCGACACCTTTTCCACCACCTTCTACGTGAACCGGGAAACCCTTCTGAGCACCGGCAAAGCGGATATGGCCTCCTGGCGCAAGGGGCTGTTCGCCTTCCTCTCCAGGAACTCTTGGAACGTCACTACCTACTTCGGCATTCCGCCCAACCGGGTGGTGGAGCTGGGCAGCCAGGTGGAGCTATAACCTGAAACAAACCTATTGGTGGGGCGGGCCTCCCCC
>Ga0194127_10009036_pt1 | contig 10554 bp, 10 predicted proteins | sample TA2KigC100mmetaG_FD_148624 | JGI IMG/M metagenome (GOLD analysis project Ga0194127, IMG submission 148624) | Freshwater microbial communities from Lake Tanganyika, Tanzania - TA2015036 Kigoma Deep Cast 100m | ecosystem: Environmental > Aquatic > Freshwater > Lake | place: Tanzania: Lake... | reverse complement strand
GGGGGGCCGCAGCCGCGAGATGTAGCGCGCGAAGGCCTCGAGCCGCCGCTCGGCCGCACTCTCGAGGCGCTCGGCGAAGACCTGCGCCAGGCGCCGCGCGAAGCTGCCCGCGCTCTCGGTCGGCCAGAGGTCGACATAGAGCTTCAGGTAGCGCTCCGGCGACAGCTCGTCGAGCGCCCGCAGCACCAGCGAACTCTTGCCCATGCGGCGCTCGGAGAAAACGAAGAGCCGCTCGCCGTTCTCCATGGCGCGGCGCAGGTCCGCCCGCTCCCGCTCGCGGTCGCAGAAGGCTTCGGGCCCGACGATCTGGCCATAGCGGAAGGGGTTGCGCATGACGCCTCCTGTGCGCAGACGGCATAACGCAGAATGCGTAACGCGAGATGCGCTGTCAAGAGCAGTTTGAAAAACATGGAGGATCGTTCTTGACTGGCTGAGTGTTGTGTACTACAATGTACACACTATGACAGACGAACCCAGCAGCAAGGACAGCCCTTTCGGCGCAATGATCCGCGAGCTGCGCGAGGCCCGCCAGGCCGCCGACCGCAGCTACTCGCTGCGGCAGCTCGCCCTGCGCGTCGGAGTGGAGCCCAGCTACCTCAGCAAGGTGGAGCGCGGCGAGACGCCGCCGCCCTCCGAGGCGAAGATCCAGCTCCTGGCGCGCGAGTTGGGTGAGGACCCGGACCTGCTCCTCGCCCTGGCCGGCAAGGTCTCCAGCGACCTGCAGGCCGTGATCCGCCGCCGGCCGCAGCTCTTCGCCGCCTTGATCCGCGAACTCAAGGACCTGCCCGACCAGTCCGTCCTCCGCCTCGTGCGCGAGGTGCGCGACGGCGACTGGTAGAAAGCGAGCGCACGATGATCGAGCTTCGCCATGACGCCCTCGAGATCAGCTTCCCCGAACTCCACCGCGACGCGCGCCTGCGCATCGACTTCCAGCGCACCTTGCGCCTGCCCGACGACGGTCGCGAGTACCCGCTGCCCGCCGGCCTCGGCCGCTTCCCGCTGCGCCACGTCGACGACTTCGCCGATCGCCTGCCCGAGGCCTGGCGCCGGCACGGCGGCGTGCTGCTGCCCATGTACCAGGCCGAGGCGATGTGGCTGAACTTCAGGAGCCCCGCCGGCTATCCCTTCGCCGTGAAGATCGCCGCCGGCAAGATCAACGCCGCGAGCGGGGAGACCTGGCGCGAAGGCCTCCACCGCGATCCCCAGGACTACTGCGCCGTGCCCGGCCAGCCCTGGCTCGACGGCTTCTGCGTGGCGAAGGGCGTCGTGCGGCAGTTCGTGGCGGCGCCGCTGGGCATGGGCGCTACGGCGGAAGAGCAGCTCACGGGCGAGGCCGAGCACGGCGGGTTGCAGATCCTGGCGCATCCGCTGAAGGCCAAGATCTGGCGGCGCGAAAAGCGCCTCGTGTTTGCCGAGCGCGCGGAGAGCCCGCTTGTCGAAGCTTGCGCGACGCCTGTCGCCATGGGCCTCGCTCCCGGCGGCCGCATGCGCCAGGAGATCTACGCCGATCCGCGCGATCTCGCCGACTGGGATCAGCGCGTGCGTGCGCGCTGCTTCGTGCACCTCGCGAGCAGTTTGACGTGGAAGAGCATCACCGGTGAGCTGCCGCCCAATCGGCCGCTCGGCGCGAGCAGCTACGCCGCGGCCGGCATCCCCTGGTTCGACTACTACGATGCGGAGCTGAAGGCGCTGGGCGGCGCCGCGGCCCTCGCGGGGCTGAAGAGCACCAGCGAGTTCGAAGACCTCCTGCCCGACGACGGCGAGGAGGCCTGGGTCACGCCGCCGATCGTCCTCAAGGATCCGCGAGGCAGGAGAAGCGTCCGCGAGTTCTAGTTCGTGGAGCATCGCGGCGCGACGAGTGGAATGCGAATGCCCTGGCTCCCGGAGCTCTCCGGGAGCCTTTTTCTTCGCAAGATCCTCTCCCCAGGCTTTGAATCGGAAACAGGGCTCGCGCGTAACTTCCCGCGTCAATCGGGTGTCTAATGACGCGGAGTACCCGAGCCTTCTCTTCCCCCCGAGGTTTTCATGGCGATTGAACTTCTACACGTGGCCGCAGAACGGCCCGGTCCGGAGGTCGAGCTGCTGCGGCTGCGCGGCCGCCTGTCCGGACCGGGCGCCAGCAAGCGGCTCCTCGAAGCGGCGGCCGCCACGCCGGCCGGAGTCCGTCTTCTCATTCTGGACATGAATGGAGTCGAGTACATGGATGGCGCCGGTGTCGGGGCCCTCGCGCAGCTCTGCTGCATGGCGCGGGCCACGAAGCGCCGCCTCGTGCTCACCGCCATGAACAGCCGCGTTCGCGGCATCCTGAGCGCCGCGGACATGCTGCCGATGCTCGAGGAAGCGGCCACGCCGGCGGCGGCGATGGCGCGATGAGCCCGGACAACCCCTGAACCTGGCGCTCGCCGAGGCGCGCCATCGCAGCCGCTTCGGGGCGCGGCTCGCGCTGCGCGAGACGGCCGCGCTCGAAGCGGAGGCCGCCGCGGCCGGACTCATCTTGTGCGCCCACGGCAAAACCGCGCTGCCCTCCGGCAAGCGCTTCGCCCTGCGCTCCTGGTGCCGCGCCGACTAGGCCCAGGCGCCGCGCTGCTTCGCGGTGAACTCGGCGAGACTCCGCGGCGCGCGGCCGATGAGGCCCTTGATGTCGCCGGCGACCGGCGCGCAGCCTCCCGCCCGCATGGCCCCGAAGAGCACGCTGAGGTAGTCGATCGCTGAAGCGGGCAGGCCCTGCGCCGCCATCCCGGCACGCATGTCCGCGTCGCTGATCGCGTGGTAGTTCACCGAACGGCCGGTGAGCTGGGCGAAGTGCGCGGCGACCTCGTCCCAACCCAGGGCGGCGGGACCGGTCAGCGTGTACTCGCGTCCCTCGTGGCCATCTTCGGTGAGCGCGACCGCCGCCGCCTCGCCGATGTCCTCGGCCGCGATGAAGCTGACGCGCGCGTCGCCGGCGGGCAAGCTGATCGCGCCGCTCTTGATCATGCCGCCGATCCAGCCGGGGTGGAAGTTCTCCATGAACCAGTTGGGGCGCAGGATCGTCCAGGCGAGGCCGCTGGCCTTGAGGCCCGCCTCCACCTGCCCGAGCGGAGACCCCGGCGCGCGCTCGACACCCATTGCGGTCATGAGGACGGCGCGCTCCAGACCCACCGCCCGCGCGCTCTCGATGAGCCCGCGCAGCTTGGGGCCGGCGCCGGCGTCCATCGGCGCGGCCATCAGGAAGAGGCGCTCGGCGCCCTCGAGCGCGGGGGCGAAGCTGTCCGGGTCGTTGAAGTCGAGATGCACCGCGCTCACCCCGCCAGCCGGCGGCTGGTAGTGTTCGGGCTGGCGCGTGGCGGCGCGCACGGCAGCGCCGCGGCGAGCGAGGGCGGCCACCGTGGCCCGGCCCACCTTGCCCGTGGCGCCGGTGACGAGAATCGTCGTGCTCATGGTCGGGGGGCTCCTTCCGAGGATGGGGAAGCCGACTCAACGTCGATGGTAGCAAAAGGCTTCCGGTTGCGCGAGGAGACGAACTGGCGGCGGCGGACTACTCGCACGAGCAGCAGGCCGGCGACCGCGAGCCGAAGCAGAACACTCACCAGTGACGACTCCAGGCCGAAGGAACCGCCGCTGAGCCAGCGGGGACCGCTCGTTTCGCCCGCGAGCCAGCTCGGCAGCGCCGTGATGCCCGAGTTCGGCAGGCCGAGCACGCCGTCCTGCAGGAAGTTCCAGCCCAGGTGGATGCCGAAGACGAACCAGAGCCGCCGCGTGAGCGCGAAGGCGAGCGGGTCCATGTTGGCGTTGCCCAGGTGCGCGAGGCCGAATGATGAGCGTCACGGCGATCATGGCGATCACGGTGCCCGTCCACTCCTCCACGAGCCGGTAGACGATGACGCGAAACATCAGCTCCTGGCCGAAGGCGCCGGCGGCGAAGGTGGCGAGCAGGGTGAGCAGCAGCACTCCCGGCGCGAGGAAGAGCAGGGCCTGCGGGATGCGCAGCAGCGGAGACTGAAGACGCCTCGCCCAGGCCGTCTGCGGCTGGGCGCGCGTGAGGAGCTCGGCGGGAGTAAGGTGCATCGGAACCTCGTGGGGCGGTGCCGCGCAGCGGCGAACGCAGACCTACGGCAGAGGGTCGGCGCCGGTATACGCACGTCCCGGTCTCGCAGGCAGAATCCGTTGGGTCCTAGGCGAGCTGCAGCTCGCAGACGCGGCGCAGGTGATGGCCGGTCACGGCCAGGGTCACCGCGAGGGGCAGCTTGCGGGCGTCGTGGCAGAGAGTCCAGCCGAGCAGTCGCCAGTACTGGCCGCGTTCGCGGCCGAGGATCCCCAGGCGGACGAGCGATTCGCCGAAGGCGCGCAGGTCCACCCAGTGCAGGCGGCGCGGCTTCTGCTGCGAGCGGTGCTCGCGCAGCAGCGTGCGGATGCGGGCGTAGTAGGGTCGCGGCGCGTAGATGCCGCGAAGAATGCTTCGATAGCCTTCCTGCAGCGCCTGCGCGTTCATGCGCGGCACGATGTTCGTGGAGCCGTCCGCGTTGTCCCCCGACATGGAGCCGGTGAGGCGGCCTTCGCGCTTCAGGCGCGCGTGCAGGCGAGTGCCGGCCGGCGCCTGGAGGAGGCCCACCATCGCAGTGACGATGCCGCTTCTCTGGATGAAGTCGATCTGCCGCTGAAAGACGCCGGGTGAATCGCTGTCGAAGCCGACGATGAAGCCGCCCTGCACCTCGATCCCCGCGCGCTGGATGTGCTGCACGCTGGCCACGAGGTCGCGGCCCAGGTTCTGGCGCTTGCTGCACTCGCTGAGGCTGCTCTCCTCGGGCGTTTCGATGCCGATGAAGACGCGCTCGAAGCCGGCGGCCGCCATGGCGGCGAGCAGCGCGGGGTCGTCGGCCAGGTTGATCGACACCTGCGTGTAGAAGCGCGGGCGCGGCTTGCCGCGGCGCCAGGCCGTGAGGGCGGGCAGCAGCTCGCTGCGCAGCGCGCGCTTGTTGCCGATCAGGTTGTCGTCGACGAAGAAGATCTCGCCGCGCCAGCCGCGGGAGTGGAGCGAATCCAGCTCGGCCGTGACCTGCGCGGCGCTCTTCAGACGCATGCGGTGGCCGAAGAGCGCGGTGACGTTGCAGAACTCGCAGTCGAAGGGGCAGCCGCGGCTGGTCTGGATGCTCATCGAGGCGTAGCGCTTCAGGTCGAGCAGGTCCCAGCGCGGGGTGGGCGAGGCGGCCATGTCGGCGCGCTCGGTGCTCTCGGTGACGCGCGGCGCCTCGCCGCGGGCCAGCGCGGCGAGGAAGCCGGGCAGCGCGACCTCGGCCTCGCCGAGCACGAGGTGGTCCACCTGCGGGAAGCGCTCGGGCTCGTTGGTGAAGAGCGGCCCGCCGGCCACCACGGGCAAGCGCCAGGTCTGGCAGCGCTCGATCACGCGCTCGGCCGAGGCCGACTGCACGCTCATCGCGCTGACGAGGGCGATGTCCGCCCAGGCCAGGTCGGCATCCGTGAGCCGGGTGACGTTCAGGTCGATGAGGCGGAGCTGCCAGCTGTCGGGAAGCAGCGCCGCCACGGTGACCAGGCCCAGCGGCGGCAACGAGGCGCGCTTGCCCACGAACTTGAGGGCGTGGCCAAAGCTCCAGAAGGTCTCGGGGAACTCGGGGTAGATGAGCAACGCTCGGCGGCCCAAGGGGCGGGCGAAGGGGAGGCGCGGCAGGTTCATCGCGATCGCTTCCGCCGCGGGGCACCCCCGCGGACCCGCTCGCCACAGGGGGGGCGGCTTTCGCTAGCGGATCAGGCGCTGAGCGCGAGCGTTTCGCGAAGAAGCGCGGGCCGGCTGCCCGGCGACGACCGAGTCACGGGGATTCCGTCTCGGCGAATCGATCCTCGGAGAATCCAGTCCCGGGCAGTATAGCCCGCGGACCCGCGATTGTACACGTGTACAATTGAGGGCTGTTGCCACGTGGCAACTCTAGTGCTCGTTATCTTCCCCATGCACAGCCGGTTGGGGTGCCGCCGGCCGCGCGTAGGCCGAAGCGGCGCCGTGCTCGTAGACGAGGGCACCGCCCAGCTTGCCCGTCCAGGTGACCTGCGCGACCATCACGAGCGCCGCCGCGAGGAAGGCCCAGCGGGCGGCCGCGCCCAGGCGGCCCTTCAGGAAGCCCGCGGCCGCGAGGGCGAGGCCGATCCAGGCGGCGACCATGAAGCCCTCGGCCCGCTCTTCGTGCTCATGGATGAGGCGCTTCGCCACGACCTGCTCCACGCGGTCCTCGGTGGCCTCGCCGCTCTTCAGCGCGACCACGCCCGAGACGAGCGAGAGCAGCATGAGCGCCGCCACGGGCCACCAGATAGCGCGGGGCTTCCCGGCGCGGGCGCTCCAGAGCAGGGCGACCAGGGCCGTCGGCGGCAGCAGGAAGGCGAAGGCGATGGGGAAGTGGACAACGGCGGGGTGGAGAGGGTTGGGGAGCATGGAGGGCCTCCTGGGTCTCTGATGGAAAAGTGCACGGTCTGCAGATGGCAGTCAGTCATCGTTCGGCGCTAGGGGGTGTTGACCTCGTGGACGTGACTGCACCGAGACTGACAACCGCGGCGACACTGCCCAGCCCCGCCACACCTCCCCCAATGGCCAACCTCATGAAACCTAATGGTTTGCATCAGGGCTCCCTCTCAATGCCTTGGCGTGAATTCTGAGCAGACCGAGTGAACCCGAACTACGGAGGGCCAATGATGCTCACAGAGCGAATGCTACTCAACTTAGCCCAGATCCTGATTCTAGCACAGAGTCTACTCGCGCTGGCAGTTCCCCCTTGCTTGGCGGCCGAGCGCCTCCTACAAGCAACGGATGGCTCTGGCCGTGGAGCCCGCGCTTGGTTGGAGTTCCCAGCTGTTGCGGAACCCCGCTCTACTGGGCATGGGGCGGCAGACCAGACCGTCTTCTCCTCGCGGGCGCTCCGACTGGACCCCCGTGGCCATGCATCGGAGATGGTCGGGTCGGGCGACCTCTTCCTATGGTTGCTTGCGGCCCCGTTCGGCCCTGAGAAGGTCCCAGCCCCCGGCTGTACCAAGTTCTCCGGGGATGACGACGATGACGACTTCCACATCTTGCCTAGGTGGTTGAGGTTGCACGTCTCGCGCAATCATTTGCATGGCGACGATGATGATGACGACTTCAACGCACGCCAGTAGTCAGCTCGAGCCGGTTGTGGGATTCAGGCGTCAACTTGTCTCTTGAGAATGAGTTACGCCCCCCCCCCAGCCGCTCGACGCTCCTGGCGAACTAAGCTTCGTCGTCGAGCAGGGTTAGCCTGGGGCCCGGGAGCTCGGTGGTCGAGCACTGGGTGAGCCGTGGAGGCAAAGGAGCCACCAGGCGGACACCAACGCCGCTTCGGGCGCTAGTCCAGTTCTCAGCGGTGATTAGCGTTTGACTCGCATCCCGCCAGTCCGTAGACTTACATCTGCACATGTCGGATCGGGGACCGAAGCCAAGTAGCAACCGGCGCCTCTCCGCGTTCCCCATGACTCTCGGTCAAAGCGGCCGCCCGGTTGCACGCTCAATCCGCCCACTCCTGCGGATGGCTTCATCCCCTTAGGAGACAAGTAGGCCATAGTTGGCCTCTACACGACATGAACGCAAGGAGCCGATCTGGATGAAGCGGCGTAGCCTGCTTTCCCTCGTCTGCTTGATAGTGCTCTTGATGAGCCTAGGTAGCCCTGTGGCAGAGGCGAGAACTCCGCCCAAGGGTCCTGAGGATTATCAGCCGATTGATGTCCTGATCGATCCTTCTATTGGCGATGATGATGACGACGGAGCCAATATCGCATCGCCGCTGGCTTCCTTGGTGGCAACCTTCTGGAGCACGATCCGCTGGCTAGCCTGGTAGCGCTCGACCTGAGTGGAGGGTTGGATTGGAAGGCCGCGCTGAACATCTGATCGGGCAATTCATCGTAGGGTGGGATTTTCTGGACTCCACGGCCGCGGGAGAGTTGGAAGTCCTACTTCATCGCGGAGCGCTTACCGCATCGGAGGCAGACCTCTGCCGCCTCCGGCTTTCATGGTTCTACCTTAACCAGTTCAACAAGCGGCGATCCCAAGATTACCTCGCGGGGCTTCAGCCTAGCGAGAGATGGGATTTCGTTTCTGCCACTCTCATGCTGGAGGCTTTGGATCTTCTGGTCCAGGGCAAGCCAGACCAGGCTCTTGAGCGCATTAAGGGCCTTCCCCTGCCCGAAAGCAGTACGACCTACTTAGCCAGACTGGAGATCCTGAGGGCGAGGATCTCGAAGGCCCAGGGGGATTTCGAGCTGGCGGAACGCAGTCTCGAGCGTGCCCGCTATCTTCTGCCAGACGGGGCTCTTGCAGGGCTGCGCGGAGCGGTCGAGTATCAATTGGGGATCCTCTACAAGAGCGCTAGCGAGTTCCAAGTAGCAGCACGATCGTTCGAGAAGGCGATCACTCAGTTCCAGAAGGCGGGGCTCAAGGAGTGGAGGCACCGGACCATCTTCAATCGGATGATCGCGCTCAGGAAGGTGGGTAATCTCTCCAAGGCCCACGAGGACTTGCTTCAGCTCAACCAGACGAGTCTAGATCTACTGCGATCGAACAAGTACCTCAACGAATTCGCGCGCCTCTACCTCGCCCTTGAGGACGACCACCAGGTCCGCAAGCACCTGGAGATGATCGCCCAGGCTACGGACGAGAACACGCCAATCCGCAGCCGTGTGATCACGCACGAGGTTTGGGCCGACTACCACAAGCTCCGCGGGGAGTGGCCCGAAGCGCTAGCCGCGATCGACGCTGGGCTTGAGCTGGCCTACAAGATCTCCGAGCAAAATGACCTGGTCGGCGAGTTGCTGCGTCGCCGCGCCTGGGCTCTGTACGAGCTCGAGCGCAGCGACGAAGCCTTCTCCGCCGCGAAGCGCAGCCTCGAAGTCTGCGAGCGCGTGGGCGAGGTCTACGAAATCGGCGCGCTCTTCCGCACGCTCGGGCTGCTCGCCGAGCGCCGCAACGAGCCGGCCGAGGGCGAGAACCTGCTGCTCAAGGCCGTCGAGTTCTATCGCGACAAGGACGAGAAGTACGAGCGCGCGTTCAGCCACATGGCGTTGGCCGGTTTCTACGAGCGGGCCCACGAATCTCGCAAGCGCGAGGACGACCTTCGCGAAGCCTTCCGCCACATGGCGAGCGCCCTCGGCCTCTTCGACGAAATGGGCATCGCCCCGCGCATCGCCCAGACGCGCGCCCACCTCGACGCCCTCACCGAGCGCCTGCCCAGCAAGCCCTTCACGCCGCCGGATGGCCAGACCCTCGCCGCCCTCGGCAAGGTGCACGGCATCATCAGCGCGGACGTCTCCATCGCCAAGCTGCTGGAAGTGCTCGACACGGTCGCGCCCTCGGACGCGGCGGTGCTCATCACGGGCGAGACGGGCACCGGCAAGGAGCTCTTCGCCCGCGCGCTGCACAAGCTGAGCGGCCGCAAGGGCGACCTCGTCATCGTCAACTGCGCGGCGATCCCCGACGAGCTGATGGAGAGCGAACTCTTCGGCCACCTCAAGGGCTCCTTCACCGGCGCGCATCGCGACCGCGCCGGCAAGTTCGCCCAGGCCGACAAGGGCACGCTCTTCCTCGACGAGATCGGCGACCTCAGCCCGCGCCTCCAGGCCAAGCTCCTGCGCGTGCTGCAGGACGGCATCTACAGCCCCGTCGGCTCGGACGAGGACTGCCACGCCGACGTCCGCGTGGTCAGCGCGACCAACCGGGACCTCGCGGCGCTCGTCACCCGCGGCCGCTTCCGCCGCGACCTGCTCTATCGGCTGAACCACGTCGTTCTCGCGCTACCTGCGCTGCGCGATCGCGGCGAGGACGCGGTGCTCCTCACGCGCTACTTCATCCACGAGATCGGCACGCGCCTGGGCCGCAAGATCGCCCTCGACCCGCACGCCGAGGACAAGATCCGCGAGTACCCCTGGCCCGGCAACGTGCGCGAGCTGCAGAGCCTCGTCGGCCGCATGGCGCTCTTCGCGCGCGACACCGGGCACCTCAGCGTGGACCTCTTCCCCGAGAGCGTGCTCACGCCCGTGGAGGACTTCGGCAGCGACCTGGCGAGCATCGTCCTCAAGGCCGAGAAGGACGCCATCCTCGCCGCCCTCACCCGCGCCCGCGGCAACAAGGCCGCCGCGGCGCGCATCCTCGGGGTGAGCCGCAGCACCCTCAACGACAAGATCGCCCGGCTGAACCTCAGCGCCGAACGCATCGCCCGCGCCGCGCGGGCCTAGCCCCGCGCCCTCCCTGTCCGGCTCAGTCCTTGCAAATTACCCACGCTGTGGGTAAAATATCACCATGATCTGGCGAAATATCACCGACCGCGTCGAAGCCGCCCTGGCCGACACCCCCGTCGTCTTCCTCGGCGGCGCCAGGCAGACAGGCAAGAGCACGCTCGCGCAAGCCGTTGCTACTAAAAGAAATGGCGCCTATCTGAGCCTGGACGACGCCACCGTCCTCGCCGCCGCCAGCGCCGATCCGCAGGCCTTCCTGGCCGGTCTGCCGCCCTTCGCGGTCATCGACGAGGTGCAGAAGGCCCCGGCCCTGCATGCCGCGATCAAGTTCCTCGT
>Ga0194127_10009033_pt1 | contig 10557 bp, 9 predicted proteins | sample TA2KigC100mmetaG_FD_148624 | JGI IMG/M metagenome (GOLD analysis project Ga0194127, IMG submission 148624) | Freshwater microbial communities from Lake Tanganyika, Tanzania - TA2015036 Kigoma Deep Cast 100m | ecosystem: Environmental > Aquatic > Freshwater > Lake | place: Tanzania: Lake... | reverse complement strand
ACCATCGCCATCGCCGGCCGCTTCTGATACACGGCCTGGATGTCGGCTTCGATGGCCTTGCGCTGATCGTCCGGCAGTGCCTTGATCTTGATATACAAATCGCCCACGCCGTTGTCCGGATCGACGCCGAGCTTCTGGAACGTGGCGGCGTGCTTCTCGAACACGTCCTTGTAATAGACCGACACCGCATGACCGAAGATCTTGGGGTCCGAGACCTTCATCATGGTGGCTTTCATATGGAGCGAGAACAGCACGCCCTGCTTCTTGGCGTCCTCGATCTGCTCCTCGATGAATTGGCGCAACGCGCGGCGGCTCATGAAGGTGGCGTCGATCACTTCACCGGCCTGCAGCGCGACTTTGGGCTTGAGCACTGTGGTTTTGCCGTCCTGGCCGACGAACTCGATGCGCGCATCAGTGGCCGCGGCCATCGTCATCGACTTTTCATTCGACCGGAAATCTCCGCCCTTCATATGGGCGACGTGCGTCTTGGAGTCCCCGGTCCACGCCCCCATTTTGTGCGGGTGTTGCCTGGTGTGTTGCTTGACCGAGAGGGGCGCGCGGCGGTCGGAGTTGCCCTCGCGCAGCACCGGGTTGACGGCGCTGCCTTTCACCTTGTCGTACCGGGCCTTCACATCCTTCTCTTTGTCGTCCTTCGGGTCCTCGGGATACTCAGGGAGCTTGTAGCCCTGGCTCTGCAATTCCTTGATGGCCGCTTTGATCTGGGGGATCGAGGCGCTGATGTTCGGCAGCTTGATGATATTGGCTTCCGGCGCCTTGGCCAACTCACCCAATTCGGCCAGATCGTCCGACTGCTTTTGTTGCGGCGTCAGATAATCCGGGAACACGGCGAGGATGCGCCCCGCCAGCGAGATATCCCGCAATTCGAACGCCACGCCGGCCGCCTTGGTGAAGGCTGCGACGATCGGAAGAAACGAATAGGTCGCCAGCATCGGCGCTTCGTCGGTTTTTGTGTAGAGAATCTTGGCTGCTTTGGTTGTCATGGTCGCTCCTCTTTCCGCATCTTGTTAGTTCAGCGCATTCAACGCCGAACCGGCCTTGAACCACGCAATCTGTTGTTCCGTCATGCTGTGGTTCGTCTGGATGGTGAGCGCTGTGCCATCCGCCTTGTGGATTGTCACCTGCACCGGCTTGCCCGGAGCCAAACTATTCAGCCCCGCCACACTGATGCGGTCCTGCTGCTCGATCTTCTCGTAATCCTTCGGGTCAGCGAAGGTCAACGCCAAGATCCCCTGCTTCTTCAAATTCGTCTCGTGAATACGTGCAAAGCTCTTCGTGAGAACGACGCGCACATTGAGGAACCGCGGCGACATGGCCGCGTGCTCGCGGCTGCTGCCCTCGCCGTAGTTCTCATCCCCCACCACGAACGACCCGATTCCCTTGGCCTTGAAGCGGCGGGCAATCTGGGCGATAGTCAAGCCTGCCTCGCCGGTCAGCACATCGGTGCCCTTCCCCGGCTCGCTCGAAAAGGCGTTGGTCGCGCCGAGGAACATGTTGTCGCTGATCTTGTCCAGATGGCCGCGAAATTTCAGCCACGGTCCGGCCGGCGAGATGTGGTCGGTCGTCGTCTTGCCCTTGGTCTTGATCAAGAGCGGCAGCTTCTCCAGATCCTTGCCGTCCCATCGCGGGAAGGGCTGGAGCAATTGCAGCCGCTCACTGGTCGGCGGGATGTCCACGGTGAGCTTGGAGCCGTCTTCCGCAGGGGCCACGAAGCCCTCTTCGCCTTTCGCAAAACCCCTGGCCGGTAATTCTTCGCCCTGTGGCGGCTGGAACTTGAATTCCTTGCCGTCGGCGCCCCTCATCGTCTGGTGCACCGGATCGAAGGTGAGGTCGCCCGTGAGCGCGTAAGCCGTCACGATTTCGGGGCTGGCCAGGAACGACAGCGTTTCGTTGACGCCATCGTTGCGGCCCGGAAAGTTCCGGTTGAAGGAACTGACGATCGACTCGGCCCTGCCCTTCACCGCGTCCGCCCGCTTCCACTGGCCGATGCAGGGACCGCAGGCGTTCGCCAGCACCGTCGCGCCCATCTGCTCGAAGGTCTCCATGAAGCCGTCGCGCTTCATCGTATGGAAGATCCGCTCCGAGCCCGGAGAAATCAGAAAGGGCGTCTTCGCCTTGAGGCCGGCTTTCAGGCCCTGCTTGGCAATGTGCGCCGCGCGGCCGATGTCCTCATAGGAGGAGTTGGTGCAGCTGCCGATCAACGCCGCCTTGAGCTGGACCGGATAGCCCTTTTCCTTCGCTTCCGCCGCCATTTTGGACACCGGCCTCGCCAGATCGGGCGTGTGCGGGCCCACGACATGCGGCTCGAGCGTGGAGAGGTCGATTTCCACGACCTGGTCGAAATGCTTTTCCGGCGATTTGTAGACTTCCGGATCGGCCACGAGCAGTTCCTTGTTGGCCTGGGCCAGGTTCGCGATATCCGCCCGGTCCGTGATGTTGAGATAGGCCACCATCTTCTGGTCGAAGGGGAACACCGACGTGGTCGCGCCCAATTCGGCGCCCATGTTCGTGATCGTCCCCTTGCCGGTCGCGCTGATGGTTTCTGCGCCTGGACCGAAGTACTCCACGATCTTGTTGGTCCCACCCTTCACCGTCAGAAGACCGCAGAGGTAGAGAATCACGTCCTTGGGTGAGGCCCAGCCGCTCAGCTTGCCGGTCAGCCGCACGCCGATCAGTTTCGGATGCAGCACTTCCCAGGGCAATCCCGCCATGACTTCGCCGGCATCCGCACCGCCGACGCCGATCGCCAGCATACCCAGCCCGCCGCCGTTCGGCGTATGCGAGTCAGTCCCGATGATCAGCCCGCCGGGGAACGCGTAGTTCTCCAGCACCACCTGGTGGATAATGCCGGCGCCCGGTTTCCAGAAGCCGATGCCGTATTTCCTCGCCGAGGAGGCCAGAAAGTTGTAGACCTCCTTGTTCTCGTCCATGGCGCGCAGCAGGTCTTTTTGCGAGCCGACTTCGGCGCGGATCAAATGGTCGCAGTGGATCGTGCTCGGCACCGCCGCCTGCAGCTTGTTGGCCTGCATGAACTGCAGCATGGCCATCTGCGCCGTCGCGTCCTGCATGGCGACCCGATCGGGCCGCAGGGCCAGCATCGCCTTGCCTCGCTCCCAGACCTGGGTGTCGAAGTTGTCGGCATGGGAGACCAATATCTTCTCGGCCAGGGTCAGGGGACGGCTGAATTTCTTGCGGGCCTTGTCCACGATCCCGGGCATCTTCGTGTACAGATTTTTGACCATTTCAACTGACATAGTTTCTCCTCAAAAGTTATCAGTTGTCAGTATTCAGTGATCAGTTTGAGCTGAGAACTGATGACTGATCACTGATGACTATTTCAACGGCGGGACTTCCCGCCTCTTGGGCGCCGCATAGTTGACCAGGTAATCGAAGAGGCGAATCAGCCGGCTCTCCTGGCGCTTCTGGTCCACCCAATGGCCGATCAGGCCGATCGTGCGCGAGAGGATGAAGAACCCGTTCAAACTGTCCACCGGGAACCCGAGGTCCACCAGCACCGCCGCCATCGTCCCGTCCACGTTCAGGATCAGGTTTTCCTTCTTGGCCGAGGTCACCTTCTCCACGGCCAGCGCAAAGTCCAGGTGCGGCGTGGAGATGCCCAGGCTCTTCACATACCCGACCAACTCCTTCACGCGCTTGTCCGGGTTGCGGACGCTCTTGACCCGGTGTCCGATGCCGGGGACCGGCCCGACGTTCTTCTTCATGTGGGCCAGGAACTCATCCACGGTCATCTTGTTGTCCACGGCGTATTTGAAGTAGCGGCCCGCATCGGTCACGGCGCCGCCGAAGCGGGGCCCGATCATGATGAGGCCCGCGGCCACCGACTGGGACATGCCGATCCCGGCGCAGGCGGCGATGATGGTGCCCAGCGCGCCGCTCACGCAGGGGCCGTGATCGGCCGAGAGCATCATGATGCGCTTGATGATCTCGGCTTCCTGCTTGCTGATCAGCCGCTTGTCCCAGAGGAGGCCGATGACGTGGGGAATCTCATACCCCTTGTTGATGAGCTCGGAGGCGGGATAACCGTCGTAGCAGGGCTCGTCGCCCCGGTCGTCGCTGATCGTGGTCTTGATCAGCGGGGCAACCATCACCTCGCCCGCCTTCATGCTCTCTTCCACGGTCTTGGGCAGCTTCGGCAGGTCGGCTTGGCTGAGGTCCGGAATCGGGTGGACCTGGCCGCTCTTGACCAGTTCCTCATAGACCGATTTGATCGCCGGCCCCAAGGCCCCGAACGTGTCCGGCACGATGGCACCGGCCTTCTTGAGCGCGTCCGACTTGGAGCGGGCCGAGCCTTCCCCCTTCATGCCTTCCTTGGCGCCGGCATGGCCGAACTTCATCCCCTTGGGGAGGCTCTCCTGACAGAACCCCGAGACGACCGCCAGCAGCTTGACCCGGCGCTTCTTGGCCCCGTACCACTCCGCAGCCCGCTCTTCCAGGTCGCCGCCCATTTCGCCGACGATGACGACCGCTTTGGTTTGGGGGTCCTGCTCGAACTTTTCCAGGTAGGAGACGTAGTCGGTGCCTGGATAAGCGTCGCCACCGATGCCGATCGCGGTCGTGATGCCGTCGGCAAACTGTGAGCAGATCCAGATGATCTCGTTCGACAGGCCGCCGGATTTGGTGATGACCCCGAAGGAGCCTTCCCGGTAGAGCTTGCAGGCCACCAGGTTGTCGAAGGCCCCGCCGATCACGCCCAAGCGGCAGGATCCGGCTGAGATGATGCCGATGGAGGAGGGGCCGTTGAACGTCTTGCCGAGCTTGACGGCGTGGCGGGCCAGGAGCTTCGCATCCTTCTCCGGCACCCCTTCGGTGATCATGGACACGACCTGGACCTTGGGGTCGTTCAGCGCCTCCAACCCGGCCGCGCAGGCCCGGTCCGCGCCGATGTAGACGAGGCTGGTGTTGATCTGCGGGTGGCTGGCCGTGGCCTCGGCCACGCTCTTGCAGACCGGGATCGTCAGGAGGCCGCTCCCATACGGCACCTCGTTCATTTTGCCTGCATCCGGCGGATAGACGAAGGCCTCCACGTTCAGCGGACGCTTGACCATGTAGCAAAACTCGGCCATCCGGCGCGCGGCGTTCAGCCCGGCCGCACCGCCCTGGATGACGACCCGCGTGTCCTTGTTCGCCAGAATGCTCATCGGGGTCTCCCCTTGTTCGGAATTTGGTGATTTATTGATTTGACGATCTGGCGATTGGAACCTCTGTCAAATCACCAAATCACGAAATCACCAATTCGTCACTGCTTCTGCACGGCTTTGTCCACGATGTCGGTGAGCGGAGTGTGGCGGTCGAAGACGTGGATGTCGAACCCTTCGTCGCGCAACGCCCGCATCGCGTCCAGCCCTTCTTTTTCACGCGGTCCGCCGCGGCGCACCCAGATCTTCACGCCGTTCAGCTTGCCCTCAGCCTTGGCCTTGCGGAACCCGGCGATGATGCCGCTGAAGGTCTTCTTCACGTCGGTGAAGTTGGCGATGGCCCCGCCCACGATGATGTTCTTGATGCCGGGCAAAGAGCAGACCTTGTCGGTCAGCACCTCCACGGCCCAGTCGGGGGGATCGCCGGAATATTCGGCGTAGTTGGCCAACTTGCCGCCCCGCGCCACGACCGCGTCCGAATAATAGACGCTGGCCCCGCCGCCGGCCGGCAGCATGGCCGTGTCGCCGCCGGGGATCTCGATGAACTTGACCGAACCCTTGATCTTGGCATCCACCCCCATGACTTCCAGCTCGTTCTTCGTGTAGGCCCGCCCGAACTCGGCCGCAAACGGGAAGTTCCAGTCCGGATGCCGGAACTTGGCATCGGCGTCCAGCAGAGTCACCGCGTCCAGCGCGACCAGCTCACCGTCGCCTTCGCGCGCCACGACCGGATTCACCTCCAGATATTGTGCGTCTTCGTTGTCGAAGCAGGCAAAGAGCTTCCCGGCAAAGTCCGCGACCTTCTTCGCCAAGGGTCCGGTGAACCCCGCGTCTTTCGCCAGCTTCTCCAATGCGTCAGCGGACGGGGTGGACCCGACTTCAACGGGCAGCCGTTTCACCCGATCCCAGTTGGACTCGACTTCGATGCCGCCGCAGTTGGCGACCAGCACGTCGGTGCCTTCACGCGTGGACTTCACGGCCGCATAATATTCATCCTTGTGCGGGATCATTTCCGACACGATCACTTGCGAAACGGTGATGCTGCCGACCTGGCGGCCCAGCATTTCCTTCACAGCAGCCTTGGCCCCCGCCAGATCCAGCCCCACCTTCACCAGGCCCAGCTTGAAACGGGAGCCCATCGCTTCGTGGGCCTTGGCAACCAGCTTGCTTTTCTTCATCCAGTCGTTGACCTTCGTGAGCTCTTCAAACTGCTCGACCGAAGTTACCACGACATAATTCGGCACCGAGATGCCCCATTTCTTCATCAGGCCCATGCCGGGCCCTTCAAGCACTTTTGCCATGGGGGAATCCTCTCCTTACTGACGTGGTCTGAAATTGAATCGGCTAACCTCGGAACCGCTGGATAATAGAGAGATTCCTGCCTTCTGGCAATCAACCAAAAGGCCCATTTTCCAAGGACAAAGGCCCTACCGCCCGCTGGTCACGAGGGGTCGGCCCGGCTGGACCAGCCGCAAAGGGAGGCGATAACTATAGGGAAAGCGGGGCTGGAGTGTCAAGGGAGGGCGTACAGGGGATGGGGCTGATGGCGCGCCTCATTTCGGCCTATTTCTTCAATGCTTCGTTCAAGACGCTGGCCAGTCTGACGCCGGCTTTTGCCAGTGATTCATCCACGACCGGCAGCGCCTTTCTGAAATAAGCGTCGCCCAACTTCCGGTCCTTCGGATAGACATAGGCGTACTTCACAGCCGCCTCGTGACATTCCATCGCCCAGGTTTCCGACGTTCCACGCTGAAGCGCTTCCACGCTCTTGGATTTCAGCCAGACGCTGAGCTTCTCGACATACAGCTGCTCGTTGAGTCCAGTGTGTTCGATGATCCCCGTGTCCCAGACGGCGTGGAGGTTCCAGGGATAGCGGGTGCCGTTATGCTCGCGCTCCCGTTGATCAAAAAAGGTGACCTTGATCTCGTTGCCGCCGCGATCCTGCTTCTCTCCGCAATGCAGCGGCTGGTGAAGATCGCCCACGAAATGGACCAGAAACTTGAGCGCGCGAGCCCGCTCGTCTTTTCCGTTCGCGGGATTCGCCAGGATGGAACGAAACCGCTCGACCTGGGCCACGACACAGTCCTCCTTCCGGCAATGTCGCTTGGGGTCGTAGTCGTGCGCTTTTCTCGGAATGTTGACGTAGTGCCAGGCCTCCGTGTTCTCGTCTCTGATCGCGTCGGCCCAGGTCGCCACCGAGACCAGCAAATCCGGCCCGATCAACTCAATCACCTCAGCCTTGGCCTCGTCGGTGAGTCGTTCCTGCGCGAGCAGGGCCACGATGCGGTGCCCCTCCCCGCCCCACGCGTGAAGACTGGCGGGCAGCAGGCTAAAGCACAGGAGCAGGACGAATGGCACGATGACTGGTCTCTGCCGACGCGATCCTGTCGTCATCTTGATCCACTCGATGGTTGAAAATATTGGGCGAACATGCTCCTTACTTCCGCTGGCAGGCCGGGCAGTAGAACGAGCTGCGCTCGCCGACCAGCCGCCGGATCACCTTCCCGCAACCGGAGGGGCAGGGCTGCCCGGTTTTATCGTAGACCAGGTGCCGCTTGCGATAGGTTCCCTTGGTCCCATCCGGGGCGATAAAATCCCGGACGCTGGAGCCGCCGTCCTGGATGGCGTCGGCCAGGACCTCGCGCATCACGTCATAGAGCCGCTTGATGGTCCCTCCACGCAACCGGCAGGCCGTGCGGTAGGGATGGAGACGCGCACGGTAGAGAATTTCGTTGGCGTAAATGTTGCCGATCCCGGCGATGACTTGCTGGTGCATGAGCAAGGCCTTCAATCGACCGCGCCGAGCCTTCACGAGGTCTCGGAACGACTCCCACTTCACGATCAACGGATCGCAGCCAAATCGCTTCGCCGTAAAGGCATTGAGTCCGGCTCGGTCCAGCAGGTAGATCCGGCCGAACCGCCGGGGATTCCAGTAACACAGCTCATCCGCTCGGCCGTTATCGAGCGAGAGGACCAGATGGGTATGTTTGCGATAGGTCGGCGCCAGCGGCCCAAACAAGAGCAGTCCCGTCATCCCCAATTCGGCGACCAGGTACCGAGTTGCATCCTGGCTGGAAAAGGCCAGCACGACGCTCTTGCCCCGACGCTCGACGTGGGCAATGCGCTTGCCTCGGTACCAATCCAGTGTCGGCAGCCCCACCCGCACAATGTCGGCACGGCCCACCCGGCAGTCCGTGAGCGTCGCCCCGAGTATCCGGGCTCGAAGCTGGCGGGCCACCACTTCCGCTTCAGGCAATTCCGGCATCGTCTCGTTCCTCGTATCTCGTTGCTCGTGAAGCGTCGTTCGTATCTCGTCGTCAGTAACAAGTTGCAAGTGGCCACGTGACCAAGTTGGACTTGCCACTTGCCCGCTTGGTCACTTGTCAGCTTACTCTATTTGTCATTGGCCCGCTTCACGCTCTCCCTGGCTTCCAACTCAGCAATCAGGTTGCGAAAGGCGTCCGTCAGCGCCTGCGCAAAGGCGCGCATCGACCGGTACTGTTTCAGGATCGCTCGCTGATTGCGTGGAGAGGGATGGGGAAACTGAAGGACCCTCGGTCGGGGGAAGCCGCTCCCGAACACTGAATCCAGCGCGCGGGCCACTCCCTCAGCCGCCGCCTTGCCGAACGTGACGATCACCGAAGGAACCAGGACGCGGATCTCCCCCACCAGGTACTGTGCGCAAGCTTCGACCTCGGCCCGTTTTGGCGCTCGGTTGGAGGCCGGATTGCCGGGCGGAGACGGGTGACACTTGACGACATCGGTCATATAGAAGAGGTCTTCGAGGTCTCGGTAGCGTGGGTGAGCCACTTGCGCGAGCGCGCGTCGGACCAGCATCCCGGCCGGACCGGTGAAGCGGCGCCGTTGCCTCCAACTGACGTAGCCCGGAGCCTCACCGACCAGCAGGTACCCGGTGAAGGGGGTACCGTACGCCTGCGATCCGAACCGGCGCCACGGCTTCAGCGACGGGCACGCCGTGCAGAAGGCAATGACGTTCTGGAGACTCCGCAGCTTCAGCGGGGAGAGTCTGGAAGAGGAAGCCGGACGGACGGTGCTAAACCCGATGTGGCGACGCGCCGGGAATCGGCGCTTGGCCCTGGCCATTGGCTGCCTGCCTCAATTGCCGCACCCTTTCGATCGTTTCCTGCAGTCTGGGGATCGGGGTCGCGCCGGGACGCCGAGCCCTCATGAGCTGCTCCGCATCGGCATAACTCATCCCCTTCACGAGCACCAGATAGCTGATCACCGTTGAGACCGAGCGGCCCATGCCCATCCGACAGCAGACCATCAGCTTACTGTTCGGCGGCTGTTGCTCCAGCCAATCCACGGCGGCCTTGATATCCTTCGGATCTGCCTCGCCGTATTCTTTGAGCGGGATATAGGCATAGGCCACTCCGCGAGGCGGCGTAATCTTGTGTTCCCCGGATACAAAGAGGACGCTGTTGACGAAAGGAGGCGGCTTCTGGGCGTCGTCGACGTTCCCGACGAGGAGAGACTCATTCACAAAATGCATGAGCCCTCTTATATACCAAGCGTCGGGCAGCCGTCAACGGCGGCCAGGAAGGGGCCATGCGGCTGAGAGACAGGCGCGGCAGCGTTGCAGAAAGGCCGGATGGGACAGTATACTGCCTTCTCCCTTCCGTCTGTTGAATGGCAGAGGAGCCTGCCGATATGGCCGTTACGGTGGAACAGGTCGAATCCCGGTTGAGCACCGTCCGCTGCGCGATCTGCAAGACGAGCAGGTTCACGATCGACCGCCGGACCATGCAGCCGGATGGGGAATGGAAAGGCGCCTGCCTCAAGTGCCGTTACAGCTTCCCTGTCCACACGGACATGGAGTTCTACCAGCGGACCCAGCCGGACATCCCCTACCGCCTGAAGGAGATCACCTGCCCGGCCTGTGAGCACCGGGGCGTGGAGCTGGACTTCCGTATCGTAATGTCGGTTCGTGAAGCCATCTACTTCGTCACCTGCAAGGCCTGCGGACATCAGTTCCCGGAGCAGTCTTCGCTCGAGGCCTTCGAGTAACCTGCACGCCTCGCTAAATTGATGTATACTATCCGGTATGGATACGCCTAAGCCCTCCCAGAAGCCGGCCTCGCCGCCCCCGGAACCCGCGTCCGAACCAAAGACACGGAAGGAAATCCCCCTCGTCTCGGTCCCCAATGATCGGGACATGCTTGCCGACGAGATGGCCGATCTCTTCGACGAAGACAAGGTCACCCACAAGCACGGCTCTTCTGAACCGGAAGCAGACTAGCCTACCAACGCTGAGTGATGAGTGATGAATTTGCAGATGGGTACGTCCGCGGCCTCACCGGACGGCCTTTTTGAACAGCCCGTAACTTCTAATGCTGAATGATGACCGCTGAGTGCTGAACGG
>Ga0194127_10009031_pt1 | contig 10558 bp, 4 predicted proteins | sample TA2KigC100mmetaG_FD_148624 | JGI IMG/M metagenome (GOLD analysis project Ga0194127, IMG submission 148624) | Freshwater microbial communities from Lake Tanganyika, Tanzania - TA2015036 Kigoma Deep Cast 100m | ecosystem: Environmental > Aquatic > Freshwater > Lake | place: Tanzania: Lake... | reverse complement strand
GGGGACGGCAGCACGATCCGCAGCGTGCCATTGTCCTGCAGGCCGCCGGCGAGCGTGTTGCCGGCGCCCGAGGCGCCGTAGAACTGCGTCGTGCGCTGGCCCGCGTCGATGTCGCGCCAGCCGGTGCCCTGGCCCGCCGCGAGGATGTCGTCGGCGACGTGCATGCCGCCGTCGGTCGAGACGTAGACGCGGCGGCGCGTGCCGCCGTTGTAGTCCGGGTCGGCGGCGACGAAGTGCACGTCGAGGTGCGGGTCGACCGTCATGATGTAGCCGTTGGTGATCTGGCTGAACGACACGCCGCCGTTCGTGCTGCGCCAGACGTGCAGGCCGGCCGCGACCATCACGTTCTCGTTGGTCGGGTCGACCCAGAAGCCGTTGAAGTACCAGGTCACGCCGGTCGACGAGCTGGTGGTGCGCAGCGTCCAGTTGCGGCCGCCGTCGGCCGATCGCCAGGCCTTGCCGCCGTTGAGGCCGCACGAGGCGTAGACGACGCCAGGGCTGCTCCTCGCGTAGCAGAACTCCATGCGCGCGTCGTAGCTCGACAGTCCGACGAGGCCGCTCTGCGCGACGGTCCACGAAGCGCCGCCGTCGGTCGACCACAGCGCGTCGTGCACGAGCAGCGAGGCGCCGACGCGGTGCGCCACGGCCTTGCTGGGGTCGTTCGGGTCGAACGCGACCTGCTCGCTCGAGTGCGCGGCGAGGACCTGCGTCCAGCTCGAGCCGCCGTCGGTCGAGCGGTAGATGCCGCCGGGCCGCACCGCGGCGAGCAGCAGGTCCGGGTCGGCCGGCGACACCGCCACGCGCTGCACGTACTCCCAGTTCGCGGTCGCCGGCAGCTGCGCCCACGTCGCCCCGGCGTCCGTCGACTTGAAGACGCCGGCCCCGCGGATCGCGCTGCGGTTGACGCCGCGCGCGACGTTGTGGTTGAAGAAACCCTCGCCGGTGCCGACGTACATCACGTCGGGATGGCTCGGGGCCATCGTCATGCAGTTGATCGCGAGGTTGGTCCACCAGTCGTCGACGGACGACCACGTGGCGCCGCGGTCGGTGCTCTTCCACAGGCCGCCGCTGACGCCGCCGGACCACAGGATCCGCGTGTCGCGCGGGTCGATCGCGATGGTGCGGCTCCGGCCTGCGACGTTGAACGGGCCGCGCTCGACCCAGCCGCCCGGCGCGATGCCGCCGTCGTCGAGCTGGCCCGCGGCCTGCACCACGGCGGCGCGCTGGACGAGCGCCTGCTGGAAGGCGCCGGCCGGGATGTCGCCGTGTTCGTCGGCGAGGCGCAGCGCGCGCCACGCGGTCGCTTCGCCGGGGAAGTCGGGGTCTGCGCCGCCCGCGCCGTGCGGCGCAGTGCAGGCGGCCAGCAGGCAGAGCAGCGCGGGCAAGGTCCGGGTGGTCATGGTGGGCTCCGCTTCGATTCACTGCGTGATGACGACCAGCGCGTCGCTCGCCGTGGCGCCCTGCGGCCCGCACGGGTCGAGGAAGCCGAACTGGAACGCGAACACGAGGCCGGCACCGATCCAGGCCGGCAGCGCCAGGGACTGGCGCGCGACGCCGAGCCCGTTGGCCGAGGTCACCAGCAGCACCGACGAACCCGTGTCGAGCCAGTAGTCGATGCCCGCGATCCGCAGCGGCGTGCTCGCGGCGGCGAACGCGACGGCCGAGAACGCCACCGCGTTCGCCGGCGCGCGCGTGCAGACCACGCCGAACGCGGCGTTGCCCGCGTTGGGTGCGCTGCCGATCGACATGGCGATCGGGCCGAGGCAGCCGGGGGTGCTCGCGCCCGTGGCGATCGCGACGGGCACCGGGAACGATGTCAGGTTCAGCGTGTTGGCCGTGAAGACCACCTGGCCGCTGCTGGTGGCGTGTAGGCCACCCGAGGTGTCGAACAGGTGGTTGTCGAGGTTCCACGTCGACACGCGGCCCGGGATCGAGTCGAGCTGCAGGTTCATCGTCTGCTGGATCTCGGCCTGCGTGCGCGCGAACGGCCACAGCCGCACTTCGTCGAGCTGGCCGTTCCAGACCTCCATCGGCGTCCCGACGTCGGAGCCCTTGCCGATGCGCAGCACCTCGCTGTTGAGGTCGCGGATCGGCGAACCGTTCGCGTTCACCGAGCCGACCGGCCCGCCGTTGACGAACAGCCGCGCCGCGGTGCCGTCGTAGGTGCCGGCGACGTGGGTCCACGCGTTGAGCTGGCCCGCGGCGAACGGCCAGTCGATCGTGTAGCTCGCGCCGCTCGCGGTGACGACCTTCCAGCGCAGCCGGCGCGAGGCAGTGTTGCCGGCTTCGATGCGCAGGAAGTAGTCCTCGCTGCCGCCGACGCTGATGCCCTGCCGCACGATCGTCGGGTAGCGCCAGCCGGTCGGCAGCGTCGCGTCGTCGTAGGTGATCCACGCTTCGACGGTGATGCCCGACTGCGGCACGACGCGCGCGCTGTAGGGCACCTCGATGTAGCCGTCGATGGTGTTGACCAGCGCCACGCCCGTGTTCTGGGCGAGGCAGGGAACGGTCAGGGCGGTGAGGACGAGGGCGGAGACGACGTCGCGCATGGAGCCTCGCGGGGTGGGAGAACCCGCCCAGGATCCCCCCGCGCGCCAGGGGGCGCAAGGGGTGCGCGGTCGGCGTCTCCGGCCGGGAGGCTGGTCCGCTGCCGCCCGTTCAGCCGCCGCCTTGGGGCGGGGCTTTCGGCTTCTCCGCCCCGCCACCGTGCGCCGGGCCCTGCTTGCCGTCCTTCGGCTGGTCGGGGCCGGGCTTGTCGCCGGTGTCGGCCTTCTTGGGGCCGGTCCATTTGCCGAGGTCGGCGCCCTGCTCGATCCAGGCCTTGATCAGGTCGGTCTGTTCCTTGGCCAGCGGCTCGCCCTTCTTCCGGGGCGGCATGCGGTCCTCGTCGTCGGCGGGCAACGTCACGACCCTGTAGAGCAGCGACTCCTCGGGCTTCTTGCCGACGACCAGCTTCTTCTTGCCGGAGGTGAAGCCGTCCTTGCTGTCCAGGACGACGCCGCCCTTGGGCTTCTTCGGCTTCTGGCCTTCGGCTTCGGGCTTCGGCGTGAAGTGGCACTCGGTGCAGCGCTTCTCGAGGATCGGCCAGACCTGCGTCGCGAAGTCGACCTTCGGCGGCTGTGCCGGCTTCGGGTCCGTGCCCTTCGGGTCCTGGGCGAACGAGGCCGCCGCGAAGGTGACGGCGGCGGCGAGGGCGAGGAGACAGGGTTTCATGGTTTCTCGTGGGACAGGAGGCAGCGGAAGTCCGGATCGGGCAACGTGCCTCCCGGCGACTGCGCGCGGGGCGGCGAAGGTGGGTCGCGGCGTGCGCATTCGCGGGGAGGCGGCTGCGAAGTGGGCAATACACGGTCCCGACCGCCTCTGGCTACAGGGTGATGCGCACAAGATCGTAACGGTGAGGCCGGCGCCGGACGGCCTTCGCCTCAGGGCCCCTTGGGTGGGGGCTTGCGCTCGACGAAGCGGCGCGGCGTCACGACGACCCGGCCGCCGTCCGGCAGGCCCTCGGCGGCAAAGCCTCGGGCGGCGCGGACCTCGACGCGGGCGGCCGCCCCGGCCGGCAGGGCCCGCAGCAGCGCCGCGCGCACCGCGGCCAGGCGCTGTTGGCCGAGTTCCCTCGCTGCGCGGCGCGCGTGGCGTTCGCGGCTCGTCGGCTCGTCGTGGTCCAGGCGCGACAGCGCCGCGTCCAGCGTGGCCTCGATGGCGCCGAGTTCGGCGTCGAGCGCGAGCAGCCGCGCGTGCAGCTCGGCCGCGCCGTGGCGCGCGGCGGCGAACGCCGCGGCCACCTCGGCCGCGTCGGCCTCGCGCGCTGCGGTCAGCTCGGCGGCGCGCGCACGCAGGCGCGCGATGGCCGCCTCGAGCACCGGTGCCGGCGGGTTGGCGAGGGCGGAGGCCCGCGCGAGGTCGCCGCGGCCGAGATCGTGCGTCAGCACGTAGCGCAGTTCGGCATCGCCGGCGGTCGCCTCGAGCAGGGGGGCGAGCCGCGCGAGGTCGGGTTCGGCGCGGCCCGGCTCGCAGTCGAGCACGGCCGTGAGCGCCGCGAGATCCGTGCGTTCGCCGAAGCCGAGCAGCTCGGTCACCACGCCCACGGCGCGCAGCGGCGAGCTCGCGACCGCGTCCGCGATCACCAGCGCCAGCGCCTCGCCGGCCGCCTCTGCGATGGTGCTCGCGGGCACGTGCGTCGCCGGCAGCTCGAACTGCACGGGGATGCGCTGCTCGTCGGCTTCGTTGCGCAGCAGGAACAGCACCGTGTCGAGCGGCGCGGGCAACTTCAGGTAGGTCGAGATCGGTCCGTTCCGCGGCTCCGACACCGACAGCCACGTGAACACGAGATCGGCGCGGACCCTGGTGCCCTGGCCCGCGCGCAGGTCCGCGGTCACCGTCGCGTCGAGTTGGCCGTCGTTGAGCGCGACCCCGGAGGCCGCCGCGAGGCCGCGCAGCGCCGGCAGCTCGAAGCCCGCGAGGTCGAGCCGGCAGCGGCCCTTGGGCAGCGGGTAGAGCTGCAGCTGCCCGCGCAGCGCGAGATCGCCGAACAGCGGCCGCTGCTCGAGATCGTGTTCGTCGCGAGCGCCGCCGATCGCCTGCGCGGCCGCGCCCAGCAGCCCGGCCACCACGGAGCTGCGCAGCACGCGGCGCGCGAGTTCGACGTCGCCGCCGCGCAGGCCGAGGTCGAAGGCGAACGGCTGCGGTTCGGTGAACACGCGGGTCGAGAAGCGCTGCACGTCGAGGTCGAGGTCGCAGAGCGGCAGCACCGTCGGCGGCGCGGTGGTCGCGTCGCGGAAGGCGAGGTCGAGGCCCTGCACAGCCAGCCGGTCGACGGCGAACTCCGCGGCCGGGCCCGGCGCGGGCGGCCCGGGCGGCCCGGGCGGCGCGTCCGGGGCCGGGCGCAGCAGGAGCCCGGCGACCTCGAGTCCCTGCGCGGTCTTCGCCACGGCGAGCTCGGGGCCGACGACGTCGACGGAGCGCAGCAGCACGTCGCCGCGGGCCAGGTCGATCGCGCGCGCTTCGACCTCGATCGACTGCACCGCCGCGAGCGGCCGGGCAGCGCCGGCTTCGCGCAGTTCGAACCCGTCGACGCGCAGCGTCGCGCCGAACGGCCGCTGGAGGTCGAAGCGCGCGGGGTCGGTGCGGCGCAGGTCCAGTTCCGCGGCAACGCGCGCCCCGAGCGCCGCGTCGGCCGCCGTGCCCGACAGCCGGGCGGCGAGGTCCGGGGCCACCCTGTCGAGCGCTCGGGTGTCGATGCCTTCGGCCCGCACGTCGAGGCTGGCCGACGGCGACAGCGCGAACGGCAGCAGCCGCAACTCGGCGCGCAGCGCGCGGCACAGCGGCGCGAGCGCCACGTCGGCGGTGAATTCCGCGGCGGGCGACGCGGCGAGATCGGTCGCGGTGGCCCAGGGCTGCGCGAGCCGCACGCGCAGGCCGAGCGACAGCGGCTCTGCCGCCGGCGCGCGCTCGTCGGTGAACGTGAACTGCCGGCACTCGACGTCGAGCGAGTCCAGGCGCAGGGCCGGCAGCACTCCGGGCGGTGCTCGCGGCGCGGCCGGTGCGGTGGGCGGTCCGCCGGCGGGCGGGACCGCCAGCAGCAGGAGACCCGGCACGCGCAGGCCGTCCGCCGTGCGGGCCGCCGACCCGCGCAGGCCCGCGACGCGCAGCGCGGCGACGTGCACGAGGTCGGCGCCGAGGTGCGGGGCCTGCAGTTCGAGCCGGTCGAGCGCGGCAAGTTCGGCCTCGCCGTCGCGCAGCGCGAGGTCGGCGACCGCGAGTTCGAACCCCGAGCCGCGATCACCCCGGCGCAGGCTCGCGGTGAGCCGCGCGCGCAGGGCGCCGTCGGCCGTGGTCGCACGCAGGCCCGCGGGCAGCAGCGGCGCGAGCGCTGCGCCGTGGATGCCGCGACCGTCGAGTTCGGCCGTCGCGCGCAGCGCTGCGGCCGCCGCGGTGAACTCGCCGCGCAGCGCGAGCGCGTCGACGGCGTCGCCGAGCCGCACCGTCGCCGCGAACGTGGTCGGCGCGCCGTCGCCGCGGTGGGCGCCGAGTTCGGCGTCGAGTCCCACGTCGAGTCCCACGTCGAGCGCGCGGCCGCCGCCGCGGCGGTCCTGCCACTGCAGGCGCGCGCCGCGCAGCGCGATCGGCGACCAGCGCGGCAGATCGAGGGCACCGGCCGGCGGCGCTGCGGCCGGCGCGGCCGCCGGAGCGGTGGCTGCGCCGGGGGCCGCGACGAGGCGCACGCCGGCCACGCTGAGCCCCGCGACCTCCTGCACGCACAGGGCCTGCACCGCGTCGACCTGCAGCGCGCCGAGATCGAGGCCACGTTCGTCGCGGCAGAGGCCGCGCAGGGCGGCGCGGCGCAGGCCGAACAGCTCGAGGCCGCCGTCCTGCAGGCGCACGTCCGCGAGTTCCGCCGCGAGCGTGGTGCGGCCGTCCTGCTGGTCCACCGCGAAGCTCGCGCGCAGCCCCAGCGTGCCGGCCTGCCACTGCGGCTCGATGCCGAACGGCGCGAGCCAGGGGCCGAGCCCGCGCGCGGTGAGGCCTTCGGCGTCGAGTTGCAGCGAGCCCTCGTGCCCGCTCGCGGCCGGGCGCAGCTCGGCGCCAAAGCGCAGCCCGTCGACGCTGCCGGGCAGCCGCAGGCTGCCGGAGAGGCGGCCCGACGCGGTGCCGCCCTGCAGGCGCAGTCGTTCGCCCGCCACGGCGAGGTCGGCGACGGCCAAGGCCGGTTCGCCGGGCAGCGTGCCGTCCACGAAGCGCAGCGAGGCGCCGCGCCACTGCAGCCGCTGCAGTTGCAGCGCCGGACCCGCCGGGGCCGCTGCCTGCCGCGCGTTCGCCGCGGCCGGCGGCGGTGCCGTTGCCGCTCGCGGCAGCAGGCGGATCCCCGCGAGTTCCAGCGTGCCGTCGGCGCGGCGCGCGACCTGCAGGTCGGGCCCCTCGATCTCGATCGCCTCGATCGACGTGCCGCCATCGTCCGACTGCAGGCCCAGCACGCGCAGGGCCTGGAGCCCGAGCCGTTCGTCCCCGTGCTGCACCAGGACGTCCTGCAGGTCCGCCGTCACGGCGCCGCCCGGCTGCCTCGGCCAGGCCGCCGCCAGGGTCGCCGCGAGGTCGACGCCGCCCGGACCGATCGCGAGCCCGCGCGCCGCGAGCAGGTCCGCGAAGCGCGCGAGCGTCAGGCCGCGGCACGACAACCGGCCGCGCGCGGCGATCCGCGCCGCCGCCGGCTCGATCGCGCCATCGGCGAGTTCGAGCTGCTCGACGAGGCCGGGCGCCTGCAGCGTGGCGGCGAACGGCGCGCGCCAGGCCTCGCCGTCGCGCGCCGTCGGCCCGACCGCCGCGCGCACGCGCAGCCGTTCCTCGCCGTCGAGCACGAGCGACCCGTGCAGCGCGGCCGCGACGTCGAAGCCGGCCCCGTCCGCGGCACGTCGCACGTCGCACGAGCCGTCGCAGTCCGCCGCGGCCGCGGCGGCGCCGCCGAGCAGTTCGCGCGCCGCAGCCGGCAGCGGCAGCGCGCGCAGGTCCGCGCCGCGCAGCAGGAGCCGCCACTGCAGCGCGAGGTGGTCCGCCGCCGTGGTCGCCGTGACCTTCGCCGAGGCGTGGTCGACGAGACCCGGGCCGTGCACGCGCAGGGCGAACTCGGCGGGCCGGTCGGTGCGGCCGAGGTCGCTGGCGTCGAGGTCGAGCACCAGTTCGCGGAACGGGCCAGCGCCGGGTCCGGCCCAGCGCAGGCGCAGATCGTGCACGCGCGCCGAGGCGACCTGGAACGGCAGGGGGAAGCGCAGCGGCCGCGGTCCATCCGACCGATGCGACCGGTCCGACCGATGCGACCGGTCCGACCGGTCCGACCGGTCCGGTCCGGCGGGGGCATCCGCGGGCGTTTCGCGCGCGCCGCCCGGCCAGAGCCACCTGCCGTCGCCGTCGCGGCGCAGGTGCACGGTGGCGCCGCTCAGCGCGGCGTCGACGACGACGAACTCGCCGTGCAGCAGCTGCCAGGTCGACGCGTCGGCGGTGAGCTGCTGGGCGCGCAGCAGCGGCGGTGCCGTGGCGTCGCGCGCGTCGCGCAGTTCGAGGTCCTCGACGTGCAGCGACAGCGACAGCAGCGACAGCGCGAGGCTGCGGTAGCTCGCCGTGCAACCGAGCGCGTCCGCCGCGAGGCCGACGAGCCAGGGCAGCAGCGCCGCCAGCAGGACCCGCGCGGCGACGGCCGCGGCGGCGGCCCACAGGAGCCACCTTCGCCAACGGCGGGCCCGCGGAGCCGTCATCGGCCACCCTCCGCGGCCTCGGCGCGGGCCGCGGCGGCGCGGCGCAGGGCCTCGCGGCGGGCCTGCTGCGGCAGCAGCGGGTCGAAGCCGGGCACCGCCGCGCCGCGCGCGGCGAGCCAATCGTGCGCGCGCACGCGCGGGGCCGCCCGGCGGTCGCCGAGCGCCGCGAGGTTGCCGTCGCGCAGCGCCGCCGCGAACGAAACACCGTCGGCGCAGGTCTGCAGCAGCAGTTCCACCGCCGCGGGGTCGTGGGCCAGGGCGCCGAGCTGCCGCAGCAGGCACGCGTGCAGGCCTGGCGACGCGCCGCGTTGCGCGGCGGCGCCCGAGGCCGTCCAGACCTCCCGCGCGACCCGCCACGGCAGGTCCGGCGCCCCGGGCGGGGTCGGGTCCGGCAGCGCCGCGGTGATCGCCACGAGCGTCGCCTCGTCGACCGCGAGCAGCAGATCCTCGACGGCTTCGAGCTGCAGCCGGTGGGCCAGCGCCAGCAGGGCCGGCCGGCGGTTGCGTTCGCCGACCGCGGCCCGCGCCTGCGCGAACTGCCGGGGCAGCGTCGCGGCGCCCGGGCGGTCCACGGTCGCCTGGCGGGCTTCGGCCTGCGCGGTGGCCGCCGCCACGGTCGCGGGGTCGGCGTCGCCCAGTCGGCGCAGCGCGATCGCGAGGCCGGGCCGCCCGGCAGCGGGTGCGCGCCGGAACAGCACGGCGGCCGCGCCCGCGGCACCGAGGCCGTCCGCCACCACGAGCAGTTCGCGGGCCGGGCCGCGCAGCGCGAAGCGCACGGCGCCGCCCGCGTCGGTCAGCACGAAGTCGGGCAGGCCCTGCGCGCGCAGCACCGTCGCGAGCCCCGGCACGGCGGTGGCTCGGCTCCCGTGCAGCCGCTGGTGCGCGTGCGGCGGCGCTCCGGGCGCGGCGCGCAGCTTTTCCGCGGCGGGCTCGCCGAGCAAGAGCCGCAGGTCGCCGAGTGCCTGGGCCGCCCCGGCGAAGACGGCGCCGTCGCTGCCCGTGATCCAGGCCGCTGCGTCGAGCACGGGCGGACCCGGCGGTTCGCCGGTCACGGAGTGCACGCTGACCTCGATCTCGGGTGCTGGGGCTCCGGCGGGCGCCGCCGCGCCGGGGGCGGTGCCCATCAGGCCCGCGAGCCAGCCGGCGCGCTCGTAGTGCACGGCGACGGCGAGCGGCGGCTCGGCGAGCGGCACGGGGGCGCCAGCGCAGGCGGCGAGCAGCCACAGCGGGGGCAGGCGACGCATCGGTGGGTGGCGGCGAGGATCCGGAGGGGCATCACGCTACGCGCGGCGGCGGCCGCCGCAACGGCAGCGCCATCGCGCCGGCACGTTCCGCGGCGCTGTGGAGAACCGTCCACCAGCAGTCCTCGCTCCGGTGGCGTGCGTTCGCCACGGCGGCCCGCTAGCGTTGCCCGGTCGTACCCGACTCCAACCCCGTCCCACGAGAGGTCGTTCGTGTCCTCAGCCGCGCGCCTTGCCGCCATCCAGCTCATCGCCAGGAAGTTCCCCGTCGTCGCCGACAACCGCCCCGACACGCAGGTGCCCGACCTGTTCGGCGTCAACGTCTTCGGCATCGACCAGATGCGCTCGCGGCTGTCCGAGAGCGCCTACCGCGCGCTGCGTTCGTGCATGGAGCACGGCCAGGAACTCGATCCGGCACTCGCCGACCAGGTCGCCACGGCGATGAAGGAGTGGGCCGTCGAACGCGGCGCCACGCACTTCACGCACTGGTTCCAGCCGATGACCGGCTCGACCGCCGAGAAGCACGACAGCTTCGCGCACCTCGAGGGGGGCAAGCTGCTGCTCGACTTCAGCGGCAAGGCGCTGATCAAGGGCGAACCCGACGCGAGTTCGTTCCCGAGCGGCGGGCTGCGCGCGACGTTCGAGGCGCGCGGTTACACGGCCTGGGACCCGACCTCGCCGGCGTTCCTGCGCGAGACGGCGAACGGCAGCACGCTGTGCATCCCGACGGCGTTCTGCTCGTGGACCGGCGAGGCGCTCGACGAGAAGACGCCGCTGCTGCGCAGCAGCGAGGCGCTGAACCGCGAGGCGGTGCGGCTCTTGCGCCTGCTCGGCGACCAGCGCGTGCAGTTCGTCTACCCGACGCTCGGCTGCGAGCAGGAGTACTTCCTGATCGACCGCGACTTCTGGGTGTTGCGCCCCGACCTCGTCGCGACCGGCCGCACGCTGTTCGGCGCGAAACCCCCGAAGGGCCAGGAGCTCGAGGACCACTACTTCGGCTCGATCGCGCCGCGCGTGCTCGCGTACATGCAGGAGGTCGAGATCGAACTGTGGCGCCTGGGCGTGCCGGTCCCC
>Ga0194127_10009030_pt1 | contig 10559 bp, 11 predicted proteins | sample TA2KigC100mmetaG_FD_148624 | JGI IMG/M metagenome (GOLD analysis project Ga0194127, IMG submission 148624) | Freshwater microbial communities from Lake Tanganyika, Tanzania - TA2015036 Kigoma Deep Cast 100m | ecosystem: Environmental > Aquatic > Freshwater > Lake | place: Tanzania: Lake... | reverse complement strand
CCTCTCCGGGACACATCCGGCTCGCGCCAGATCACATGTCCATGCCGCCCATGCCGCCCATGCCGCCCATGCCGCCGTGGTCATGGCCGCCGCCGGCGCCGCCCTTCTTCTCCTCCACCTGTTCGGCGACCATCGCGTCGGTGGTGAGCATCAGGCCGGCAACCGAGGCCGCGTTTTGCAGCGCGGTGCGCGCCACCTTGGTCGGATCGATGACGCCCATCTCGACCAGGTCGCCGAACTCGTCGGTCTGCGCGTTGTAACCGTAGTTCACGCCCTTGCCTTCGGCGACCTTGTTCAGCACCACCGAGGGCTCGGCGCCGCAGTTGGCGACGATCTGGCGCATCGGCTCCTCCAGCGCCCGCATCACGATCTTGATGCCGGACTGCTGGTCGTCGTTGGCGACCTTCATCTTGCCCTCGAGGGCCCTGCGCGCGCGCAGGAACGCCACGCCGCCGCCCGGGACCACGCCTTCCTCCACCGCCGCACGGGTGGCGTGCAGGGCGTCCTCGACGCGGGCCTTCTTCTCCTTCATCTCGACTTCGGTCGCCGCGCCCACCTTGATCAGCGCCACGCCGCCGGCGAGCTTCGCCACGCGCTCCTGGAGCTTCTCGCGGTCGTAGTCGCTGGTGGCTTCCTCGATCTGGACGCGGATCTGCTTGACCCGGCCCTCGATGTCCTTCTTGTTGCCGTTGCCGTCGATGATCGTGGTGTTCTCCTTGCCCGACTCGATCTTCTTGGCGCGGCCGAGGTCCTTGAGGGTCGCGTTCTCCAGCTTCAGGCCCAGCTCCTCGCTGATGACCGTGCCGCCGGTGAGGACCGCCATGTCCTCCAGCATCGCCTTCCTGCGGTCACCGAAGCCCGGCGCCTTGACCGCCACCGTCTTCAGGATGCCGCGGATGTTGTTGACGACCAGGGTCGCCAGCGCCTCACCTTCGACTTCCTCGGCGATGATCAGCAGCGGCTTGCCGGCCTTGGCCACCTGCTCCAGCAGCGGCAGCAGCTCGCGGATCGAGCTGATCTTCTTGTCGTGCAGCAGGATGTACGGGTCATCCAGCACGGCGATCTGCTTCTCCGGGTTGTTGATGAAATACGGCGACAGATACCCACGGTCGAATTGCATCCCCTCGACGACGTCGAGCTCGTTCTGCAGGCTCTTGCCGTCTTCGACGGTGATGACACCTTCCTTGCCGACCTTGTCCATGGCATCGGAGATGATCTTGCCGATGTCGTTGTCGGAGTTGGCCGAGATCGAGCCGACCTGGGCGATTTCCTTGGAGGTCTTGCAGGGCTGCGAGATCTTCTTCAGTTCATCGACCACGGCGATCACCGCCCTGTCGATGCCGCGCTTGAGATCCATCGGGTTCATGCCCGAGGCGACGTACTTCATGCCCTCGCGGACGATGGCCTGCGCCAGCACCGTCGCGGTCGTGGTGCCGTCACCGGCCACGTCCGAGGTCTTCGAGGCGACTTCCTTCACCATCTGCGCGCCCATGTTCTCGAACTTGTCCTTGAGTTCGATTTCCTTCGCGACCGAGACGCCGTCCTTGGTGACGGTGGGAGCGCCGAACGAGCGCTCCAGCACCACGTTGCGGCCCTTGGGGCCCAGCGTCACCCTGACGGCGTCGGCCAGGATGTTCAGGCCGTGCACCATGCGGACGCGGGCGCTCTCGTGAAAGCGGACTTCCTTGGCTGCCATTTGATTCTCTCCTGTGTGCGATTTCCGGACTTGCGGATAAGAGATGCGGGGCTGCGGCTCAGTGGCCTTCGATCACGCCCATGATGTCTTCCTCGCGCATGACGAGGAGCTCTTCGCCCTTGACCTTCACCGTCTGCCCGGAGTACTTGCCGAACAGCACCTTGTCGCCGGGCTTGACGTCCAGCGGGATCAGCTTGCCGGCGTCATCCTTCTTGCCCTTGCCGACGGCGACTACTTCGCCTTGATCGGGCTTCTCGGCCGCGGTGTCCGGGATCACGATGCCGCTGGCGGTCTTTCGCTCTTCCTCAATGCGCTTGACGATGACTCGGTCATGCAAAGGACGAATCTTCATACGGTCTCCAATTAAAAACGTTAGTAAATTCAGGCATTTAAATATATCCAGGCGGAGGGTGACCTGCTGCTGTGGCGATATTTGCTAGCACTCTCCTATATCGAGTGCTAATGATAGCGGCCTAGAGGCCCGATTTCAAGTCTTCTTTAGAATCCGATCGTGCCGCTACCCTGCCGCCTGCTCCCCGCCGCGCTCTGCGCCGCCGCGTTCGCCGCCTTCGCCCGGGACACGCTGCCGCCGCAGGTGGCCCAGGCGCTGGCTGCCGCGCGAGTACCTCAGGGGAGTGTGGCCATCGCTGTCCAGGAAGCGGGCGCCGCTCGCCCGGTCCTGCGTGTGAACGATGCGGTGTCGTTGAACCCGGCATCGACCATGAAGTTGGTGACCACTTACGCTGCCTTGGAGCGATTGGGCCCCGCGTACCGCTGGAAGACCGAGGCCTACCTGGGCGGGGAACTGCGCGACGGCGTCCTCGCAGGCGACCTGCTGCTCAAGGGGGGCGGCGACCCGAAGCTCAACCTGGAGTCGTTCTGGATCCTGCTGCGGGGGCTGCGCGCCAAGGGCCTGCGAGAGATCCGCGGCGACCTGCTGCTGGACCGTAGCCGCTTCGAGCGCGCCGCCGGCGACCCGGGACGCTTCGACGGCGACCCGTTCCGGCCCTACAACGTGCTGCCGGACCCGCTGCTGGTGAACTTCCGCTCGCTGCGCTTCACCTTCCACCCCGCTGCCGATTCGGCCACGGCGCGGATCTCGGTGGAGCCGCGCCCGCCGGCGCTGGAGGTGGTCAACGTATTGCGGCTTGCCGAAGGCCCCTGCCCCGAGGGCCGCGCCTTTCGCGACATCCTGCTGCCCACGTTCGAGCCCGCGAAGCAGCGCGCGATCTTCGCCGGCCGCTACCCGGCCAGCTGCGGCGAGAAAGACCTGCACGTCGCGCTGCTGGAGCCCAACGACCATGTGGGCGGCACCCTGCGCCAGTTGTGGGCGGAAACCGGCGGCGCGTGGTCGGGCACCACGCGCGACGGCGTGGTGCCGCCGGGCGCCGCCGCATTCCACGTCCATGAGTCCGCGCCGCTGGCCGAACTGGTCCGCGACGTCAACAAGCTCTCGAGCAACGTGATGGCGAGGCACCTGTTTCTGACCCTCGGCCTCGAGGCGGGCGGCGCGCCGGCCGGCGCGGAGAAGTCGGCGGCGGCTGTGCGCGACTGGCTGCGGCACAAGGGCCTGGCGGCGCCCGAACTGGTGATGGAAAACGGCTCCGGCCTGTCGCGCGCGGAACGCATCAGCGCCGCCACGATGGCGGCGCTGCTGCAGTCGGCCTGGCGCAGCAGCGTGATGCCGGAGTTCGCCTCCTCGCTGCCGGTGGCGGCCACCGACGGCACCATGCGCCGGCGCCTGAAGGGCGAAGGCCTCTCGGGCCAGGCCCACATCAAGACCGGGCTGCTGTCCGATGCCCGCGCCATGGCCGGATACGTCCTGGACCGACGCGGCCGGCGGATGGTGGTGGTGATGATCGTCAACCATGCCAACGCGCCGCAATCGCAGGAAGCGCTGGATGCGCTGCTGCGCTGGGTCTACGAGCGCGGCTGAGGCATTTGGCGGCCGCCCGCCAGCGCAATCCAGCCGCGGCCGACACGGTAGGCCACCCAGAGCCCGGTGATTCCCCATAGCGCAAGGGCAAGCGGGATCAGCAGCAAGGTGAGCCACAGCAGCAGGCCCGCAAGCGCCCAGGGCACCGCGAACCAGAAGGTACGGATCTGCCAGCGGAAGTGCGATTCCAGCGGCGTGCCGGCGGCCTCGGCGCGCTTGAGGTAGTTGAGCACCACGGCGATCACCGAGGGCCAGCCGAGCAGGAACGCGGTCACCACCAGCGCCGGGGTAAGCAGGCCGGCCAGCACAGACCAGGCGTGCAGCGCGTAGATGACGTGGGCCCAGGCCCTGAGGCCCTCCAGGCCTGGCGCGTGATCGTCGCCGCCGCTCACAGCCCCAGTTCCCGCCACAGCGCATCCACGCGCCTCTTCACCGCCTGGTCCATCGCGATCGGGGTGCCCCAGCGGCGCGCGGTCTCGCCCGGCCACTTCGAGGTGGCGTCGATGCCCATCTTGGAGCCCAGGCCCGCCACCGGGCTGGCGAAGTCCAGGTAGTCGATCGGCGTGTTCTCCGCAATCAGGGTATCGCGCGCCGGGTCCACGCGCGTGGTGATCGCCCAGACCACCTCCTTCCAGTCGCGCGCGTCGACATCGCCGTCCACCACGACGATGAACTTGGTGTACATGAACTGGCGCAGGTAACTCCAGACGCCGAACATGACGCGCTTGGCGTGCCCGGCGTACTGCTTCCTCATGCTCACCACCGCCATGCGGTACGAGCAACCCTCCGGCGGCAGGTAGAAGTCCACGATCTCGGGGAACTGCTTCGCGATCAGGGGCACGAAGACCTCGTTCAGCGCCACGCCGAGCATCGCCGGCTCGTCGGGCGGCTTGCCGGTGTAGGTCGAGTGGTAGATCGGGTCGCGCCGCAACGTGATGCGCTCCACCGTCAGCACCGGGAAGCGCTCGGCCTCGTTGTAGTAGCCGGTGTGGTCGCCGTGCGGGCCTTCGAGCGCGGTGTCCTCCGGCCGGATCACGCCCTCGAGCACGATCTCGGCGGCGGCCGGCACCTGCAGCTCGCTGCCGAGGCACTTCACGATTCCGGTGCGGCCCCCGCGCAGCAACCCCGCGAACTGGTACTCGCCCAGCGAATCCGGCACCGGCGTCACGGCGGCGAGCGTCGTCGCCGGATCGGCGCCCAGCGCGACCGCGACCGGGAACGGCGTTCCGGGCCGCGCCAGCGTGTGGTCGCGGAAATCGAGCGCGCCGCCGCGATGCGCCAGCCAGCGCATGATCAGGCGATTGGGCGCGATCACCTGCTGGCGGTAGATGCCCAGATTCTGCCGCTCCTTGAGCGGCCCTCTGGTCACGGTCAAACCCCAGGTGATGAGCGGGCCGGCATCGCCCGGCCAGCAGGTCTGCACCGGCAGCGCGCCCAGGTCCACGTCCTTGCCTTGGCGCACCACTTCCTGGCACGGCGCGGAGGACAGTAGCTTGGGCCGCATCGAAAGCACCTGCTTCAGGATCGGCAGCTTCTCCCAGGCCTCGCGCAGCCCCCTGGGCGGCTCGGGCTCGCGCAGGTAGGCAAGCAGCTTGCCGATCTCGCGCAGCGCCGCGGCGTCCTCGGCGCCCATGGCGAGCGCCACCCGCCGCACGCTGCCGAAGAGGTTCGCCAGCACCGGCATGGCGTATCCCGCGGGGCGCTCGAACAGCAGCGCCGGGCCGCCGGCGCGCAGCACGCGGTCGCACACCTCGGTCATCTCCAGCCGCGGCGAAACCCCGGCGGCGATGCGCTTCAACTCGCCGCGGCGCTCGAGCTGGCCCAGGAAGTCGCGCAGGTCCGCGTAGGCCATCGTTCAGCGCGCCGGCGCCTGCTCGGCCAGCCTGGCGGCGATCGCCTCGGCGAACTCGATCAGCGCCAGGTTGCGGCCCCGCACCACCAGCGCGCGCTCGGTGGCGGCGAAGCTGAGCGTCAGCGTGGTGCGCCCGTGCAGCCACAGCGCGGCGAGCACCGCACAGACGACGAGCAGCCCCGATCCGACCGCGGGCAGCGCGCCCGCGATACCTGCCAGCGCGGACAGGACCGAGTGCAGCATCGCCTCCAGCGCCTCTCGGCGCCCCGGCTCCGCGGCTCTGGCCGCCGTGGCCGCGAGGCCCGAGAGCCAGTCCCGCAGCGCAGTGGCAGACAGCAGCAGCAGGCCGGCGAGCACGGCGAGCGCGATGGCCCCGCCCAGCTTGCCGGGTTCGCGCTCGTAGGCGATCCGCACCGAGGCGAGTTGCGCCAGCGGGATGGTCTCGGTTAGCGCGTCGCTCCGGTGCACCAGGCACCCCTGGTACAGCGACAGCGCGCCGCTGCCCACCTGCGCCTCGGCGATCAGGCCGTCGCGGCTCATGCGTGGAAGGCGCCGACCAGGCCGGCGAAGATCGCGGCGCCGACCCAGTTGTTGTGGCGGAAGGCGCGGAAGCAACCCTCGCGCGTGCGGTTGCGGATCAGCCGATGGTGGTACAGCATCAGCGCGGCGGCGGCGGCGAGCCCGACGTAGAACGGCCAGGCGAGGCGCAGCCCGGCGCCGATGCCGGCGAGAATCGCGAGCATGCCGGCGTAGGCCGCCATCACGCCCGCGACGTCCCAGCGACCGAGCGTGATCGCGGAGCTGCGGATGCCGATCCTGCGGTCGTCGTCCCGGTCCACCATGGCGTACTCGGTATCGTAGGCGAACGAGTAGCAGACGTTGGCGGCCAGCAGCGCCCAGCACTCCCAGGGCAGGCCGTCGCGCAGCGCGGCGTAGGCCATCGGAATGCCGAAGCCGAACGCCACCCCGAGGTGCAGTTGCGGCAGCGCGAACCAGCGCTTGGTGTAGGGGTAGCTGGCCGCAACGGCGAGCGCGACCAACGACAGCAGGATGGCGAAGCGGTTGAGCAACAGGGCGAGGCCGAAGGCCACCGCCGCCAGCGCCGCCGCCACCGCGAGCGCCTCCCTTGGCGTGATCTCCCCGGCCGCCAGCGGGCGGAGGCGCGTGCGCTCGACCATCGGGTCGAAGCGCCGGTCGGCGAAGTCGTTCAACGCGCAGCCGGCGCTGCGCATCAGGAATACGCCGACGACGAAAATCATCACCACCTCGAGCGGCGGCCGGCCGCGGCCGGCGAGCCAGAGCGCCCAGAGCGTCGGCCACAGCAGCAGCAGGGCGCCCTCGGGCTTGTCGAGTCGGATCAACCGCTCGTAGGCATCGATGCGCCTGCGCAGGCAAGCCGCGTCCATGATTCGAGGATATCAGCTAAGCACGCAGCAGATCGCGCCTCGCGCCCAGCCAGCGCTCGACATGGCGCTCGGCGGCGGCCGGATCGGCCTCCAGCAGCGCCTCGGCCGACTCGCGCGCCGCGATCAGCAGCGGCTCGTCCTTGTCCAGGTCCGCGAAGCGCAGCAGCGGCGTGCCGCTCTGCGCCTCGCCCAGGACCTCGCCCGGACCACGCAGGGCCAGGTCCTGGCGCGCAATCTCGAAGCCGTCTGCGTTCTCGTACACCACCTTGAGGCGCGCGCGCGCAGCCTGGGACAGCGGGCTGGCGTAGAGCAGGATGCAGGCACTGTCCAGGCTGCCGCGACCGATGCGGCCGCGCAGCTGGTGCAGCTGCGCCAGGCCGAAGCGCTCGGCATGCTCGAGCACCATCAGCGAGGCGTTGGGCACGTCGAGGCCGACTTCGATCACGGTGGTGGCCACCAGCAGGTGGATGCGGCCGGCGCTGAATGCCGCCATCACCGCCGCCTTGTCTGCCGCCGGCAGGCGGCCGTGCACCAGCCCGACGTTGAGGTCTTTCAGATCCGCGCTCAGCGCCGCGTGGGCGTCGATCGCGCTCTGCAGGTCGCCCTGCTTGGATTCTTCAATCACCGGGCACACCCAGTAGGCCTGTTGCCCGGCCCGGCAGGCGTCGCGGATCCGCGCCAGCACCTCGCCGCGGCGCGCCTCCGACACCAGCTTCGTCGATACCGGCCGGCGGCCCGGGGGCAGCTCGTCGATCACCGACAGGTCGAGGTCGGCGTAATAGCTCATCGACAGCGTGCGCGGGATCGGCGTCGCGCTCATCATCAACTGGTGCGGAGCGCTCCGCGCCTGGGCCTTCTTTCTCAGCGCAAGGCGCTGCCTGACCCCGAAGCGGTGCTGCTCGTCGACGACCGCCAGCGCGAGGCGCGCGAACACCGAGGCGTCCTGGAACAGCGCATGGGTGCCGAGGCCGATCTGCGCCTCGCCGCCCGCCAGCGCCGCCAGCGCCGTCTTCTTCTGCGCCCTGGTCAATCCGCCGTGCAGCCAGGCGATGCGCACCCCCAGCGGCGCGAGCCATCCGGTGAACTTGCGATAGTGCTGTTCGGCGAGGATCTCGGTGGGCGCCATCACCGCGGCCTGCAGCCCGGCGTCGACGGCGGCAAGGCACGCGATCGCGGCGACAATGGTCTTGCCGCTGCCGACGTCGCCCTGCAGCAGGCGCTGCATCGGATGCGGTTGCGCCAGGTCCTTCAGGATCTCCGCCATGGCGCGGCGCTGCGCGCGGGTGAGGCGAAAGGGCAGCTTCGCCAGCAAGCGCTTGAGCAGCGCCCCGTTGGCCGGCAAGGCCGGCGCGTCGCGCCCGCGGCGCGCCCGGTACGCCATGCGCATGGACAACTGCTGCGCGAGCAGCTCGTCGAACTTCACCCGCCGCCAGGCCGGGTGGGTGCGTTGCGCCAGGGCCGCGGCATCGGCCTGCGGCGGCGGCTGGTGCAGCAGGCGAACGCTTTCGGCAATCCCCTGCAGCGAATGGCGCCGCAGCAGCGACTGGGGCAGCGTCTCGGCCAGTTCCGCTCCCGCCAGCGCTTCCAGCACCAGCCTGCGCAGCAGCGGCTGCGCAAGTCCCGCGGTGCTCGGATAGACCGGCGTCAACGCGCTCGCCAGGGGTTCGCCCTCGGGCACCAGGCGGTAGCGGGGATGGATCATCTCGGCGCCGAACAAGCCGCGCCGCACTTCGCCGTAGGCTCGCACCAGCAGGCCCTCGTCCGCCGCGCGTTGAAATGCTTTCAACTGGCTGCCGTAGAAGTTCAGGAACCGCAGCGCGAGGCCCTCGGCGCGCACCACCAGCTGGCGCCGCGGACGATAGGCGACTTCGGGCTTGAGCACACGCGCCTCGACCAGCACCGGACGGTCCAGTGGTGCCGCCTCAGGCGCGAACACCGCGGTCTCGTCCTCGTAGCGCAGCGGCAGGTGCAACGCCAGCTCGGCACGCGAACGCATGCCGAGCCTGGCCAGCTTGCCCTCGATTCCAGGCGCCGGGCCGGGCTTGTTACCCGCCACTGGCGCGCCTCTAGCCCAGGTGCAGGATGCAGTCGATTTCGACCAGGGCGCCGCGCGGCAGACTGGCGACGCCGACCGCGGCGCGCGCCGGAAACGGCTCCCGGAGGTGCCGCGCCATGCTCTCGTTCACCTTCGCGAAATGCGCCAGGTCGGTGAGGTAGACCGTCATGCGCACCGCGTGCGCCAGGCCGCTACCGGCGGCCTGCGCGACCGCGGCCAGGTTCAGGAACACGCGCTCGATCTGCGCCTCGATCCCCTGCACCATCTGCCCGGTTGCGGGATCCAGTCCGATCTGGCCCGACAGGTACACGGTGTCCCCGGCGCGAACGGCCTGCGAGTAGGCGCCGATGGCCGCCGGCGCGGCTTTCGTGTGCACGGTGGTTTTCACGCTTAGAATCTTAGCTGAAATGCCCACCCCGCCGTGACCAGCCCGACGATCGAGAGCCTGGAGAAGCTGATCGCTACGCCGCGCGACGGCGCCCTGCTGCGCTACTCGCTAGGCAACGAATGGCTCAAGGCGGGCGACGCCGCCGCCGCGGCCGCGCAGCTGCGCGAAGCGGTGATTCGCGACCCGGCCTACTCCGCGGCCTGGAGGCTGCTGGGGCGAGCGCTCGCGGCCACGGGAGACCAAGCGCAGGCCCTGGAGGCCTGGCGCAAGGGCATCGCGGCGGCGCGGGCCAGGGGCGACAAGCAGGCCGAGAAGGAGATGACCGTGTTCGCGCGCCGCATCGAGAAGAAGCGGCCGGCATGAGGGAACGCCGCAAGCCGCAGCAGGCGCTTAATGTCCTGGGCGAACCGCTGGCGCCCTGCAGCCTGGACCCGCTCACCGGGTTCTACCGGGACGGCTGCTGCAACACCGGCTATGACGACACCGGCATCCACACGGTGTGCGTGCGCGTCAGCCGCGAGTTCCTCGCGTTCTCGAAAGCGCGCGGCAACGACCTCGGCACGCCGGCGCCGGAGTACGGCTTCGCCGGCCTGAAGCCCGGCGACCAGTGGTGCCTGTGCGCCGGCCGCTGGCGCGAGGCGCTGGAGGCCGGCATGGCGCCGCCGGTGGTGCTGGCGGCAACGCACGAGGAAACGCTGGCGGTGGTGCCGCTGGAGGCGCTCAGGCGCCACGCCCTCGACCTGTCGTGATCCGGGGGACACCGGAATTGGTGGAGTGGAAGGGGATCGAACCCTCGACCTCCGCATTGCGAACGCGGCGCTCTCCCAGCTGAGCTACCACCCCGGGGAAGGGGGCGGATTTTACAGGAGAATCCCGGCAGCGGGGAATCTGACCGTCGCCGAAATGATCGCCGTGAAGTCGGGCCTCGGCTACGCGCTCTGGGATGCCTATTCGAGCTGCGCACGGTGGGCAAGGAGTTCTGAAGGGCGAGCACCGCGTGCTCGTGCTGCAGGACATCGAACTGTCGGTGGCGCCGCACGAATTCACCGCGATTCTCGGGCCCTCGGGCTGCGGCAAGGCGACGCTGCTCAACATGGCGGCCGGCTTCGACCGGCCGAGCGCGGGCGGCGTGCGTGCAGGCGGAGAGGATGTTTTCGGGCCTTCGCCGCGGCGCGCGGTAGTCGGCGGCGGGCTGTCCCTGGATCTTCGGTCCGAAGACGCCCCC
>Ga0194127_10009025_pt1 | contig 10565 bp, 10 predicted proteins | sample TA2KigC100mmetaG_FD_148624 | JGI IMG/M metagenome (GOLD analysis project Ga0194127, IMG submission 148624) | Freshwater microbial communities from Lake Tanganyika, Tanzania - TA2015036 Kigoma Deep Cast 100m | ecosystem: Environmental > Aquatic > Freshwater > Lake | place: Tanzania: Lake... | reverse complement strand
TGAGAAGCAAATCAAACCCATTATTTTAAAATGCTTGCACTTATTTTTTTTAATTCGAAAAATGTATTGTAAATTTCGAGCATGAAAAAACTAACCGTTGTACTATTTTTTTCTCTTTATTCACATTATTGTTCATCTCAAAGTGGCACATCTTACTTTGCTAAATATAGAAAGTTAGCTGATAGTTTAAGCACCGCTTATGGTATTCCGCCCTGTGTAATTTTAGGGGTTGCCTATCATGAGTCGGGCGGAGGAACTAGCGTTTTGGCAAAAAAACTCCACAATCACTTTGGAATTAAAGGTGATTGTAATTATGCCGTATCACATCATAAAAGTAGCTACAGATATTATCCAACTGTTGAGGATTCATACGTTGGGTTTTGTAAATTGGTTGCCAATAAAAAAATGTATGCCCAAATGAAGGGTTCTACGGACTGTAAACTTTGGTTAAAGAAAATTGCTGCAACTGGTTATGCCGCAGATGCAAGCAAATGGTCTGGAAACGTGAACTCAATTATAAGAAGATATTGTCAATAGTATAATATTTGTCCTGGATGAATTATAGTAGATTTTAATTTATTACGTTTCATTAATTGTTGTACAGTTGTCCCCCTTTTTCTAGAAATGCTCGAAAGTGTTTCACCTGATTTTACGACATGTTTTCTAGTAACCGATTTCTTCTCAGGCTTAGGATAGTTTTCCATTAAATTTTCTGGTGCATTATTCTGATTTGTTTCAACTGGCTTATATTTAACAAGCGGTTTATTTCCTAATATATCTTCAACAACAAATATTTGATCCAATTTTTCTTGATCTTTACACGGACAATGCTCTTTTTTTTGTTCTTCCGTAAATCGATAAAGTGGATTAACCTTGTAATTCATAATGGCTGTTTTAACATGTTCATAGCCAATATAATTTTTATCTGTATTTGAAGCCCAATATTGTAGAGCTTCTCGATTGGAATAATCACAATATTGCATTAGAATTATTGAAGAAATCCAGCCACTTTGATGCCAACCATTCCAACAATGTAAATAAACCATTGAGTCAGAATTTTGATTGGCTCGGTCATGAATTTGCTTTAAGATGTAGTAAATATTTGCAGAATCTAATTTAGGTTTACAAACGTAATTTATACCCGCGGTGTGAAAAGAATCTAATTTTTGAGAGCTGTAATATTTAGTGAAATTTTTATTATAAAGGTAAATAACTTCATTAAAACCAACTGTTTTAAGATCGTTTAAGGTACTTTCCATCAAAGGGTTTTGAACGGAAATAGAATTATTGTTCCCTCCTCTATAAACCAAATTTTTTAACACAACTCGCATATTTCTTAAGCCGTTCAGCGAGTCATATCCCCTTCCCTTGTTATCAATTAATTTTGTGTGTATTGAATCTAGTCCAAAGCGATCTTTTGACTGACAGTGAGCAATATCAATACCCGATAAATTAAGAAGCAGTAATAGTATTATAGTCTTTTCAGACTTTCTATGTCTTTTAGTCCAAAAAACTACACCGCCAATCAAACCTAAAATTATTAAAATCATAATCCACCAAATTTTATTTAATTCATTTTTATCAACGGAGTTATTGTCAAACTTAAATTCATCACCAAACTCCCATTTTTTATCATTAATATTTCTAAAAGCTGTTACTACGCTTTCTTGTCTCACAAGTGAATCAGGAAACTCAACAAAGGCACTATCTATTATATTCATAGAAGTATCTGTTAATACCCACTGCAGCGAACGAACCGTAAAATTTGGAACCATTTTGGTTCCGACAACTCCATCCTTTTTAAATTTTTTCTTAAATGCTTCTGGATCACTTGAATAATAACAATAACTATCTTTCTTTAATTTATCAACTATAATTTTTATCGGAGTATCTTCACCTTGAACCCATAAATAAAAAACTTGGTTATTAATCTCGTCTCCACTATTGTATATGCCAAAACCATACCATCTTGATTTTCTATTATGTTTCTGTGAAACTTGAGAAATATATACGATTTTGTGCCATTTTGAATATGGTCGATGATTATAAAATGCCGTAACCTGTGGTGTCTTGCCTGCAATCACGGTTATTTCTTTTTCTTTACTATTCTGATAATCCCAATGATCAAATTCATATAAATAATCTGAATTAGAGGCTATCAGTTTCACCGGAATTTCTGGAAAGAATTTTGCTTTTAAAAATTTAAATTCATCGTTACCATATTTTAATCGAATTGCATTAACCATATGCCCTCCGCCTGCATCTGTGCGAATAGTAAGATACTGAGGAACTAATTTCAATCCAAAACTTTTTAAAATATGCTGATATGCATTTTCATTTCGAATAGTAAAAAATTTACGAAAAGCTTTTACTCTTGCTTGCCAACTCGCTTGCGTTTCACCATAAAGTTGTCCTCTTCTCAATACGTGTTGAGGAATTTCACCCGATATTTTTGTTGCAAAATAAGATATTCTATTCTGAATACTGTCAATGTGCATATGGGTACCAAGCATTAGGCAATATTGATTAATAAAAAAATGTTTTAGGGGCTTATGCTTAACAATATCGCGTAAAATTTGTGTGGACCATGTCGGGTTGTACCAAGTTGTTTTAGTTGGACTTAACCGCTGGCTCAAATAATTTAAATTTGTGGAACCAAGGTCACAACCCAAATCAGAATCATAAAAAATCCAACGCCATCGATTATCTAAATTTGCTGCTTTCCAATAGCGAATATTTCCTCTTGAATCAATATTTTGAATATGAGTTTGAAGAATTATCCAATTCAAATATTCCTCGACATGCATTTTTGAATTCAGGGAATCAAATGCACTTTCATCCGGAAATTTCTTTTTAATGTAAGCAAGAAAATCACGGTACTTTTTATTTCTAGTACCTTCTAATTCCAATACAATTGTAGAATCTTTATCAGCTCCAAAATTATATTTTAGGTATTCCTTGTTCAGTTTTTCTCGAATATTGTAAATTCCGAAATACTTCCCATTTACATAAATTGCAGATTGACGATAATCCTGGTAATCAATCCCCATGTCACGCGCAATTGATGCTAGGGTAATATCTTTTATTCGAGTGGCTCGCTGATCTGATCCACTAGTTCTTAGAACCACACTTTTAAATGCGTCTAAATGTCTATTCTCGAAAGGACTTATTTTCAAATAATCTGACCCTAATAAAGAATCCGCATAAATACGTAATGATTTTTCTTTGAGACCTAGAGTAAAACCCCCATGTGGCTTCACCCTACAATATGTTCCAAAATTATCCTCCCCATTGAAATATTCAAAAAATACTGGTAGTGATTTCTTTTGCCAAACCGTCCCTACTCTCCCTTGATTTTCTGTCATGTAGCCGTCTATAATCCCACCTTTACCTACAAATCGATTGTAGTTTAAATGAAGTGAAATTATCGGCAAATCATTGATCGACCTTATGTAGTAAGACCCGACAAATACGCTATCAGTTTTCGAAAAATAAACCTTAACAATTGAGTTTTTAATTAAATTAAGGGTTGTATTTCCACCCGATGAACTCACTTTACTACCGTTCACCTCTACTGAAAATGCACGACCATTTTTACTCTTTAAATTAAGAACCTGAGGTTTTGTAAAAACACCAGGATCAAGAGAAAGCTCAAAGCCACTTTTATCAATTTTATGTAAGGGAAGATACTTTTGAGCTAATGATTGATGACCAATCACAAAACAAGAAAATAACATTAAAATTTTAAACATTTTCATCAGAGAAAGTTATGCATAACTCGAAAATATCATCTGCCTAGTAAATTTACAACTCATCAAAACAATTTTATTCACCTTGGCGATTTAATATCTCTAAAAGTGCATTCTATTTTTAATTCTTTTTTAGCTTACTTTATGCCATTCGTATTGAATTTGAAAATGTTCATTATTTAAAAAGAAGCGAACACAGCATTTCTATTTTTCATCGAATAGGAAATTAGAAATAATTTCAAAATTGTAGTAATAAACATTTTTATTTTCAAACGCATTACTTTAAATTCTCACAAATGGAAGAAGAGATTTCAGAAAAAAAACAAAAAAAGCGATGGAAAAAATGGCTCAAATATAGTGTAAGTACCCCTTTTTCCAGACAGGTTTAAAGTGCTAAGTTAAGGTTGAATTTGTTGTTTCCATTCGGAGGGTGTTCGGTTCTGTAGGGCTTCATGGGGTCTTCGTTCGTTGTATTCTTCGATCCATTCTTCGGTGAGGGCTCGGACTTCGCGGATATCGGTGAACAGGTAGGCGTCTAGAATGGCTTCGCGGTACACGCGGTTGAATCTTTCGATGTAACCGTTCTGCATGGGCCTACCGGGTTGAATAAATTGAATCTCAATTTCATGTTCCTTGCACCACCACTCAAACTCTTTGGAAGTGAATTCAGGGCCGTTGTCAGTTCGGATAACAGTAGGCTTGCCACGCCATGCGATAACGCTCTCCAGGGTCCTTATAATGCGTTTGGAGGACAGTGAAGTATCGATCTCAATAGCCAATGCTTCCCGTGTGCAATCGTCCATGACATTGAAGGTTCGGAATTTACGTACCCCCATGATGCTATCGCTCATAAAATCCATGCTCCAGCTATGATTGACGGCTACGGCTTGCTGAAGGGGCTGTCGAACTCGGGCTGGCAAACGTCGCTTTCCTCTGCGTTTCTGATTCATTTTGAGGAACTTGTAAACTCGGTAAACGCGCTTGTGGTTCCATACCTTACCACGGCGTCGCAGGTAAGCAAAATGCTTGCGAAAACCGTAGGTTGGGTGTTGCCCAGACAATTCCTGCAACGATTCGATGATGTCGCTGTCGTCCTTGGCACTTTGGTAGTAATACTGAGATCTTGGTATGGAAGCCAGTTTGCAGGCCCTGCTCACCGGTACGCCGTGATCGCGCACCAATTCTTCGGCTATTTGCCGTTTGGTGGCAGGGCCCAGCCTTTTTTTGAGAACAGGTCCCTCAAAAGCTGGTTATCCATCGCCAGGTCAGCGTACATCCTCTTTAGGCGAGAATGCTCCTCTTCCAAGGTCTTGAGTTTCTGGACATCGGACACATCCAACCCCCCGTATTTGGCCTTCCACTTGTAAAAGGTGGCGGGGGCGATGCCCATTTCTCGACAGATGACCCCGGTAGCAACGCCGGATTCATGCTTTTGAAGGGCCTGTACGACTTGAACTTCGGTGAATCGTGATTTTTTCATGGTAGTTTAAAATTAAAGGAATTACTCTACTTTTAAACTGTCTGCATTTTAGGGGTACTTACACTATAACGTTTTGGCGCTTGGCGCAGTGGCGGATTTCGGAGCACAAAACTGTCAATACACCACAAAAGTTGATGCGTGGTAGAATGTTCAATTAACTACGTCACCCGCCATTGAGCCAAACGCCTGTTACCTGCTGGCCTTCTGTCCACCGTGTCGTTGTATGCCTTGTCAATATTGAGTTTTCGTGTCATTGTCTGCTGTGTTTGTCGGGCTGAGTGTCGGTGTATTTTTATTTTTTTGAAGCATTGGAAATTTTTTTTAAAACAATTTTTGTCTGCTTTGGCAAAGCAAGCTCTTTTGCAATTTTTGGTCTGTGCGTTGGCTCGTGCGAATTGCAAATGTGCTTGCGTTATTGTTAAGACATTCTCTGCCAACATGGCGCAGAATCGATTGGATTACCATTTTTATCAAATTGAGTTCCTTGATAAATTACTTCTTCCTCGCAGTAATAATCCCACTCAACATCCTTCAGTATAGTGGAATAGAATTCTCTGAATTTAACCAAACTTGTAAATGTTGCAACGACTTGTCTTGTTTGACCTTGGCCCATTATTTGTTTAGAAACAAGATAGTTATTTGTATTGACTTTTCTCATATGATAAATCAGTTAAAAATCAATTCTTCTTCCTCCTAAAAAAGCTTCATTATTTGAGCTTGAAACATTACTAATAGAAGCACTGACAGCATTTTCATTTGCCCACTGTCTTAACTTAACAAACTCGTCTTTTCTCATTTGCCCCATTGGCACAAGTCTATTAATAGTAGTTTCAAAATCTATCATTGATAAATCGGCATTTGAGTCTCCATTTATTTTTCTAGAAAATGCTTCAATCAATGAATCCGCAACCCATGCTTCTAACTCAGCTCCAGCGAGAACAACATCTTTGCCAAATTTTTCTTCTCCACTTAGTTTAGCAAGTTTATCTAGGTCGAACTTACTTAAATCCCTTTTCAGCTTTGAAATATGAATCTCTAATATCTTTTTTCTCTCCTCAACCGAAGGAAAATCAACAAAGAAAATTTCATCAAATCTACCCTTCCTCAATAATTCTGGCGGTAAGCCATTTATATTGTTTGCAGTTGCAAATACGAAAACAGGACTTGTTTTTTCTTGCATCCATGTTAGTAATGTTCCAAATACTCTTGTAGAAGTTCCGCCATCTCCACCACCGCCATTTGATCCAGATAAACCTTTCTCTATCTCATCTATCCATAAAATACAGGGTGATATTGCTTCAGCGGTTTTAAGAGCTAACCTAATGTTAGATTCTGATGAACCTACAATACCTTGAAAAATCTTGCCCATATCTAACCTTAGCAATGGCATGTTCCATGCGGAAGAAACACATTTTGCGGTTAATGATTTACCACAACCTGGAACACCTGTTAACAATAATCCTTTAGGGGGCAAAATTCCAAAAGATTTTGCTTTGGCTTCAAAACAATGACTTCTTAGGTCTAACCATTTTTTTAAAATGTTCAAACCACCTACATCTTGCAGGTTTAATTTTGAATCAATGAATTCTAAAATTCCTGTTTTTCTAATTATTTGCTTCTTTTCATTAAGTAAATCTCTAAGGTCGGTTTCATCTAATTTCAGGTCTGATACAAGGGCTTTTGCAAGGCAGTTTTCTATTTCAAGTGTTGTTAACCCAATAGAAGCATCTACAAATTTTTCTATTAAATTGTCATCAACATTTATGGTGACATTTGGATTCCCTTTCCAAGAGTTTATGAAGCCAGAAATAATAGTTTTAACTTCATCTCTTGAAGGCAGAGGAAAGTCAATAAGTGTTATTTCTTTCTGTATATCATTGTTAATTTCAAATGACGGTGAAATGATAATGCAATTACTTCTATAACCCTTATTTCGTATATTAATAGCTAAATCCTTAAGCCGTCTTCTGTAAATTGGATTTGAATTGTTTGTTAAATAGTTATGAGCATCACAAAAAATAAAGATGTTTTTACTGTCTTTCTCTTTTGCTTTCTCTTCGCAGAAATCTAATGCTACCTTAAAATCGAATGTATTTTCACCGATTACGTTCCCATTGAATAAAACTCCTTGCGTTGAGTTCCAAATATAAAGAGTATGGTTTAGTTCTTTTGCAATGACTTGAATTTCGGATAGAATCCTTTCTTCCTCAAAAGATTCAATAACCAATAAGGCATATCTTGCCTTAATGTAGTCAATTATGTGTTTTTTATATTCCATTCTTATTGTATTTTAAAAATTCCTGTTTTTGTTACTTTGTTTAGATTTATTGAATACTCGATACTTGTTTTAGGTAAAAAGTAGCTACTGTCAACACGACCAGTAATATTCAAAAGTTTCTTCCCTAAATAAGGGTGCTCAAACTTTTTGTTATATCTTCCAGCCAGCACCATATCAACGCTTTTAATTAGTTTAACCTTGTTAACATCTTTGACAATTTCTTTGATTGTATAACCTGTAAAAATTACTGAAGTTAAACCAGGTTTTATCATTTTAATTAGCTCTATTAACTCAATCGCATAATCAAGTGGTTCACCGCCTGATATTGTAACTCCTTCAATGAGTGAGTTGGAATTTATTTCCGAAGCAATATTTTTAATATCCTTAGATGTCTCACTATTGTATGAATGCGTTTCAGGATTAAAACAACCACTACAATTTAGTTTACATCCTTGAACCCATAAGACAAATCGATAGCCTGGCCCATTGACAGTAGAATAACATATGTTGTTTGTTGGAAGTAGCATATCATCAAAAACTTAGACTTAGCACTTGAATTTTTTGGTCTTCAATTTGCATATTATATTCTTGTTTCCATTCAGTTACAAGTTCAGATGTTGGATGAGAGAGAATATTTTCTATGTCCTCTGTTAATTTGGTGCAAAAATCACCTTTAACACCAATTACCTCCTCTGTAATTTTTCCTTCTTCAAAGGAAATAATCAGCGAATATTCATAAGAGCTTCCAAAAATAACTGTGTATTTATTTTTACTTGATTCAACTTTAGAAGGCATGTTTCCCTTATCAAGCTTTTTTACAATCTCATCTATCGCAACTTCAATATATGCTCTTTGAAAGTCGTCTGATAACTTCTTCATTTCCTCATTGTCGTTTAAACCTACTACAGACCTTTCTATAAACAACTCGTAATCGTTTTCTCCTATTTTGCAGAGAAATATATTGTATTTTCCAATAATTCCACAAATAGCACGATATTGTTTATTGCCAAGAAAACCTAGCTTACCAAGCACTTGTTTACTAAATTCACTTTTGAATTCAGAAACTAACTCAGTTGAGCATTTAATATCGAGCTTTCTAAATGCTTTCACAATAGCTTCTTCGCTTGTGTATTTAAAATCAAATTTTGTGCAGTGTGACATAGTTATATTTCTAAAATTCTACCTGATTTAATTTCTTCCGATGCTTTCAATTCACTAACAAGTGTTGGGTTAATTTCAATATTTCTTGATTTATTACCAGAAATTTTGGTTGCTGAAATATTTTCGTTAGAAATTGAAACTCTTCTTCTGTTGTTATTGCTAACTACATCATAGCCTAAAAGAGATGCATCTAATGTGGTTAAAAATTGTTTGACAAAAAGTTGTGGGGTTGTTGTGATTTTTTCATAGAGGTCAAGTCTCAGGCCTAATGAGGTATTATCTGCAAAAACCAATTTTAAATATGAATTGACATCATTTCTTGCAATACCAATTTTTTCAACCTCACTCAAAAGTTTATTAAGTGTCATCCAATTTGTTCCGTTGTATACAGCAAAAAATATTTTTCTGTTAGTAACTACAATGAGATTATCGTTTTTCTTTCTTTTGGCTTTTGAGCTATCAAAATTTTGATAACTAGCAACTATCTTTTCGTCAACATTAAGCCCTATTAAATCAGCAATAAATTCATTGGCCTCATAGTCAATATCCTCATGAAACTTTATTGATTTAGACCAATAGTAAAGACCAAAAAATGCAGCTACTGAATATCCTATAGTTTTAATTCCTTGTTTACCATATAATAAAAATACAATAAAACAAAACGCAGCAATTGCGATTGCCGAATATATGATGTATTTATTTAACTTCTCCTTATCCATTCTTTCGAAGAAAAAGGATTTTTCTGGTTCATATTCACCACCTTTAAATACAGATACGCCAACCGCTCCGAAAAATATTACACACATTGCTGCATAGAAAAAGTCAATATACTTTTCATTTTCTAAACTACTATATGCAATAAATAAACCACTAATAATGAATATTGGAATACCAATGTAAAATAGATACACAAAAGAAGATCCCCTATATTCGGAAATCATTTTAATTTGTGGTAATTTTTCAATTTGTCTCATATTATCTGAATTTTAAGGTTATGATTTTCTAAAAGTTTTTGAAACATTTTCAATTCTAGTTGAGTCAATTGAATTTGGATGAGCTTCAAAGTCTTGAGCTATTTCAACTGACATGCTTATTGCGCCATTGGAAAGTTTAACCGATATACCGAACATCTCATTAATGTAATGTTCAACATAATACCCTATTTCAGGATTTATTGATCTTGCGAGGTTGGTAATACCCATTACGCCTCTTTGATACTGTGTTGTTTCTTGCATATTATTTTGTAAATATTGTGAAAAATAATTCTACCTTTTCTAATTGTTTTTTAATATGTTCAGATGGAAAACCTTGATTAAATAGATATATCAAAGCAATTCCTCTAAGTTCTGAAGTTTCTATTCCGTTTTCAATAGCTATTTCTTTTAATGCCTTTGCTCTTGATTCATCATTTGCATGAGCTGCAAAGATGCCGTCTGAAGAACCGAAACAACCTCCAATTGATTTTCTTAAATTTTGAAGAGCATCATGCCTCCTGATTTTTTCTTGATCTGTCATTTTATTATTTTTTATTTAAAGTTAGAAAATTCTTTATGGTGCTTGCAAAAAAATGGCTCTTTTGGTTTTGCGAAGGGTCGGCTTGTGTGTCGGGCAAAACCAAATGTGCCATTTGTGCGGCTGGCTAAAATTGTTTTTAAAAAAATTGCGGTGGGAAAAAATAAAAATACAGAAGCGTTGGCTTTTGGGTCGGCTGTCTGATGGTTCATTTGTCCTGTCACTTTATGTTTATTTCTGTCGTTCATTCTTGCTGTCTCGTCTTTTAGGCTTGCAGGTAACGGCCCGCCCATGGGCCACGGCCGGCTAAATCACCCTCCATGGACTATGCGCGATGTCTAAAATTAATCAATTGCCGTGACAGTTTGCCGGTTGTGGCTTATGG
>Ga0194127_10009017_pt1 | contig 10574 bp, 9 predicted proteins | sample TA2KigC100mmetaG_FD_148624 | JGI IMG/M metagenome (GOLD analysis project Ga0194127, IMG submission 148624) | Freshwater microbial communities from Lake Tanganyika, Tanzania - TA2015036 Kigoma Deep Cast 100m | ecosystem: Environmental > Aquatic > Freshwater > Lake | place: Tanzania: Lake... | reverse complement strand
GGGGGGAGTACGCGGGCGCCACGTGGAGCCAGATCGCGGGACCGGCGCCGCTGCGACTCGGTTCCACGATGGCCCATGATCCAACACGAAACCGCACGTTCACGTTGACTGCCGACCAGCCCAACGCCGCACACCAGACCTGGATCTGGGACGGGACGAGTTGGACGGCGCACAACGACGGCCTCGGCTGGGAGCAACTCCAGTTCGTCGCGTTCGACTACAACCGCCAGCGCGTCGTCGCGGTGACCAACCACCCGCTTTTTTGCGTCGAGTGGGACGGGCAGAGGTGGCACGTGAGCCCGGCTCCGCCGCAAGCCTACGCTTGCAGCGGCCTCGCGTTCGACCAGGCCCGCGGCCGCCTCGTCGCCATCGGCTCGGACACCTCGTCTCCCGCCGTCACATGGGAACACGACGGCACGAGCTGGGGACTCGCAGGCGCGGGACCGACCGCGGCATCCCCCTGGGCGCTGCTCTGGCACGGCGCACGAGGCCGCGTGATGCTGGTCTCCCCTGCCGGCCTCTACGACTGGACCGGGACGGCCTGGCTCGCGGTCGGCAGCGGGCCTGGCACGATGTGGTCCTCGGCCATCTATGACGCGGCCCGCGGCGAGATCGCCGTGCCACAGTGGTCCTGGGGCGGCCCCGCCGGTCTCGTCTGGGAAGTGCAGGTCTGGAACGGCACGTCATGGCAGACGCGCGTGCCGGCGACCAGCCCACCGCACCGCATCTTCGGGTCCTTCCAGACGATCGGCTACGACGAAGCCCGCCAGTGCGTCGTCGTGTTCGGCGGCCGCGATCCGGTGACCGGGTCGCTCCCGTGGGACTTCTACCGCTTCCTCGACGACCTGTGGGAATGGAACGGCACCGACTGGTCCCGGCGTCTGCTCGCGAACACGCCGCCGGCGCGCGAAGCCGCCGCGCTCGTCTTCGACCCGGTGCGGCAGCACCTGCTGCTGCTCGGCGGCTATCGGCAGGAGCACAACGGCGCCTACAAGATGTTCGGTGACGTCTGGGCGCTCGAAGCGGCGACGGCCGCGACGGTGACGGCGCTCGGCGCGGGCTGCGCCGGCGCGAGCGGCACGCCGACCCTCGTGCCGTCGGTGCCGCACGCCGGCGCCAGCGCCTTCACGCTCGACCTGCACGGCGCCGGGCCAGCCGCGCCCGTGCTGTTCGTGCTGGCGTTCGCGAACGCGAGAGCACCGCTCGGGCCGGCATGCACGTCGTTCGTGCCGGCCCCGGACCAGATCCGCTTCGCCGTCGCGAATGCCGCGGGCTTCACGAGTACGAGCTCCCCGATCCCGCTCGCGGCGCAGGGACTCGCGTTCACGGCACAGGCGGCCGTGCTCGACCCGACGGCCGCGCTCGGCTTCGCGGCGACGGCCGGGCAGCGCATCACTGTCGGCCGTGCGCCATAGGCGGCGACCCCCCGCCTCGGCGAGGGCCTGCGTGAGCTCCATGAGCTCGCTGAACGCGTTTCCCTCCTGCGCCGGAACCACCCTGCGCCACCGTTCGATCTGCAGGCGTTCCGCCCCGGTGGACGTGTCGCGGGTCAAGGTCTGCTCAGGGTCCGTGGGCGCAGGCCAGCGCGGAGTCGGGCCTGACGGTCGCAAGGCCGGCGCAGGATCGATGGCGGCAGCGCGCGAGGTTCCCATGGCCCGCGCGCTTCACGCAGCCGTCCGATCAACCGGCGCCGAACAACTCGCCGACTCGCTGCGCGAACCCCGGCAGCAACTCGCCGCCGTTCAGCATCGCAGCGCTGCCGAGCACCCGGCTGCCCGCGGGCGTGTAGACCGTCACGGTCGTCGTCCGCGGATCGCAGACCCAGACTTCGCGCACGCCGCACTCGATCCACAACAGCGCCTTGCTCTGCACCGCGGTGAACGTGTCGCCCGGCGAGACGACCTCGACGGCCAGGTCCGGTGGGCCGGGAAAGTACGCCAGCTCCTCGCGGTGCCGTGCTGCAGTGACGAACGCGACATCGGGCGCGCGCACCGTGTCCGGATCGCGCTCGATCACGAACCCCGTGTCGGCAGCGCAGACGGTGCCGAGCTGCCGTTGGTCGTTCCAGTTGGCGAGCAGCTGGCCGATGCGCGAAGCCACGGCACCGTGCCGGTAGCCCGCGGGACTCCAGACCTCCTGACATAGCCCCCCAGGAACTTGTCCGGTTTTCACCCTCGGCGGCGTCCCGTTTGCCGGGTGACGACGGGAGCAGCTGTCGCTTGGCTGACGGCGAATCGTAGTTGGAGTCGAGTTCCAGGAAAGCGGACGGCGGCGCGGTTCAGCTGATCGCAGACCGCCGCGATCGCGCGGGTGCGATGAGCCGAACTGAGGGGCGCGAGGGTGACGCGTAGCTCGGTATCGGTCACCTGCAGATCCGCTGCCGAGGCGAGCGCGGAGTGGAGGAGCGTGCGCCCTTCGTGATCGACGCGCTCGTAGTGGGGCGCGACCAGTCGGAGCAGATCGCCCTCGGCGTGGTAGGCCACCATCTTCAACAGGTTGGTCAGGTGCTTGCGCTCGGTGGCCAGCTTGACGACCTGACCATCGGCCACCTGCTGCACAGGGACGCGCCGGGGCACCGCAGCGCGTTTGGCCTCGAGAGCTGCCAAGCTCTGCATCGCCGCCAGCATCTGCCGTCCTTTCGAAGCGTTGGCGAGCTTGAAGCCGCGCATGGTCCTGCGCACGCTTTCGACGTTGGCGAAGGCCTCGGTGGGCCTGTCGGCGTGGATGCAGGGCAAGATCGGCGCCTCGGCCGCCGACGCGATGACTGACACCGGCAAGGGCTTCGGCAACTACCTGATGGCGCTCGGCATCATCGAGACCGTCGCGCTGTTCGTGATGGTGTTCATCGCCGGCCTGTTGTGACGCGCCGCCGGCGGCGCGGCCGATGCACGGTCGGCGCCACGTCAGACGCCGATCGTGACGCGCCAGGTGTCGGACAAGCCGAGCGCCGCCCCGGCGCAGCCCGTCGCGGAGCCGACGTCGGCCCCCTGCACGAGGAACGAGACGTTGACCAGCGCCGGATCGGGCGGGATCGAGAGCGTCAGGCTCGTTGCCGGCCGCAGCAGCGACCAATCGTGGCCGACGGTGCAGGTGCAGAACAGGACGTTGAGCGGCGTGAAACCGGCGCCGACGAACGGCACGCCCGTGGTGTTGCCGAAGTCCACCGCGAAGTGGCTCCCGATCGCCGGCAATCCCTGGAACGACACCGTGGTCGTACCGCAGCCCGACGCCGCCGACACCGCGAGGGAACCGGGGCCCGGCGCGACCTGCAGAGTGAACGATCCGGCGTTGCCGTGGGTGCCGACGCGGATGTAGTAGAGGCGTCCGGCGTTCAGCGTCGCGCTGGCCACGTCGCCGAGGCCGAAGTGGCCACAGTCGTCGTCGCCGCAGGCCACGAAGGAGAGTTGTCCGCACGCTCCCTCGTAGACTTCGACGGCGGTGTCCAGCGCTTGCGCCAGGTTGCACGCGCCGATCGAGTAGGGGCTCGAAACCGCCGGCACGAACTGGAACCAGCGGTCGAACTGCGCCCACGGATGGCACGTCCACGGCTCGGGCGACGTCGTGTAGCCGAGGTTGTGGGTCGCGAAGGATCCGACGCCGACCGGCGTCGCGCCGATGCACTCGTTGTCGGCTTGACCGCGGACCGCGGCCGTCAGGATCAGCAAGACCGTTGCCAGCTTGGACGGGCAACTCATGGTGAACGGATGGGTGTGTCGATCGACAGGCGACAGTCTACCGCGCGACGCCCCGGCCACGCCGGTCAGCGCGTCTTGCGCTTCTGCGTCTTCTGCTCGCCGTCGCCGCTGGCGAGCTTCGGTCCCTTGCGTTCGCGGCGGAGGTGCTCGTCGAGCACCATCGCGACGCAGGCCGTCAGCCGCTTGCCCATCGGCACGTGCAGGAACTCGTTCGGCCCGTGCGCATTGCTCTGCCGCCGGCTGCTCGTGTTCCTCACCGACCCGCGAGTGATCAGCAGGATCCTGCGGCATCTCGGCCTGCCGGCAGAACCCCCGGCGCTGGCGCCGCCGCGGGCGGCCGGCGGCAGGTCGGTCGAGTTCTGGCGGGAGTGAGGCACGGGCGGCAGGTCGGTCGAGGGTGCGCCGGTGTCGCGGCGGCGACCGGGGCGGCTACCGGCGCGCCTGCGGGGCGGCGTCCGGGGAGAACTCCCCGAGTCGCGGCGAGCGAAAGTCGCTGCGAGTTGTCGTCCGAGCTCCCCCCCACGCCGTCCGGCCCTGTCCGCTGCGGCGGCGAGGTCAGAGGCTCACACCCTGATGGCGACCGGGAACGACACGTCGAACACCGACGCCATCACGTCGAACACGGCCCCGACGAAGTTGACCTGGACCCCCAGGAACACCGGGTTGCCCGGCAGCACGAGCACGTAGCGCTCCGGGTGGCCCGCGAAGCGGTGATACGGACTGCCCGTGTTGGGCCGGTAGAAGGTCGCGGCGGTGACGTAGGGGTTGGTCGGCATGCCCAGGTTGACGCCGACGAAGGCAAGGCCGGGGTTCGGCGTGTTCGGGATCGGCCAGCCGGACATCGTGGCGACGAACTCCTCGGTGCTGCCGCCCGGCGATCGGCGCCGGCTGACTGCGACCGCGATGCGGGCTGGTGCCGGGTAGATCCGCTGCTGCGGCGTCCCGATCACGTGGCTCAACGGCGGCTGGCTGCCCGGACCCGGGTCCAGCGCGCAGACGCCATCGACGTCGTCGATGCCGCCCGGACCCGACAAGCCGAGCCGGGTGCTCACCGGCTGCACGATGGGCGGGTTGCCCGCCGAGGTGCAGTAGACGAAGTTGCCGGGCGTGCCGATCCGGTGGTAGAGCACCGGATCGCGCAGCGGCGCACCCGGGGTCGCCGCGGGCCGCGTGGTCGAGAACAGCACGTGGCCGCGCAGCAGATCGACGGCCAGCGCGTCGACGTCCTCGCCGGCGCCGAGACCGAAGTCCGCCGGCGTGAAGGCCGGTTGGACCGGCGTCCAGGCACCGCCGATCCAGTCGCGGCGCAGGATCGTCGCACCGCTGGCGGGGGCAGCTCCCCACCACGCCGACGGCACCAGCGGCACCGCGGCCGCGGTCACCGAGAAGAACACCGACTGGAACGGCAGCACGGCAACCAGCTGCGGGTTGTCGCGGTAGAACAGGCCGACGTAGAGGTCGTGGGCGTCGATGTTGCCGGACACGCCGGTCGGTTGGGCGCTGATCTCGTCGCTGTCCTGGCTGCGCATCGTGCGGTCGACCAGTCCGGACGGCAGCGCGCTGCCCGGCAGCACGTAGAAGAAGACGTCGGCGGCAGCACCGCCGGGCCGCACGGCCTCGTAGGCGATCCTGCCGCCGGCGGTGCCAACCGTGCCGCGCGTGACCGAGAACGTGATGGCGGCCCAGTGGCCCGGCGGGATCACCGCGAGGCCGTTCGGAGTCGACTGGATGTAGTCCAGTCCGATCGAGAACGCGTCGAGGTCGAGCGGCAGGCCGCCGAGCATGGCGCTGAAGTCCGGCATCCCGGGCGCCGGCACCCAGGGATCGGGTGCGGTGTCGGAGAAGTCCGAGCGGGTCAGCAGCAGCGTCCCGGGTCCGGCGCCCGGAATCACCGAAGCGCCGTCGACCGAGAAGCCCTGGGCGAGGACGAGGGCTGGCCCCTCGGACGGGTCGGTCTGCTGTGCTTGCAGCGAAGAAGTGCCGAGCGCGAGGACGAGGCCAGCGGTGAGAGGACGAGGACGGATGGCAGACATGGTCAACGCTCCTTGTGCTCGATGGTCTCCACGAGCACCTTGCGGGCCTGCTGGGGCCGCGGGTCGTCGGGGGCAAGGTCGACGGCGAGGTCGAGCAGGTAGAGGCGCAGCCGGTCCAGCAGCGCGCCGTCGACGTCCTGGCCCTGCAGCAGCTCGGCGAGGTTCATGAGCTGCGTCGGGTTGCGCAGGTCCTTGCGCAGTGCGTCGAGGAACGGCGGCAGCGCCCGCCCGGGGTCGCCGTCGGCGATCGCCTGCGCGTAGTCGACGGCGAGGGCGGCGCTGCGCTGCTTCTGGTTGCCGGGATCGGCATCGCCCCCGGTCCGCCGATAGTGCTCGATCGCGGACAGGGCCACCGCGCGGGCCAGGGCCAGGTCGCCATCGCGGCGCGCCGCCAGGGCCTCGGCCAGGTCGACGTTGCCGAGTTCCCAGGATCGCCACCAGGCGGCCCTGACCTGCCGGGCCTCGGCCCGTGCGGCGTCGAACTGCTCCAGCGAACGCAGCACCTGGCACAGGCCGGCACGGCTGTTGTCGAACCAGGGCCGCAGCAGGACCGCCTGCTGCAGGCAGTCGCGCGCCTGCTGCAGGTGGCCGAGCCGCAGGTGCGCGTAGCCGAGGTTGTTCCACGGCCCGTGGCGGCCGGGCCGCAGGTGCAGCGAACGCTCGCAGCAGGGGATCACCTGCTCGTAGTGGCGGGTGGCCAAGAAGACCGCGCCGAGCGTGTGCTGGGTGCGCGCGGTCGGATGGCCGTAGCGTTCCTCGAGCCGGTTGGCCTCGTCGCGCGCTTCTTCCCAGCGCGCCGTGGCGAGCAGCGCGATCAGGCGCAGGTCGCGGGCCGGCAGGTAGTCGGTGGCGCGATCGAGCATCGTGATTGCCGTCTTGCCGTCGCGCGCCCGCAGCGCGTGGAAGCCGGCGACGAAGAAGTCCTCGGGCCGTTGCGGCTCCGGCAGGTCGGCGAACTGCACCGCCTCGCTGCCGGCCGTGCTGTCGGTGGCGCGCGCGTAGCACTCCGCCGCCGCCTGCAGGTAGGGGCTCGGGCTGCGCGCGGCCAGCTCGGCGAGTTCGCGCTGCGCGCCCCGGAGGTCGCCGGCATCGAGGCGCTCGGCGGCGAGCAGGAGCCGGGTCGCGAGGTCGTCGGGATCCAGCTCCAACAGCCGGTCGAGAACCGCGAGGCAGGTCGCGCGCTCGCCGATGGCGACGAGCAGCCGTTCGCGCGGGCTGCCCTCGAGCGCGAGCAGGGCCGGCAGGCTGGCGACGAGACGCTCCCGCTCGGCGCTGGCGCGGGCAGCCGCGACCGAGCGCCACAGCGGCACGACGACGAACAGCAACAGGACCAGCACCGCGCACGCGGCGATCGCCAGGGCCCGGGCCGGATGCCGGCGGACGCGGCGCAGGGTGCGGCCGAGCGGGCCCAGGGGTCGCACGCGGACCGGCCGATGCTCCAGGAACGCCTGCAGGTCGGCCACCATGCCGTCGACGCTCGGATAGCGGCCCTGCGGCGAGGGATCGAGGCTGCGGTCGAGGATCGCGCGCAGGTCGCGAGGGAGGCCCGCGTGCAGTCGGACTGCGGGCACCGGGTCGCGCTCCTTCGCCGCGGCCAGCACCTGCTGCAGATCGCCCTCGTGCGGCGGGTGCAGGGTCAGCAGGTGGTAGAGGGTCGCACCGAGACCGTAGACGTCGAGGGTCGGGGCCGGTTCGGTGCGGCCGCGCGCCTGCTCGGGCGGCATGTACCAGGGCGTGCCGAGCACCGCTCCGTGCAGGGTCGTCGACGGATCGCCGCTCTGCACGGCGATGCCGAAGTCGAGCAGCACGGCGCTGCCGTCCAGGCGCAGGAAGGCGTTGGACGGCTTGACGTCGCGGTGGAACACGCCGCTGCGGTGGGCCGCCGCGAGGCCGGTCCCCAGTTCGGCGGCCCAGCGCACGACCTGCCGCAGCAGGCTCGGTTCGAGATCGGCCTCGGGCAGCAGTTCGCGGAGCCAACTGGCCCGGGCATAACCCGCCGCGGTGGCGCCCTGCGGCATCGCCGCCTGCGCCCGCTCCAGCACCTCCTGCAGGCCGCGCCCCTGCAGCCACTCGGTCACCAGCCACAGGGTGCCGTCCTCGGTGCGGCCGCGGTCGTAGACGCGCAGCACGTGGCGGTGCTCGTGCCGGGCCAGCACCACTGCTTCGCGGAGGAACCGCTCCTCGGCCTGGGACGACGGCAACAGCCCGCGGTGCAGGATCTTCACCGCCACGTCGCGCCGGAGCTCGAGGTCGTGAGCGCGGTAGACCGATCCCGAGGCGCCGCGCCCGATCCGCTCGTCGAGGCGGTAGCGGCCCAGCAGTGCCGTGCCGAGCCAGCGGTCCAACTCGGTGCTCGCCGCGTGCAGCGCCGGCAGCGCGTGCCGCAGGCCGAGCGCTTCGGCCACCGCATCGGCCAGCTCGTGGTGTCCGGCGCACAGCGCCGCCGGATCGACGGCTGCGCCGGCCGCCAGCGCTTCCAGGCCGCGGGCCACGTAGTCCTCGAGCAGTTCCTCGCGGTTCACGGGCAGGTCTCCCCGGGCGGGCCGATGCCGCGCGCGCGCAACCGCAGCAGGAGACGCGCCTCTTGGACGTGGAACGCCTTGCGGGCCGCGTCTGCCGACGGATAGGCGAGGCGCCGCGCCAGCTCCTGGAACTCGAGGCCCTCCTCGAGCCGCAACGTCAGGAGGGCGCGCTCGCGATCCGCGAACGAGCACAGCACGGCGCGGTAGATCTCGACCTGTTCGCGCGCGGCGACGGCCATCGACGGCGTGCGGTCGTCGCCGGCGCCGGCCTCTTCCGGCCCGGCCTCGCCCTGGCGGCGCACGTCGCGGCGCGCGGCCTGGTGGCGGCGCACCAGATCGACCAACCGGTGCTCGACCAGCGTCGCAAGCAGGCCGACGAAGGCCTGCTCGTCGGCGCCGTCCCAGCGGTCGAGGCCGCGCAGCACCTCCACGAACACCTCCTGCACGATGTCGCCCGTGCTCATCCGCGCCAGCGCGCCGTGGCCGCCTCGGCGCAGCCGCCGCTCGACCTGGGCGTGCACGAGAACCTGCACGCGCGGGTAGAACCGGCGCACCAGTTCGGCCCGCGCCGGTTGATCGCCGTCGCGCGCTCCGCGCAGCAGATCCGGCAGGGACTCCACGGGCTGGATTATCCGCTGGAAGCGGGCCGGGCAGACAGGGGAGAGAGACATCACGCAGGCATGACCGCCAGCGGCCGTGGTCGGCGGAACGGAAACCGGGGATTCGCCCCGGCCCGGTTTCGCTTCCGGTCCGGGCCGGCGCTGGCGGTCCTCGGGTCGTTCCCGAACCAGAAAGGAAAGCCATGAACACCCCACGTTTCGTCCGCTTCGTTCGCTCCCTTCCCGCCCTGGCGCTCCTGCTGGGGCTCTCCCTCGCCACGCCGGCCCAGCAGGAGGCCAGCTTCTCCGTGCACGGCGGGCCTGCCACCGGCCTGAACAGCGCCAACGCCCCGTCCCGTCTGATGGCGCAGGTGAAGGTCGGCGGCGCGGTCGACCGGACCTCCGTGGCTCCTGCCGCGGGCCAGACCGCCGCCCAGGTCAGCGCGAGCCAGGAGGCCGCCTTCCAGGCCAAGGGCTACGCAACCCGGCGCGACGGCCCCAACGACTTCGCCGTCACGGCCGGGCCCGGCGGCGCGCCGCTCACCGACGGCGCCGGTGTCGGCAACGACGACACCGGGCTCGACATCGACTGCGGCATCAAGAAGCTGCCGGCCGCCCCCGGCGCGCCGCCCCCGGACCCCAAGGACAAGAACGGCGGCGGCGGCGTCGGTGTGCCACCGGATCACCAGCCGCCGGTGTCGTTGCCCCATCCGGTACTGATCATCATCATCATCGAGATCCGGCTCGCGAACGGCACCGTGATCGTCATCCGGGTGCCGATCCTGATCCTGCCCGGCATGGACGGTCCGCAGATCCGGATGGCCATCGAGCAGGCGCTGCGGTCGGCCGGGCTGTTGCCCAACCGCGTTCGCTGGCACAGCGTCCTGGATCCCTACCGGTGGGTCGACGGCTTCCAGCTCGACCGCACCGTGAACGGCGACCAGGTGCAGCATCTCGAGTACGAGTACGACGCGATGGCACGCCGGGTGCTGCCGCCGCAGGAGCTGACGGCCGGGATGTTCCCGAGCTTCGGCGCCACGGACTACGGCCAGGAGACCCGCGGTGCGGCGCCGGCGAGGCCATGGGCCGTCTCGCAGGGGAACCACCGGGTCGGCGGCTACTTCGACGTCGTCTACCACCTGGCGCTGCCGTCGGCCCCCGGCGGCGAGATCGTCAGCCTGGGCCGCCAGCTGCCGGCGACGCCGCTGTGCAACGGCTACGTGCTGGTGGACCTGCCGGGCGCGGTATTCGGCTTCGGTCTGCTGGATCCCTCCGGCGACCTGCGCCGCAGCTACCTCGTGCCGCCCGCGCCGGCACTGGTCGGCCTGCCGCTGAACTACCAAGGGCTGGCGCTCGACCAGGGCAGCGGCTTGCTGACGATGACCAACGGCATCGCGGTGAAGATCGGGCAGTGAGCTTCCGCTCGCGTCGCGCGCGCCGCCGTTCGGCTCGCGCGCTCGAGGCGACGCTCGCGAGGACTCGGATCGGGACGTGGCGATCTTCGTCGATCGGGTCCTCGACCGGACGGCACGATGGGATCTCCGACTGCGGCTGCACGCGTGGCTCGCCCCGGCGCACGCGGTCGATCTCGTCCTGCCCGACGACGCCCCGCCGCTGCTGGCTCACCGCGCGTTGCAGGGGCGCGTGCTGATCGAGCGTGACCGGACCGCCTTCACGCGCTTCTTCGTGCGCACGCTCGCCGAGGCCGGCGACGAACGCCACGCC
>Ga0194127_10009013_pt1 | contig 10575 bp, 10 predicted proteins | sample TA2KigC100mmetaG_FD_148624 | JGI IMG/M metagenome (GOLD analysis project Ga0194127, IMG submission 148624) | Freshwater microbial communities from Lake Tanganyika, Tanzania - TA2015036 Kigoma Deep Cast 100m | ecosystem: Environmental > Aquatic > Freshwater > Lake | place: Tanzania: Lake... | reverse complement strand
GGGGTGCGAGGCTTCACGGAGATAATAAAGAAAAAACTTGAGGAAGACATATTCCCTCAGTTTGAGACGAATTCACACAGAAAGACTGAAAAGGCTATAAAACGAGTAAAGGACAACCTCGAAATTATCTTATCCGAAGGCGAGAGATTGACTGCATTGATCAATGACGTGCTTGATATATCCAAGCTGGAGGCAGGAAAAGTCGAATGGAAGACGGAAAAAATTCATATATCTGATATCATCGATCGCGCATTGAGTGCAACATCTGCCTTATTTGAACAGAAAAAACTTGAATTTATAAAGGTTATTGAAGAAGGATTGCCGGAAATTATTGGTGATAAAGACAGGTTAATACAGGTTGTGATCAATCTCCTGTCGAATTCCGTGAAGTTTACAGACAAAGGGTTTGTAACCTGCAGAGTTAAGAGAACTGCACATGAGATTCTGGTAAGCATAATCGATACAGGTATCGGCATATCTGATGCTGATAATATGAAGGTTTTCGAAAAATTCAGACAGGCGGGAGATACCCTGACGGAAAAACCCACTGGAACAGGACTTGGTCTCTCTATCTGCAAGCAGATCGTGGAATTTCATGGCGGAAAAATCTGGGTTGATAGCGAACTGGGAAAAGGGAGTATATTTACCTTTAGTCTTCCTGTTATTTTAAAAGATAATGTCACATTGGAGAAAACCTATATTCATTCACTTTCTGAGCAATCATCACAGGAGAAATAAAACATATGCCGAAAATATTGATTGTTGATGATGACTTTCTTATTAGAAACCTTTTGAAACAGATATTGGAACCTTTTGAGGAAAAAGGGGTCAAATTGTTCGTAGCTGATAACGGAATTGTTGCTATTGATAAAGTTAAGAGCGAAAAACCTGATATTGTTTTTCTTGATGTGATGATGCCCAAGATGAACGGATTCGAGGTTTGCAATATTCTTAAGAACGATCTCGATATGAAAAATATTTATATTATTATGCTTACTGCAAAAGGACAGGAACTGGACAAACAGAAGGCTGTGGGTATGGGAGCGGATTTTTACGTCACTAAGCCTTTCAATATCAACGAAATTATCAGGAAGGTCAGCGAGCTTTTAAATATAAATTTATCCTGATATTGGCATGAGACCCTGAACCATTTCTCATCTAATTCATTCAAAATTATTCATTTTCAGGATTTTTTACTTGTTTTCGTAAAAAAAGAGCCGAGTTTCTTTGTTATATTATCGCTCTGGCAATGAGTGCATCTGATCTTTGGATTTGTCTCAAATTCCTTCAGAGACAAGAAAACAGTAAAATCTTTCAGGCATGCTTTGCATGCATATTCATATACCGGCATGATTGCCTCCTTTGTTTTAATATATCATAAGAAGTTGTTAAATTCAGGGAATAATCTTAATTAAGTATCCCTTTCAAATCATCCGCTACCACCGGGCCATAAATTGTAAGAGAAAAACACTCTTTTTGAACAAGCTGTTCAGTAAGTTCTTTAATCTGCCTTACCGTTATTGAATCTATTTCATTCATAATTTCCCTGGGAGAATAATATTTGCCGTAATATATTTCCTGGCGCGCGATATTATTCATCCGGCTGCTTGTAGATTCAAGGCCGAGAATTATATTGCCTTTTAGCTGATTCTTTGCCCGCTGAAGTTCTGTTTCATTGACGGTATCCTTTAAATTATATATTTCTGCAAGGATCAATTCTATTACTTCCCTAACCTTTTTCCTGCTCACCCCGGCATAAACACCCCAAACCCCGGTGTCAATATATGATGCAATAAATGAATAGATCGAATATGCAAGGCCCCTCTTTTCTCTTATCTCCTGAAAGAGCCGAGAGCTTACCCCTGCACCCAAAATAGTATTGATGGTAAAAAGACTGTATCGTTCGTCACTCGCCTGTGGCATCCCCTTTATACCTAAACATATATGAGCCTCGGAAAGTTGTTTGCTGAATACCTCGACTTTATTTGCAAAATCCGGCGGCGCCCCTCTCCAGGGCTCTGAACCTCTGCGCAAGTGGCCGAGATTCTTATTGAGAAGCGAAAGGAGATGTTCAGTTTCAAAGTTTCCTGCACAGGATACAACAATATCCTTAGTCCCGTAATATTTTCTTATATGTGATATAAGATCATCTTTTGAGAACAGTTTTATTGTATCCCTGCGCCCGAGAACAGGCTGTCCGAGACCGGAGTTCCCCCAGATCGTCTGGTTTGAGAGGTCGTGAATATAGTCATCCGGTATATCTTCGACCATCTTTATTTCTTCTTTGATTATCTTCTTCTCTTTTCCTATATCTTCTTCCGGAAAAGTTGAATTAAGGAAAATATCCGACAAGAGTTGGGGCCCCTTTTCAAGGAATTCATCAAGGACTTTGACGTAAAAAGTAGTGTTTTCACGCGAAGTAAATGCATTAAGTTCTCCTCCGAGAGAATCCATCTCAAAAGCAATATCCTTTGCGCTCCTCTTCTTAGTCCCCTTAAAAAACATGTGTTCAAGAAAATGTGATATGCCGTTCTTTTCAGGCGGCTCATTCCTTGAGCCAACCTTTACCCATATGCCTATGACAACAGAACGCATATTTCTGATCGGCTCCATAACTACCGGAAGACCATTTATGAGATGTTCTTTTCTAAACATAACCGAAAATCAAAAAGGGGATAAATATGCCATCTATCCCCCCTTCCCTTTTATTGCAATACGCTGTTACTTTTTTTCTGTTTCTTTTTCTCTTAACGCTTCTTTCCTGGATAAGCGTATCCTGCCCATCTTGTCTATTTCTATCACCTTCACAAGCACATCCTCACCTTCACGAAGCTCGTCTGTCACCTTATCAATTCTTTTTTCTGATATCTGAGATATATGCAACAATCCTTCCGTTCCCTGAAATATTTCCACAAATGCGCCAAAATCAAGGATTCTTTTAACTTTTCCAAGGTATATCTTGCCGAGTTCAGCCTCTGCTATAATGCTGTTTATTATATCAATAGCCTTTTTTGCAGCCTCTCCGTCAGGAGAGGCTATATTGATAAGACCGCTATCTTCTATATCTATTTTTACGCCTGTCTGTTCCACTATGCCGCGTATAACCTTCCCGCCGGACCCTATGACATCACGTATCTTTTCCTGCCTTATCTGCATCGTGTAGATCCTAGGAGCATAAGTGGCAAGATTTTCGTGCGGCAAACTTATCGTCTCCTTCATTTTATCGAGGATATGAAGTCTCCCCTTACGCGCCCGCTCAAGGGCATTTTCCATAATCTCGCGTGATATGCCGCCGATCTTTGTATCAAGCTGGAATGCGGTGACGCCCTTTTCTGTTCCGGTAACCTTAAAATCCATATCACCAAGGTGATCTTCAAGCCCAAGGATATCCGTCAGAACAACAACCTTTTCGTTTTCCTTTATAAGGCCCATTGCAATGCCTGCAACATGAGATTTAATAGGCGCACCTGCATCCATTAATGCAAGGGAGCCTCCGCAGACTGTTGCCATTGAAGACGACCCGTTGGATTCCAGGATGTCCGAAACTATTCGTATTGTGTACGGGAATGCCGATTTGGGTGGTATAACAGCCTTCAATGCTCTCTCGGCAAGCATACCATGCCCTATCTCGCGTCTGCCCGGCGATCTTAAAGGTTTTACCTCTCCTACACTGAAAGGCGGAAAATTATAATGAAGCATAAAGGTCTTGAAAGACTCTCCGTCAAGCGAATCTATCCTTTGTTCATCTTCCGAAGTGCCAAGGGTAACAACTGTAAGACACTGCGTCTCGCCCCTTATAAAGAGCGCCGAGCCATGAGTCCTTGGAAGAATGCCAATCTCGGAACTGATCTGCCTTATCTCATCAGGGGCTCTTCCGTCTGCTCTTTTGTTTTCGTTGAGAATCATGTCCCTCACAAGATTTTTCTCGATATCATTGAATATATTAATGACATCCATTTTCCTGTCCTCATCCCCTGTATTTACCTTTTCAATTAACTCTTTTAGCACTTCATCAAGGGTATTCTGCCTCCTCAATTTATCAGAGATAGCAATGGCAGCTTCTATTTTTTTCAATGCATTTTCAGCAATTACATTCTTCAGCGCTTCATCTATAACAGGCGCTGTTACCGGCCTTTTTTCATTGCCTGCAACAGACCTAAATTCATTCTGAACAGCGCATATGCGTTTTATTTCATTGTGAGCTACATCAAGGGCTTCAAGGAGATCAGTCTCTGATATTTCCTGGGCTTCGCCCTCGACCATAACTACAGCCTCTTCAGTGCCTGCAACAATAAGATTCATATCGCATTCCACAACCTCTCTGAGGTCAGGATTAATAACAAAAGAGCCGGAAATTCTCCCGATTCTGACTGCGGCAATCGGGGCTTTAAAAGGTATGTTGGATATTGTAAGGGCGGCTGACATACTGATTATGCCGAGTATATCAGCGATGTTTTCGTCGCCATAAGATAGCACATTCACAATGCATTGCGTCTCGCAGTAAAACCCTTTGGGGAAAAGTGGCCTTATTGGTCTATCTATCAGACGCGAGGTTAAAATTTCCTTCTCGCTTGGCCTGCCTTCTCTCTTAAAAAACCCTCCCGGGATTTTACCGGCAGAATATGCCTTCTCCTGATAGTCTACTGTGAGCGGGAAAAAATCCAAACCTTCCCTTGGATTCTTGTCTGCAACCGCCGTAGCAAGAACAACTGTATCACCGAACTGTGCAACAACAGCTCCATCAGCCTGCTTTGCTATTTTGCCTGTCTCTAAGGTAAGCTTTTTACCACGGATTTCAATTTCGACCTTCTTCATTATTTCCTGATTTCCAGACGTTCTATAACTTTTTCGTAACGCCCCTTATCGGAAGTTTTAAGGTAATCGAGCAATGTTCTTCTTTGACTGACAAGCTTTAGAAGGCCTCTCCTGGAGTGATGATCTTTTTTATGAGCCTTGAAGTGTTCGGTAAGATAATTAATCCTTGTGCTTAACAGAGCTATCTGAACCTCAGGTGAACCTGTATCGCTGTCATGAGTCCTGTAGTCATTTATGATAGTCTGTTTTTTTGATTTGTCAATCGCCATCCATTCACCACCTTTCAAAATTTGCGTAAGTTTTATAATACCATATAATCCTTTATTCTGTAAAGATTATCGATGAATTCAAGAATGCTTATGGATTCTGTACCAGCTTTATCCTCTATTAAATGATGGAGGAATTTCTATACAGTCGTTCTGCTTAAATCTTTCTTTGATTTTTCCTTGAGCGAAGACTGTGCTGCTGCAAGTCTGGCTATAGGAACCCTGTATGGCGAACAGCTCACATAGTCCAGGCCAATCTTATGGCAGAACTCAACAGATTGCGGATCACCTCCATGTTCACCGCAGATCCCCATTTTCATGTGCTTTTTTACTTTCCTGCCCTTTTCCACACCTATCTTCATGAGGACGCCTATGCCTTTCTGGTCAAGGGTTACGAACGGATCATTTTCAAGTATCCCCTTTTCAATATAGTAAGGGAGGAATCTCCCGGCATCATCTCTTGAAAGACCGAATGCGGTTTGTGTTAGGTCATTTGTTCCAAAGGAATAAAAATCTGCATAGGCTGCTATCTCGTCTGCTGTTATGGCAGCCCTTGGAAGCTCTATCATTGTGCCGACAGTATAGCTGACCTTAGTATTATAGCGTTTCTGAACCTCATCTGCTGTCTTAACAGTAAGCTCCCTCATCATCCTGAGCTCATTGACATGCCCGATCAGAGGTATCATTATTTCAGGTATTATCTTAATTTTCTGTTTCGAAAGCTCACATGCTGCCTCCATGATTGCCCTGACCTGCATCTCATATATTTCAGGATATGTCACGCCGAGCCTGCAGCCCCTGTGCCCGAGCATTGGATTAAACTCCTCCAATGCCTTGTTTCTTGCCTTTAATTTTTCAACAGGAACTTCCGTAGAAGCCGCCAGCGCCCGTATATCTTCCTCTGCATGGGGGAGGAATTCATGCAAAGGCGGATCAAGAAGACGAATGGTTACAGGAAGACCTTTCATAACCCTGAAAATTTCAATGAAATCGCTCTTCTGCATTGGAAGGAGTTTTACCAACGCCTTTTTCCTTCCCTCAGTGTCATCTGCAAGAATCATCTCTCTGACAGCGCTGATTCTTTCGGGCGCAAAAAACATATGTTCTGTCCTGCAGAGCCCGATTCCTTCTGCACCGAACTTCCTTGCAACCTCTGAATCATGGGAGGTATCGGCATTTGTCCTTACGCCAAGTTTACGGTATTCATCAACCCATTTCATAAATATGCCGAAATCACCTGTCAGTTCAGGAGTTACTAAAGGCGCCTGTCCAAGCATTACCTCTCCTGTTGTGCCATTGAGCGTTATATATTCACCTTCCTTTACAACAAGGTCATTTACGGTAAAATACTTCTGTACTTCATTTACATTTATTGCGCCACAACCGGCAACACAGCATTTTCCCATTCCTCTTGCAACAACAGCTGCATGAGATGTCATGCCTCCCCTTGCAGTCAGAATTCCCTGAGCAGCATTCATTCCACCGATATCTTCAGGTGATGTTTCTGCCCTGACAAGAATAACCTTTTCTCCTTTATCAGCTGCCCTCTCTGCGTCCTCTGCCGTCAATACTACCTTCCCTACCGCAGCGCCGGGCGATGCAGGAAGACCCTTTGCAATGATCTTTACCTGAGATTTCGGGTCTATCATGGGATGAAGCAGTTGGTCAAGCTGCTGGGGGTCGATTCTTAATATTGCTGTCTTTTTGTCTATTAAAAAGCAGCAGTCCTTTTCCCTACCCTGGTTTGAAGCATGTATAGTTTGCCTTCCTGGACAGTGAATTCTATGTCCAGCATATCTTTATAGTGTTTTTCGAGTTTTTTGTATATGACATAAAGTTCTTTGTAAGCTTTCGGAAGACGTTTCCTGAGTTCTTCTATCCTCAAAGGAGTCCTGATTCCTGCAACAACATCTTCACCCTGTGCATTGATAAGACATTCAGCAAAAAATTTCTTCTGACCGGTAGAGGGATCTCTTGTAAAACCGACGCCTGTTCCGGAATTATCACCCAGGTTTCCAAAGACCATTGATTGAATATTGCAGGCAGTTCCGAGATTGTCCGGGATATCGTTCAATTTCCTGTATTTCACTGCCCTGTCCCCAAACCATGAACCAAATACGGCATTAATCGCCTTTTTAAGCTGTTCAAGCGGGTCAACGGGGAACTCTTCTCCGGTATTTCTTTTATAAATAATCTTAAATTCTCCAACAAGATTCCTGAGGTCTTCAGCTGTAAGGTCTGTATCAAGACGAACGTCCTTTTTTTCTTTCATTTCCTCCAGTGCTTTTTCGAACCTCTGCCTGTTTTTCCCCATTACAATGCTTCCAAACATCGTGATAAGCCTTCTGTAAGCGTCGTATACAAACCGTTCATTACCTGTCTTTTTTATCAGCGCATTTATTGTTGTGTCATTCAGCCCGAGGTTTAACACCGTGTCCATCATGCCGGGCATTGAAAACTTTGCTCCGGATCGTACAGAAACCAGAAGGGGATTAACAGAATCGCCAAGTTTCGTCCCCATCGCCTTTTCAACTTTCTTTAAGTTTTCTATAACCTGTTCCCACATACCGGGCGGGTATTTCTTCCCGGCCTTGAAATATTCATTACATCCTTCTGTCGTGATACTAAAACCGGCAGGCACAGGGATCTTCAAATTGGTCATTTCTGCGAGACCGGCGCCTTTACCGCCGAGAAGGTCTTTCATATTTCCTCTTCCGTCAGCCTTTCCACCACCGAAATAGTAAACATATTTTTTGACTGCCTTCTTTGCCATTGGGTACCCTCCAGAAACGATTTTTGTAAATAGAATACCTTAGAATAACAAGAAATTCAACATTACTGACTATTCTCATGATTCTCATATCCGACGCTCTTTTTTAAAAAAATGAGAATTCTTTTATAACAAATATAATCAGAAAATCATTCCCGGCGTATATTTTCAAGAATATTTAACATGTATTTTGCACTCTGCTATTTCGGCATATATAAAGAATTACTTGACAAATCCTTTCCTACGATAAAATATAAGATAATTGGTATATAGGTTAATTGAAAAGCTATTGTTAATAATCCAAATAACTCAATGGAGGTAGAGATGAAAATTATTAAAATCGGGTTAATAGTTCTTGCTTTTATGTTTTTTGCAGGATCAAGCCATGCTGCAGAACTTACACCAGCCAAAGGAGATACATTTCCGGATATAACTCTCTCCATGACTGAAAAAGCAAGTGAAAAGGAATATCTCGGACTGTCAGGAAAAGGTTCTTTCAGGATTTCACAGATTAAGGCTGAACTGTTGATACTTGAGATTTTCAGCATGTATTGTCCGTATTGCCAGAAAGAGGCGCCTATTGTCAACGAACTCTACCAGTTAATCAACAAAAGAGAGGATCTTAAGAATAAAATCAGGATAATAGGTGTCGGCGCCGGCAACAATCCTTTCGAAGTCGATATCTTCAGAAACCAGTATAACATTCAATTCCCCTTATTCTCTGATGAGTCATATTCTGTTCATAAGTCTGTCGGAGAAGTCCGGACACCATATTTTTTTGTGATAAAAAAAACCGGGGACAAGAAGAATACAATAATTTATTCTAAAGTCGGAAGCATACAGGATCCAAAACAATTTTTAGATATGATATCAGAAGAATCCGGTCTGAAATAGGAGGAATAGCCATGTTCAGTAAAAATCATTTTTATTTTTATGTTCTCGCAGGAATCTTAGCTTTGCTGTATTCTTCAACAATAGCCTACGGCGCATCAGAGCAATTTAAGGGAAAAATCTACAACACTGGGATGCTTAAACCAGTCGACAGCAAAACAAAGCTTAAACCCGGTATGAAGGCTCCTGATTTTACCCTTCCTTCAGTATCCGGAGAAAAAATATCTCTTAGTAATTTCCTTGGCAAAAAGAATGTGGTAATTTCTTTTGTTCCGGCGGCATGGACTCCTGTGTGTTCTGATCAATGGCCTGGATACAATATAGCGAAAAGCCTATTTGAGAAGAATGCTGCAGTATTGATAGGAATTACTGTGGATAATATTCCAACGTTATTTACATGGACTAAAGAAATGGGGGAACTCTGGTTCCCGGTGCTTTCAGATTTCTATCCGCATGGTTCAGTAGCCAAGAAATACGGCGTTTTACGTTCCAGCGGAACCACTGAGAGGGCCTTGTTTGTTATAGACAAAAAGGGGATTATCCGCTATATTGATGTTCACGACATCAACAAAAGGCCGGGGTTAGAGACCTTAATGAAGGAACTGGAGAAGCTTGAGAAATAGGGGAATAAGCTTCCTGTCTTTTGTCCTTTGCCTTGAACTTATATTGATCGCAACTGTATGTGCTGAAACAAAGCCAATAGAGAAAGGCGCTACTTTCCCTAGTATCACTTTTAAAGATATTGTATCAAAACAAGAACGAAAGACTCTTGGTATATCACAAAAATCTAATTTCTCATTCAGGGAAATACCAGGCAATCTTATCATAATAGAGGTATTCAACACCTATTGTGTAAGCTGCCCGAGGAATGTTCCTGTACTCAATAAGCTTAACTACGCTATCGAAAATGATCCGAAGCTTAAGGGAAAAGTAAAATTAATCAGTATTGCGGTTGGAAATAACCAGAACGAAGTTAAAGATTACAGAAATCTGCATAAAGTTCTTTACACTGTACTAACCGATTTAGACTTTTCTGTTCATAAGACTTTAGGAAGTCCCAGAGTTCCATATGCTATTTTTGTTAAAAGAAGCGCTAAGGGAAAAGACATTGTCGTAGATACACATTCGGGCATATTTGATTCATACGATGAAGTTATGAAAATGCTCAGAGCTATTTTAATATAAGCACATTTCTGGCGCAGAAATATCATGCGCTTTCATGCTAAAGTCATAATGATTATGAAAATCTTCTTGTCAGTGTTTTTTCTATTCTTTTATACTTAATAATATTTTATGGAACAGGGCATTATTGAAAATCTTATAACCGAACTAACGAAACTTCCCGGGATAGGCAGGAAAACCGCCCAGAGGCTCGCATTTTTTATCCTCTCTATGCCTGCGGAAGATGCAAAAGGCATTGCAAGGGCGATCATTGAGGTGAAAGAAAAAGCGCATTTTTGCAAAGTCTGCTTTAATGTCACGGATAACGAATTATGCCATATATGCAGTAATCCATCGAGAGACAGGAACAAACTGTGTGTTGTCGAAGAACCAAGCAATATAATGGTAATAGAAAGGTCAAAGAGCTTTGACGGCCTTTACCATGTCCTACTCGGAGCCCTCTCCCCGATTGATGGTTACACTCCTGACAGGCTCAAGATACATGAACTTATCGAAAGAGTAAGAAAGGATTCAATACAGGAGGTCATCATAGCAACAAATCCGAATACCAAAGGAGAAATGACTGCCCAGTATATAAGAGAGATGCTGAAGCCATTCAGCGTTAAAGTGACACGGATTGCATATGGCCTTCCGATTGGCGGGGACATAGAG
>Ga0194127_10009012_pt1 | contig 10575 bp, 7 predicted proteins | sample TA2KigC100mmetaG_FD_148624 | JGI IMG/M metagenome (GOLD analysis project Ga0194127, IMG submission 148624) | Freshwater microbial communities from Lake Tanganyika, Tanzania - TA2015036 Kigoma Deep Cast 100m | ecosystem: Environmental > Aquatic > Freshwater > Lake | place: Tanzania: Lake... | reverse complement strand
CCCCGCCGGCCGGCCCGCGTCCGGCGGGGTGCCGGGAGGGGGCGCGTCCCGGACGGCGACGACCGGGCGCGGGAGCACCGCCTCGACGGCCGCGCGAACCGCGCCGAAGTCCGCCCTCTCGAGCCGCTTGCCGGCGCGGTCGACGAGCCGGGTCAGCCACGGCGGCGCCGGGTCCGCGCGGTAGCCGAGGTTCAATCCTCTCGTGCGCCTGTAGGCCGGCGCGGCGTCGTCCCGCGGGCCGACGAAGACCGTGATGCCGCCGCCGGGCCAGCCGAGCGCCAGCTCGATCCGGGCGGCCTCGACGCGGCACGAGAGCGGGACCAGCTCGAGCGCGGCAAGGTCCGCGGGCCGCACGCCGAACAGGGCGCACGCGACCCGGCCGACCTCGTCCGCGGCGTCGCCCATCAGCCCGGCCCCCCCCCGGCCGGCTGCCGCGCACGGCCGCGGGCCGGCTTCGCGGGCACGGCAGGCTCGGGCCGCGCGGCGGCCTCGGCCGCGTCGCAGACCCGGTAGTACAGATCCTCGAGCGCCTCGTCCGACAGCGGCTTCGGGATCGCGAGGTGCCCGGCCTCGAGGATGCGCGAGGCCAATTCCTTGTACACGGTGGCCTGCGGGGAGTCCGGGAACGAGTCCACCACGGTCCGGCGGCGCCGCTCGGCCGACTGCACGACCGAGTCGCGCGGCACCGCGTGGATGACCCGGCTGCCGATCGCGTCGGCGAACGCGGTCACGACCTCGACCTCGGCCGGGACGTTGCGCCGGTTCAGCACGAGGCCGCCCAGGCGGACCTGCCGGCGCTCCGCGTAGTTCGCGATGCCCTTGCAGATGTTGTTCGCGGCGTAGATCGCCATGAACTCGCCGGACAGGACCACAAAGACCTCCCGCGCGTAGCCGGCGCGGAGCGGCGCCGCGAAGCCGCCGCAGACCACGTCGCCGAGCACGTCGTACAGGACCGCGTCGTAGCCGGCGTCGAGGACCCTGGCCTCCTCGACCATCTCGAACATCTTGAGGATCCCGCGGCCCGCGCAGCCGACGCCGGGCTCGGGCCCTCCGACCTCGATGTACTCGACGCCGGAGGCCGCCTTCTTCACGTAGGTCGCCGGCGGCGGGTTGCGGCCGTCGTACTCGCGCAGCAGCTCGATCACGGTGCGCGGCCGCGACCCGTCCCAGAACGGCCTGGACGAGTCGTGCTTGGGGTCGCACCCGACCTGGAGCACGCGGTGGCCGGCCGCGTTCAGCGCCGCGGTCACGTTCGCGACCACCGTGGACTTGCCGATCCCGCCCTTGCCGTAGAACGCGATCTGTCTCAATGACTCCCGGGCCATCCGTACCCTCACCTCGACCGGCGCGTAGTGTACGTGCCGGCTTCAACTTCTACAACGGCGTGAACTCGCGGCGTTCCAGGCGGAACCGCAGCCGCGACCGGAGCAGCGCCACCTCCGCGGCGAGCGACGGCGGCAGGGCCGCGGCACGCGGCACCAGCTCGCGCTCGACCCGATCGACCACGCCGGACAGGAACCCCTCGTCCGTGAAGATGCTCTCGCCCTCGCGGTCCTTCTCGACCGGGAGCAGCCGGAAGCCCGTGGAGAGGCCGCGCGCCATGTCCACGAACGCGGCCATCTCGTGCGCGTTCGACCGCGTCACCACGAAGCTCAGGACCACCTGCGGCCGGACGACGAACGCCCTGCCGGCGTCGAGGAGCGCGCGCACGTTGGCCATGACGCGCTCGAACCCGCCCGGCGTCCCCGAGATCCGCTCGTACGTCGCGGGCGTGGCCGCGTTCACCGACACGATGACCTGGAGGAACCGGGCGCGCGACATGTCCCGCAGCAGCGCGCCATCGAGCAACAGCCCGTTCGTCGTGAGCGTCAGCTCGAGGTCCGGGTGGAGGGACGCGTCGCACGCGCGAACCAGCGCCGCGAAGCGCGACGACATCAGCGGCTCGGCGCCCGCGAACGACAGGTCGCGCAGCACCGGGAGCAGCTCCAGCACGGACCGGAACAGCACGTCCGGCATGTCGCCGCGCGGGACCTCGTTCGTGTGGACGTGGCACATCCGGCAGTGGTTGTTGCACGACAGGGACGGCGCCACGACGAGGTAGCTCGGGAGCGAGCGCAGCCGGTCCGCGCCCGCGAGCATCTCCTCGGCCTGCACGGCGAGGTTCCGGAACAGCGCGCGGCTCGCGGGCAGGGACGGCGGCGGCTCGAAGGTCGGCGCGGCGCCGAAGAACGCGGGGCAGTGCTCCTGGCACGTGCGCCCCGCCTCGCGCGCCGCGATCGCGCGGCGGACCGCCTGCATGCCCTCGGAGTTCCACGCGTCCAGCAGCGGGACGTGGCGCCAGTCGCCCGTCCTCGCGCGGACCTCCGGCCTGAGCAGCGTGCTCCGGCACGGGGCCACGCCGCCGCTCGGGTCGTGGACCGCGAGCACGCCCCACGGGCTGACGCAGGGGAGCCGCGCCGCCGACACCCGGGCCACCAGGTCGGACAGGTCCCGGCGACGGAGGTACAGCTCGGCCGAGGACGGGCGCACGTCGTCGCCGGCGGTCGCGGCGCGCGCGGAGGCGGCGACCACGTCGGGCGGCCTGACCGGCGGGAGGGCCGGGTCGGGCGCGAAGTGGATCAGGCCGGGGCGGCAGGCCGACGCGAGCCCGCACTCCGCGCACGCATGAAAGGGGCGGACGGTCGCCGCGGAACGATCCGTGCCCGCGAGGACCGGGTAGAGGCCCGGGTCCGCGGCGTCGAGGTCGAGCACGCACGGCGGCGGGGCGGGGTTGGCAAGGCGGACGCGGGCGCCCGCGCGGGCCGCCTCCGCGATCGCGGCCTCGACGTGCGCGGCCGCGTGCCGGAAGTCCCACGGTGGAGGCAGCCCGCGCTCGGCCCCGGCGCAGAACGTCAGGTGGACCGCGCGGACCGGGGCGCGGTTGCACGCGCGCCGCACCGTCCCGGCCAGCAGCGCGTGCGTCTCGGGCATCACGGGCACGTCCAGCTCGATCGAGAGGCCGAGCCGAGCCGCGTCGTCGAGCAGGGACGCGAGCCTGCGGACCGACCCGGTCCCGCGGGTCAGGCGCGCGAGGGTCGGCGCGTCCGCGGCGGGGACCAGCACGAGCACCCCGGTCAGCCCGGCGTCCGCGAGCGCGGGGAGCGCCGCAGGATCCGCGGGCCCCGGGTGGGCATAGACGACCACCTCGGACGTGTCCGCGTCGCGGATGCGCCGGACCAGCGGGGCCAGCGCGGGCCGCAGCACGTCCCCAGCGACCACGACCGCGCGCCGCGCGCAGGGCAGCGGGAAGTCCGGGGCGAGGGCCTCCTCAAGTCCGGCGCCGACGCGGTCGGGGGAGCGGTTGCAGAAGGTGCACCGCATCGCGCACGCGGCGCGGATCCGGATCACCGTCTCCACGCTCGGCACCGGCGGCCTGACCGGATCCATCGCCCCCTGCTCCTCCCGTCCCCGAACCCGAGCCCGAGCCCGTCCGCTATTCTAGGGACCGACGCGAGCTCTGCAAATCCGCTACCAAAACCGCGACGCCCGACTACAATACCGCCCGTGCGGACGGACCCACAGAACGGGCAGAACGCGGCCAGGACCGGGCGCCTCCGCACCGCCGTCACCTGGATCGGCACCGTCGTCCTCCTCGGGCTGCTCGCGCTGACCACGGACCTGGAGAAGGCCTGGGCCGCGTTCGAGCAGGCCGACCACCTGCTGCTCCCGGTCTCGATCGTGGGGTTCACGCTCGCGACCTGGCTGGTCGACACCGCGACGACGCGGGTGCTGCTCGGCTACTGCGGGATCCGAGTGCCGTTCAACGAGTTCGCGCGGATCAAGGGGGCGTCCTACCTGCTGAACGTGATCAACTACAACCTCGCGCTCGTGATGATGGCGGCCGTGGTCAAGCGGCGCACCGACCGCGGCTGGGGATCCGCGGGCAGCCCGTTCATCGCCTTGAATTTCCTGGACCTATCCGGCATGGCCGTGCAGGCGTTCGGCGGCTTCGCCATGGCCGGGGTCCTGCCCCAGCTCGGCGCGACCGGCACCGCGATCCTCCTGACGATCGCGGCCGGGGGCCTCCTCGCGCCGCCGATCCTGGCAGTGCTGTCGCGCATCGAGAACGCCCCCGGGTTCCTGGGTCGCCTGCTCCGGCACGACCTCTTCTCCGCGTTCCGCGCGCTCACGGCCGGCCGGATCGCGGCGATCGTGGTCCTGCGGGCGTGCTTCATCTCGCTGTACGTCATGCAGACGTGGATGAACCTGAAGGCGTTCCACATCGACGTGCCGCTCGACGACGCGTTCGTGTTCAACCCGATCCTCGGACTGGTCGGGTTCATCCCGATCTCGGTCTCCGGCATCGGCACGACCCAGTTCCTGGCGCGCGGCTTCTTCGGGCCGTTCGTCCCGGTCGACCCGACGCTGGCGGGCGAGGCCGCCACGCGCGCCATGCACGCGACCGTGGACGCCTACTCGACCGCCGCGATCGCGGGCGGACTCCTGACCCGGGCCGCGATCGGCGTGATCTGCATGCCGTACGTGGCGCGCCTGCGCAAGGGCGGCAGCGTCGAGGCCGCCGAGCCGCCCGGGAACGGGGCCACCGCGTGAAACCCCTCCGACCGACCGCGGACCCCCGTGCGGACGCCGCGGTCGTGCTCGCCCGCGCGATCACCGGTTCGGCGCGCTCCACGGACCTGCTGCTGGAATTCGAGCGCGCCTACCCGGCGGGCCGCGAGCGCGACGCCGCCCTGCTCCACGAGCTGGTGCTCGGCGTCCTCAGGCACCGTGCCGCGTGCCAGACGTTCGTGACGCCGCTGCTCCGGAAGCCGCTCGACGACAGCCCTCCGCCGGTGCGCGAGGTCCTGCTCTGCATGGCGTACCAGGCGGTCTTCCTCGAGCGGGTGCCCGCCCACGCGCGCGTGTCGGCCTCGGTCGCCGCCGTGCGCCGGGTGGCCGGCGACCGCTACGCCGGGTTCGTGAACGCGGTCGGGCGCGGCATCGAGCGCGCCGTCGAGGCCGGCGACCCGCTGGCCCCGCTGCCGCCCGAGGTGCGGCACTCGATCCCGCGACACCTGCTCCGCCGGATCGCGGCCGTACACGGCGGCCCGCCGGACGAGGACGTGCTGGCGCGCATGTCCGATCGCGCCACGCTCGCGCTCCGGGCCAATCGCGCGGCCGCGACACCCGACGAGGTGACGGCGGCCCTGGTCGCGGCGGGCCTGGGCGCGAGGAGGTCGGCGATCGCGCCCGACGGCGTCGTGGTCGAACACGGCCGGCTCGCGTCCGCGGTGGCCGCGGGGGTCGTCCCGAGGCTCGCGGTCCCGCAGGACGAGGCGTCGCAGCTCGTGGTCGCGGCGCTCGCGCCGCAGCCCGGCGAGCGGGTCCTCGACCTGTGCGCGGGCGGGGGGGTGAAGACGTCCCAGATCGAGGCGGCGACCGGCGCCGCCGCCACCGCCGTGGACCTGGACGGGGCGCGGCTGGAGCGCGCGAGCGACCTGTGCCGCCGGATGGGCCTGCCCTCTCCCGAGGCGATCGCGTCGGACGCCGCGTCGCTCCCCGCGGAGATGGACGGGCACGCGGACGCGGTGCTGCTCGACGCGCCGTGCACCGGGATCGGGACCGCGCGAAGGCGGCCGGAGGTCCGGTACGTGCGGCGCGAGCCCGACTACACCCGCGCCGCCGAGGTCCAGGTCGCGCTGCTCCGGCGGGCGTGCTCGCTGCCGCGGCCGGGCGGCCGGCTCGTGTATGCCGTCTGCTCGTTCGCCCCGGAGGAGGGCCCCGGCGTGGTCGCGCGCGTGCTGGCCGAGCGGACCGACGTCGCGGTCGAGCCTGCGCCGATCCCCGGGCCGTGGCTCCGGCGGGACGGGACCGTGCTGACCCTGCCCTGGCGGGACGGTTGCGACGGGTTCTTCGTGGCGTGCTTGCGACGGCTGTGAGGGCCGGTCAGCAGCCCCACCCGCCGGCTTCCGGGCCGAAGACGTCGCCCTGATGCACGTTGCGGCAGATCACGGCCGGTTCTCGCGGGCGACGTCTTCTACATTCATGAATCGGAAGCCGGCGGGGGAACATCGGGAGCCCGCGGGGGGTCTCGCGAAAGCACTTCCTTCAGATGCTGCCTGATCGGCGGGAACCGCTAGCGGCTGGACTGCGCAGGAGGAGGCTCGGCCAGAGCCATCTCCATCAAGGTCCTGGAGCAGGTGACGCGGTTTCGCCCCCCCCGCTTGGACGCGTACAGGTGCTTGTCCGCGAGCTGGACCAGGGCGAGCGGGTCCGTCCCGTCCACCGGGAGCATGGAGAGGCCGAAGCTCGCGGTGACCTGGACCTTCTCGGTGCCCGCCGGGAACGAGGCCGCCTCGATCCCGCGGCGCAGCCGCTCGGCGACGCCGACCGCGATCCGGGGCGACACCTCGGACAGCACCAGCACGAACTCCTCGCCGCCGTAACGGGCGACGACGTCGTGGGCACGGACGGCGTGCCGGAGCAGCGCGGCGGTCCCCTGGAGGACCGCGTCGCCGACCGGGTGGCCGTAGCGGTCGTTCACGTTCTTGAAGTGGTCTATGTCGACCATGACGACGGCGAGGCGCCCGCCGGTGTTGACCGCGGTCCGGGCCATCTCGGTGAGCCGCTCCTGGAAGTACGTGTGCACGTAGGTCTGGGTCAGGCCGTCGGTCACGGACGTCTTCCAGAGCTGGTCGTGCGCCCTGGCGTTGTCGATCGCGACCGCCGCCTGGTTCGCGAACAGCGAGACGAGGGAGAAGTCCTCCTCGGTGAAGTCGCCGCTCTTCTTGTCGTTCGCGTTGAGCACGCCGATCACCTGGCCGCGCGCCTTGAGCGGCACGCTGATCAGGCTCGGGTTCCTGTAGCGGCCGGGGTTGCAGCCGGCCAGCCCGCCCTGGGCCGCGTCCGCGACGTCGTGCAGGAAGATCGGCTCGCCGGTCGCGGCCACGCGGCCCGAGATCCCCTCGCCGAGCTTGCGGACGGCCGACTTCACGACCTCCTCGGGGATGCCGATCGACATGCGGATCGTCAGCTCCTGGCGGTTCGGGTCGAGCAGCATGATCGAGCAGGACTGCGCCTCGGACAGGCGCGACACGCTGTCCACGATCAGGCGGAGGACGCGGTCGAGGTCGAGCGTGGACGAGAGGGCCTGCGCGACCTCCGCGAGCGTGGTCAGCGCGGTGACGCGATGGCTCAGCGCCGTGTGCAGGCGCACGGTCGAGATCAGGGTGGTCGCGTAGATCGCGATGAGGCGCAGGAACTCGAGCGCGGTCCGGTCCGGGGCGCCGCGGCGGAGGCCCGCGACCGCGAGGCTGCCGATCGTCTCGCCGGTCTGGACGAGCGGGACCCAGTAGGAGGCTCCCTGGAACGCGGCAGGCAGTTCGTCGAGGCCCTCGGTCGGCTGGCCCTCGGCCGGGTCGCGGGACACGAACCGGGACTGGCGCGCCCGGGCCCATGACACATTGCGGAGCGACATCAGGCCGCTCTTCTCGGCCTCCTTGTCGAGGCCGTAGGAGGCGGCGAGGCGCAGCACGCCGGAAGTGTCGTCGGCCACGAACACCCCGGCGACGCCGGCATCCGCGAGCAGCGCGGCCATCTCCGCGACCGACCGGAGCGACATCGCCAGCGAGTTGACCTCCTGCGCCTCGCCGACGAGACGGAGCAGCGTCAGGACCTGGTCCACGCGAGTCGCGCGATCCTGGGTTCCCGCGGTTGCCATTTCACTCCCCTGGCCCCTGGGGCGGGACGATACCAGATCGACGACTGGTGCGCCAAGGAGCCGGACCCGCGGAGGGGGGCCGGTTCGTTCCTCAGGCGTTTCCTGTGATCACGAGCAGGATCCGCATCAGTCCGAGGATCGGTCCGACGAGGTAGCGGCCCGCGAAGCTGATGAGCACGGCGAACGCGAGGATGACGAACACGGGGTTGCGCTCCAGGAACTCGTAGCGCGAGGCGAGGCGATCCGGCAGCAGGCCGGCCAGGACCCGGCTGCCGTCGAGGGGCGGGACCGGCAGGAAGTTGAAGACCGCGAGGCCGATGTTGACCATGAACGCCTTGCCCGCGAGGTGCGCGAGCGGCGGGACCTCGGGCATGCCGCGCTCGGGCGGGAGCATCGGGATCAGCAGGGCCTCCCAGAGCGACAGATCGGACAGCCCGGCCATCGTCACGACCTTGAAGACGACGGCGATCCCGAACGCGAACACGAGGTTCGACGCGGGACCCGCGAGGGCGGTCAGGAGCATCCCGGTCCGCATGCGGATGCGGTGCGTGAAGTTGACGGGGTTCACGGGGACCGGCTTCGCCCACCCGAAGAACGGCACGCCGGAGAAGATCGAGATCAGCGGGAACACGATCGTCCCGAGCAGGTCGATGTGCGACAGCGGGTTGACGTTCATGCGGCCCATGGAGGCCGCGGTGTCGTCGCCGAGCGCGTAGGCGACCCGCGCGTGCGCGTACTCGTGGACGGACAGGCAGAGGATCATCGGCACGAGGACCATCACGGCATCGCGCACGGTGGACAGGTCCAATTCTCACCTCCGGCGCGCACCCGGTGTCGACCGCGCGCGCCCGCATTCTACCCGCGACGGGACCGGAACGCGCGAAGACTCGCGGAAACGCAGGCGAGGAGGAGCCAGGCCGCGGGAAGCGCGCCGGCGGGCGAGGCGCCGGGAGACGCGGCGCACGACCCCGATCCGGGCGGCCGGGCGGGCGCGGCGGCATCGGGCGGGGGTGCGGGCTCGGGCATGGGCTCGGGTACGGTCGACGCGTCCGCGATCGGCGGGTCGGGCTCGGGTGCGGGCTCGGGCACGGGCTCGGGCACGGGCTCGGGCAGCATCTCGGGCGGCGGCTCCGCAACCGGCACGTCGGGTACGGGGTCGGGCTCGGGTACGGGGTCGGGCACGGAGTCGGGGTCGGGCGACTCGGGCACGGGGTCCGGCAGCATCTCGGACGACGGCTCCGCAACCGGGAGGTCGGGGACGGGCTCGGGGGCGGGGTCGGGCACCAGCTCGGGGCCGGGTTCGGGCGCGGGCTCGGGCCCGGGTTCGGGGGGGAGCGGCGGGAACGCCGCGTCGATCGCGTCCCAGGGATCGGGCAGCGCCGCCTCGTACCCGAGCGCCCAGAACGCGACGCCCGCGATCCCGGTCTCGGCCGCGAGCCCGACCTTGGCGAGCAGCGACGCCGCGTCCTCGCACCACAACTGCCTCCACGTCGCGCCGCTCTGGTACGCGAGGTACGGCGTCGAGGACGACACGTCCCACTGCCAGCCGCTCTTCGCCGCGCAGTCCGCATAGACGGTCGCGGTCGCGTTGGCGGTCTTGGTGCCCGGCACGGACGCGTCCAAGCTCGGCCAGTCGTACCCGTAGAGCGGCAGGCCCATCACCACCTTGCCTGGCGGCGCGCCCGCGGCGAGGTAGTCGTCGATCGTCCACGCGAGCGAGTGCTGGCCCCACTTCGACGACCCCGCGAGCGGCGCGACCGGCCCGGGGTTGCTGCCCTTCCAGTGGTAGCCGTAGCCCATGAACGCGAGCGCGTCGCACGCAGCCGCGAGCGCCGGGTAGTCCCAGGCGTCCGACCAGTCCACCGCGGGCGTGGCGAGGCTGACGTGTGAGGTCCCGAGGGCCTCGTCCATCGCCTTCTTCAATGCCTTGGTGAACTCGATCATCCCCTGCCGGTCCGCGGCCTTGACGCCCTCGAAGTCGATGTTGACCCCGTCGCCGCCGCCCATCGCGACCGCGGTCACGATCGCGTCCACGGCCTTCTCGCGCGACTCCTGCGTGCCGACGATCCCGTGGATCGCGACGGAGTCGAAGCACGTGATCGTGAGCACGACCTCGGTGCCCGCTGCGTGCGCGGCCGAGATCATCTCCGCCATCTGGGGCGAGCCCCAGTGCTTCATGTCGGTCAGGGTGGCCGTCCCGTCCATCGCGGCCGCGAAGTAGGCCAGCACCGTGAGCCGGTCCAGGTGCAGGGTCGCGCTGCCGAACGCCCAGTACGGGAGCCAGCCCAGCACCGTGCCGGACGGCTTGCCCTCCGCCGCCGGCTCGATGGGGGGCAGGAACGCGACGGCCGGGGCCGGGTCCCACGGCAGGTCGCGGTGCGCCTCCCATGCCTCGGCCATGGGCGACCGCGGCGCCTCCACGGGGAACTGCGGCGCGCCGGCAAGGACCGCCAGGACCGCGATCGAGAAGCCCGTCATCCCTTCGGACCTCCTCCGCGGGGGATCATGGCCGGTCCCGCGGGTACGGTCAACGCGTTGCACCGCGGATCCCGGATTGCGTAGAATGCCCCCCTGGATCCCGGAAGGAGGACGTAGTGGCACGGAGGGACGCGGGCCGGAGGTGGCTCAGGCGGCGCAAGCTCTACGCGGGCGGCGCGCTGATGGTGCTCGCGCCGTTCGCGGGCGCCGGCTGCGACGAGGCGGCGAAGGACGCGGACGCGGCGGGGCCGGCCGACGCTCCGGACGCGGCGCCCGCGGACTTCCCGGCGGACTACGTGGCGCCCGAGGTGATCGCGATCGCGCCGCCGTGGGATCCGGGTCCGCTCGACGTGCAGGAGCTGGTCGACCCGTGGCAGCCGCCCGAGGTGATCGCGGGG
>Ga0194127_10009011_pt1 | contig 10576 bp, 12 predicted proteins | sample TA2KigC100mmetaG_FD_148624 | JGI IMG/M metagenome (GOLD analysis project Ga0194127, IMG submission 148624) | Freshwater microbial communities from Lake Tanganyika, Tanzania - TA2015036 Kigoma Deep Cast 100m | ecosystem: Environmental > Aquatic > Freshwater > Lake | place: Tanzania: Lake... | reverse complement strand
GGGGCCCGCGCGGTGCGGCGCCAGCGCGGCCTGGTCAGCTGCCGCACGGCGCCTCGGGCTGGTCGATCACGTAGCCCATCGTGCGCACGCGCACGGGCAGCACCGGCACGAGCAGGAAACCCGTGCAGCGGTAGGCGACCAGCAGCCGCGGCAGTTCGCGCGCGTCGCCGGGCCGGAAGCCCGCGTGCGGTGCCGGGGCGCGGTGGCCCGGCGTGAACAAGTGCCACAGCGGCCAGGCCGGTGGGCAGCCGGGACAGGAGGGCAGCGGCGGGCCGGCTTCGACGAGGGCCGGGACCGGCACGGAGCCGAAGCCGGGGCAGGGCGCCTGGGCGCGGCCTGCACCGCTGGAGGCCACCAGGGCCACCAGGGCGGGCAGTGCCGGCAGGAACGTGGACAGGAACGGCGCGCGGCGCGCGCGTCGGATCGGATGGTTGCGCATGCCCTGGTGGAGCGGCGCGCGCGCAATCCGCCGGGAAATCCGGCGCCGCGGCGCGAACGGTCCGCCCGGGTCACTTGCCGAGTCTGGCGTGCGAGCCGTCGCAGACCGGCTTCGTGCACGTGTGCTTGCAGCCGCACCACGCGACCTTCTTCGCCGCGTCGATCACCTCGATCTTCGGCGTGAAGCCGGTGCCGGCGTGCGCGCCGTCGCAGAACGGCTGCTTCTTGCTGCGCCCGCAGCTGCACCACGCGTACTTGCCCGGCTGCACGTCCTGTACGTAGGGCCTGCGCGACGGGATCTGGGGTTCCATGGTCACTTCTCCTTGGTCCGCGAGTCGAACAGCATCCGCTTGCCGGCGTCGTCGAGGCCGTTCCACTTCGCGAGGCACTTGTCGCAGCAGAAGCCGACCTTGCCGCCCCGGTAGTCCGCGGTCGGACCGCTGCCGTCGAGGGGATCGCCGGTGACGAGACAGGAGTTGTTCAGCAGCACCGTCGCGGCCGGGCCGGCGGCGCAGCCGGGCAACCACGACGCGGCCAGCAGTGCTGCCGCGACCAGCAGGTTCTTCATGCCGGGATCTTGCCGCACGCGCCGCGCCGGGCAAGTGCCGCCGCGATCCGCGCGGCGGGCGGTGCTGGGACGCAGCCTGGACCCGGGCGGGGCGCGGTGGTCTGCTCTCGGGATGAAGCTCTCGCCGGCCGAACGCATGAACCTGCTGAAGTTCGTCTGCTCGTTCGCCTGGACCGACCTCCGGGTGGCGCAGGCCGAACGCGATCTCGTGATGCGCATCGCCGGGCGACTGAACCTCACCGACGCCGAGGTGAAGCGGGTGGCAGAGTGGCTGCGCGTGCCGCCGCGGGCCGACGAGGTCGATCCGTCCAGCGTGCCGAAGGACCACCGCCAGTTGTTTCTGCAGGCCGCCGAACTGGCGATCCAGGCCGACGGCAGGGTCGTGCCGGCCGAGCGCGACGCGCTGGCGTTGTTCCGCAACCTGCTGCGCGGCTGATCGGCCGGAACCGGGTGTGGGCCGTCTGCCGGCGGGGCTCAGCGGCCGGTTGCGGGCGCCGTCGGCGCGGTGGTCGCCGACGGGTGCGCCACACGCGTCATGACCACCGTGCGGTTGCCCGGGTCGGCGCGCACCATCTCCGTGGTGCTGTAGGAACCGTCCTCGTGGCGGTACCAGTCGACGCCAGCGCTGCTGCGCTCGACGCCGACGATCGGGCTCCACGGCCAGTTGCCCCAGTAGCTCGCGAGCGGCTCGGGATCGATCGCGCCGTTCAGCGCGGGCACGTAGGTGCCGTCGGGCAGTTCCAACTCGTGTCGCCGGTCCCTGGCCTTCGGCTCGGTGCGCGTCGGGGCGGGCACGCCGACGGCCGGCAGCGGTGCTGGGGAGGCGGCGGGGGAGGGCGAGGGGGCAGGGGCCGCAGGCGCGAGCGCAGGTGCCGTCGGCGCGGTGCTGGCTCGCGAGAGCCAGTAGACCGCGCCGCCCACCGCACCGAGCACCGCGAGCAGGGTGATCGCGCGCAGCATGCCGTTCAGAAGTGCGAGGCCTGCGCGTTGGTCCACTCGCCGTAGCCCGTGTTCGGATCCCAGACCATCGCCTGGAACGCGAGATGCCGGCCGACGAGGGCCGGCGGGATCGTGCCGGGCAGCGCGATCTGGCGCTCGTGCAGGCCGTTCTGCAGCCAGTTGACGCCGAGCGGGATGGGGCGCGCCGGCGACCCGTCGCCGATATGGGCGTAGCCGATCAGCAAGCCCATCAGCTGCCAGTGGAAGTAGGGCGGCTGCCAGCCCCCCGACGCGCCGTAGGCGACGAGGCCGAACGGATAGAGGTTGTCCGTGACGCGCAGCAGGATGCCGTCGCTGCGCGGCGTGCCACCGACGTCGGGGTAGACGCCGTTCAACCCGTAGTTGGGGCCGGTGACGCCCGGCGGCAGGCCGAGGCGGTTGCTGGTCGGATCCGTGGCGCCGACGTGCAGGTTGGGGCTCGTCACGAACGGGCCCAGGATGTAGCTCCACGGGGTGCGGAACGACGGCGCCGCGGTGAGCCCGGCCCAGGTCGTGGTCACGGCGCCCGCGCGGTGGTTCTCGCCGACGGTCGCGCCGGTGTTGGCGTTCAGCATGTCGGCGCGGAACAGCGAGTGCCCGTCGGTCGCCGGCCACAGCGGGTTGGCCGGCAGCCCGAGGCCGACGTAGATGCGCGGCAGCATCGTGCCGAGGAAGTAGTCGCCGGGCACGATCACGCCGCCCGGGATGTTGAAGCCGTCGTGCATGATCCACGTGCCGCGCTGCGTGTTCGTCGAGGGCGGCGTGGTCAGGTTGTAGAAGCGCGCGACCTGGCCGGCGGCCGTCATGTCGGGGCCGTTGCCCGCGAGGTCGGGCTTGCGGATCACGAGGTCGTAGGTCTCGACGGTCGACAGCTTCTCGTCGGCGACCCAGTGGTAGACGCCGAAGATGCGCATGAACCCGTTCGCGTCGCCGACGCTGCGGAAGTGCTGCTGGTCGATCTCGAGCAGGGCCTCGGCGGCCCGGTTCCAGTCCGGCCGGCCCACGAACGAGGTGCAGGTCACGGTCTGACGCTCCGGATCCTGCGGGTAGACGACGAACGGGTTGACCTGGCCGAACGCGGCGCCCGCGAGGGCGACGGCGGCGAGGAGTCGGTGGTGCTGCATTGGATGCCCCAGTCTAGCGGGACCGGTCGCGCGGGGCCGGTCCGGTGGGATGCAGCGTGGGAGAGGCGACGGACCCGATAGTAGTCGCCGTGGCCCCGGCAACAGCCGGTGCGGGGGTTTTCCGCGGGCCGGAGGCGTCGACCGGTCGAAGCCGTGACATGGCCGGGTCCCGGCGGGGCGGCGGTCCGACGAGGTGGGGGGGCAGGCGCGCGCCGCCGCGAGCGCACCCGCGGCCGTCAGCCGGAGGCCCGCCCCGCGAGCCCGAGTTCCGCGGCGTGCGGGCGCAGCGCCTCGATCACCGTGGCCACGTGCTCCTCGAGCGCGACGCCGAACAGCTCGCAGCCGCGCAGGATCTCCTCGCGCTCGACCTTGGCCGCGAAGGTCCGTTCCTTGAATCGCTTCAGCACGCTCCTGGGCTGCAGCGACAGGAGGCCGTCGGGGCGGATCAGCGCGCACGCGACGACGAAACCGGTCAGCTCGTCGGTGGCCACGAGCGCGCGGCTCAGGGCCGTGTCGTAGGGCACGTTCCACTTCGTGTAGTGCGCCGAGATCGCCTGCGCGATCGCGGGCTCGCCGAGGCCGCGGAGCCGCGCGACCACGCGCTGCGGATGCTCCTCGGGCCAGCGCTCGTAGTCGGCGTCGTGCAGCAGCCCGGCCGCGGCCCAGACGTCCTCGTCCTCGCCGGCGCGCAGGGCGAGCGCGCGCATCACGATCGCGACCGTGCGCGCGTGGCGCAGCAGGCTCTCGGTCGAGGTCATCTCGTGCAGGATCGCCAGGGCCGCCTCGGGCTTCATGCCGGCAGTATCCGGCGCCGGGTCCGGGCTGCCATGGGCGGGGGCGCGATCCCGGGTTGGGCGCGGTGGCAGCGCGGCCACGGCCGCGCCGGCCGGCACGCGGCGCGGGCCGGAGTAGGCTTGCCCGTGGGAAACCGATGAGGAGACCGCTGCCGATCCCGTTGCTGCTGCTCGCCATCGCGGGCGGGGCCGTGGCCCAGACCACGCACGCGGTCGCCGCGGGCATCGTGGTGCAGGCTGGAACGGCCGCGCCGGTCCAGGTGCTGTCGGGCACGAACGTCGATCCCGGCGTGTTCCGCGCCGTCGCGAACACCACCGGCGGCGCCTCGTTCGGCGCCGTGCACGCGACGACGACCGCGGCCGTGGAGCTGCGCTGGGACCTCGCCGTCGCGGCGCAACACGCGGGCGCCGTCGGCGCGCAGGGCGCGATCCGCTACGAACTCAGCGCGCCCGAGACCGTCGCCGGCGAACTCGTGGTCGAGTGGACAGCGGCCTCGTCGGGCACCGGCGCGGCCTCGTTCGCGTTCGACCTGTTCGACGACCAGATCGACGTGGTGACGGCGCCGGCGAGCTACGCGCTGCAGCTGGGTCGGGCACCGCTGCCCTTCCGCGCATGGGCCGCCGCGACGGCCAGCGCGGGCACGGTGTCGGGGCCCTGGGGAACGCAGTGGAGCTACCGGGGAACGGCCGCCGGCACGCTGGTGATCCGCTTCGTGCCGCGGCACTGCACCGTGGTCGTGGTCGCGCCGGGCTGCGCCTCGCCGCAGTTCGACGCGGTCCCGAACCTGCTCGGCGGCGCCGACCTGCGCGGCCGCTGCGGCCAGGCGGGCGATCTCGCCGTGTTCGTGCTCGGCTTCGACCAGCAGCCGATGGTGCTGCCGCTCGCGCCGGGCTGCGCGCTCGCGACGACGCCGGTCGCGACGATCTGGTCGGTCCCCGACGCCCGGGGCGAGGCCTCGTGGTCGTTGGCCATCCCGGCCGCCGCGCGGCCGGTGGCCTGCACCGCGCAGCTCGTCGGCATCGACCTCCTCGCGGCCCTCGCCACGACGAGCCGCGCGCTGCGCCTGTCGTGCCGGTAGCGGCTCTGCCGGATGCGGCCGGTGACCGCCGGTCAGCGGCCCGCCACCAGCGTTCGCCACGCGGCGTAGCGCCCGAGCAGCCGCACCGCGCGGTCCGCCGCGCGGAACACCGGCAGGCCGCCCTGCTCGAGCCGCGCCGCGAACGGGTCGTAGAGCGAGCCGCTGTCGACGACCACGACGAAGGCCTTGTCCGTGGCGCGCCACAGCGACGCGAGCCGCGCGGCGACGCCGTCCTGCCGCGCGAGATCGCCGGGCAGCGTCGCGAGCGCCGCGGTCAGCGGCACGCAGCCGATCACGCCGACGTGCACGCCCGGATCGCCGAGCACGGCGGCGACCGCGTCGGCGAACGGCTGATCGCCCGCGATCGGCGTGAGGTCGAGCGGGTGGTGCACGTCGACGAAACCGTCGATGCGCGCGGCGGCGAACGTGGCGCACAGGCGCGCCTGGGTCGTGTCCGCGAGCGTGGCGAGGTGCAGCGGCCCGAGGCTGTCGGCGATCGCGACGCACTCGAAGCCCGCGTTGGAGACGACGCCGGCGCCGAGACCGTCGATCGACCGGTGGGCGAGCGTCGCGGCGAGCCGCAGCAGATCCTCGAAGTCGTCGATCGACTCGGCGACCAGCGCGCCGGCCTGCGACAGCAGCGCGCGCGTGGCGGCCCAGTCGCCGGCCAGCGAGGCGGTGTGCGACGCCGAGGCGGCGCTGCCCTCGCGCGTGCGGCCGGCGCGGTAGAGGACCACGAGCTTGCCGCGCGCCGTGAGTTCGCGGGCCAGGCGCGCGCAGCGTTGCCCTTCGTGCAGCGGGAAGCCCTCGACGTAGCAGGCGAGCGTGTGCACGGCCGGATCCTGCGCGATCGTCTCGACCCAGTCCGCCACCGTGAGGTCGAGCTGGTTGCCGGCGGTGACGACCGCGCGCGGCAGGAGCCACGGCAGCCGCGACAGCCGCGCGATCGCGAACGCGCCGCTCTGCGACACGATCGCGAGCGGGGCCGGCGCGCCGGTCGGCGGCGGCAGCTTCGTGTGCGGGATGAACAGCGTGTCGACCTTGCCGTCGTGGCAGCGCAGGCCGAGGCAGTTCGGGCCGTTGAGCACCGGGCCCGTCCAGGCGGGGTTGCCGCGCGCGCCGTGCAGCGCCCGGTGCAGCCGCGCGACCGCGTCGCCGGAGCCCGCGCGTTCGCCGATGCCGCTGGTCAGCAGCACGATGCCCTCGGCCTTCTGCGTGCGCACGACCTGCTCGACGACGCCGGGCACCTCGGCGGCGGGCACGGCGACGACCAGCATGTCGACCGGCTCCGGCAGGGCGCCGAGGTCGGGCACGCAGCGCACGCCGTCGACCTCGGCCTCGCCGGGCTTGACGGGGGTCATCGCGCCGGCCGGGAAGCCCGCCGCGAGCGTGTTGCGCAGCACGATGCGGCCCGGGTTCTCGCCGCGCGAGCTGACGCCGAGCAGCGCGATGCGGCGCGGGCGCAGCAGGCCGGCGGCGCGCTGCAGCGGCCGCGGCGGCGGCAGGGCTGGCGCCGGTTCGCCGAGGCGCACCAGCGCGTCGAGCGCGAACGGCCGGCCGCCGGCGAAGGTGACCGGGTTGCACTCGATCTCGGCGATCGGGAAGGGCACGGCGGCGGCGGCGAACGCCGCGGCGCGCTGCACGAGCGCGACCAGGTCGGCGAGGCTCGCGCGGCCGGTCCGGCCGCGCAGCCGACCGGTGCCGAGCGGCGCGAGCGCGGACCGCTGCAGGTGGCGTTCGATCTCGGCGGCGGAAGCGAGTGCCGGCGCGAAGATCGCGGGCTGCTCGTCGGCGGTCATCGCCGACGCGAGCTTCTCGGCGGTGACGCCGCCGAGACCGAGCGTGACGAGCGGACCGAACTCGCGGCTCCAGCGCAGCCCGAGCAGCAGTTCGCCGCCGGTCTCGTGGTCGTGCGGCACGAACTGCACGACGAGGAAGCCCGCGACGGCGGTGCCGTGCAGCCGTTCCTGCATCGCCGCGATCGCCGCGGCGACCGCGCCGCGCTCGCGCGGCACGATCGCGACCCCGCCGACCTCGGTCTTGTGCGCGACGTCTCCGGACAGCACCTTGACGACGACCTTCTCGCCCGGGAAGGCGCCGAGGTCGAGCGGGGCGCGGGCATCGGGCACGACTTCGTGGTGCGGCAGTTCGAGGCCGAGTTGCCCCGCGACCGCCATCGCCTCGTGTTCGAGCAGCTGCGCGCGGCCCTCGGTGCGGGCCGCCGCGAGCAGCGCCTCGAGCCGGGCGCACAGGGCCAGGGCGGGGTCAGCCATGGACGGGCGGGGCGCCGCCGATCGCGGCGCGGCCGGCGGCCAGGGCCTTGATCGCGGCGTCGCGTTCGGCCGCGGTCCAGCGTTCGGCGCGCTTCTGCACGATGCCGCGCAGCTTGCCGCGCGTCAGCGGCAGCAGCGAGAACGCCGCGCCGGCGACGACGAGGTTCTCGGCGCGCACGGAGCCGGCGGCGACGGCGAGCGCGTGCGCGTCGATCAGGATCGTCTCGGGGAACTGCCGCAGCGCCTCGAGCACCTTCTCGATCGGCGGGTAGTCGGGCACGTTCGCGATCGGGCGGATCGCGGTGACGATGCGGCCGCCGGGCGCGAGCCAGGCGATGTTGCGCAGCGCCTCGACCGGCTCGAACCCGACCAGCAGGTCGGCGCGGCCGCGCGGCACCTGCGGCGACTCGATCGGCTGGTCCGACAGGCGGAAGTGCGCCTGCACGGCGCCGCCGCGCTGGCTCATGCCGTGCAGTTCGCCCTGCACGACGTGGAAACCGTCGACGGTGGCGGCCTCGGCCAGCAGCCGCGCCACGGTCAACACGCCCTGGCCGCCGACTCCGGCGAGCACGACGTCAGCCTTCATGCGTCTTCCTCTGGCGTGCGGTCTGCACGCATTCGCGCTTGACGACGATCACGGACAGGCCGCGGTGTTCGATCTCCTTGCGGATCAGCGCCGCCAGCTCGGGCACCTTGCGCGGGTGCGCGGCGAACACGTGCACGTGGGCCGGGTCGGCGCCGAGCCCCAGCACGACCGGCAACAGGCGCGTGTCGGGCAGCTCGGTCGGCTGGCCGCCGGTCATCGCGGTCGTCTCGTTGTCGAGGATCAGCACCGTCATGTCCGTGTCGTGCGCGATCGCGTCGACGAGCGGCTGGATGCCGGAGTGCAGGAACGTGCTGTCGCCGATCACCGCGATCGCCGGACGCAGCCCGGCGTCCGACGCGCCCTTGGCCATGCCGATCGACGCGCCCATGCAGACGCACGAGTCGATCGCCTGGTAGGGCGGCAGCGCGCCGAGCGTGTAGCAGCCGATGTCGCCGGTGATCGTCGCCACGCCGATCTCCTGCATGACCTGCAGCATCGCGCCGTAGCTGTCGCGGTGCACGCAGCCGTCGCACAGCCGCGGCGGTCGCGCCGGCAGCTCGAGCGCCGCCTGCTCGTGCAGGCGCAGCGCCGGCAGGCCGAGCGCCGCGCGCACGTTGACGACCGTCAGTTCGCCGCTCGCGGGCAGGGCGCCGCTCTCGCGGCCGAGCACCTTGCAGCGCGCCGGCACGATGCCGGGCAGCAGCCGTTCGACGTAGGGGTAGCCGTCCTCGAGCACGAGCACGCTGTCGAGCTGCCCGGCGAACGCGCGCACCCTGGCCGCCGGCAGCGGGTAGGTCGCGACGTGCAGGTGCGGCGGGGCCTGCGCCATCTCGGGCAGCACCTCGCCGAGGTAGCGGCGGCCGACGCCGGTCGTCAGCACGCCGAGCCGGCCGGCGCCCTCGCGCAGCACGTTGTGCGGCGACGACTCGCTCGCCTGCCGCATCGCGGGCTGCTCGGCGAGCAGCTGGCTCCACAGTCGTTTCGCGTTGGCGGGCAGCAGCACCCAATCCTGGCGCGGGCCGGCCTTCTGCAGCGGCTTCTGCGGCTCGGCCGCGCGGGTCTGCACGCGCGCTCGTTCGTGGCACAGGCGCGTCACGAGCCGCACGACCACGGGCACCTGGAAGCGTTCCGACAGCGCGAACGCCTCGCGCGTCATGTCGTAGGCCTCCTGCGCCGTCGCGGGTTCGAAGCACGGCACGCGCGCGAAGTCGGCGAGGCAGCGGCTGTCCTGTTCGTTCTGCGAACTGTGCATGCCGGGGTCGTCGGCGACCGCGAGCACGAGGCCGCCGCCCAGCCCGAGCAGCGCCGAGTTGACGAACGGGTCGGCGGCGACGTTGAGGCCGACGTGCTTCATCGTCACGATCGCGCGGCGCCCGGCGAGCGACGCGCCGATCGCGCCTTCGTAGGCCGACTTCTCGTTGGCGCACCAGTGCGCGGTGACCTGGTGGGCCTGGGCTTCGCGGACCAGGCGCGTGAAGATCTCCGTCGAAGGCGTGCCGGGGTAGGCGTAGGCGTTGCTGATGCCCGCGTGCAGGGCGCCGTAGGCCACGGCGTCGTCGCCGAGCATCAACTCGGCGGCAGGAGTGGTCGTCTCGGGGGCGGTGTTCGTCATGAGGTCGGCTCGCACGCGGAACGGTGCACCATGCGCGATGTTTCAGCACTGGGGCCCCATTTGCCATGCGTCGAAGGTGGGACTCCGGTGGTCCGAGCGCGCGGGCCTCGTGACCCGGCTGGCGCCGGATTTGTGCGTAGTGGCGCCGACCCGGGCCTGGGTCCGCTCCCGCCTGCCGCGCCTGCTGCCGCGGTCACCGCGGGATCGGGCCGATCGCTTGCCGTGGACGCGCGCGGAGGACGCGGGGATCATCACGGCCTGCGCGCCGGGTGTTCCGGGGCGCAGTTCGGAGGTCTCGTTCCCCTCATGTGGGCCAGAACCGAGATCCGCTTGCGAATCGCCGCGGTCCTGCCGGCACGGGGCATCGTGCTGGCCACCGCGTGGTTCGGCGGCTGCAACAGCCTGCCCTACCCGCCCCGGCTCGTCGAACCGCCCGCGGGTCGGACCGCCGTGCGGTCGCTGGCGATCACCGTCGCGCGCGGCGAGTTCGCCGTGCGCGAGGAACGCCCTCCGGACGGGCCGTTCGGCGGTTTCTGCGCCGGCACCGCGCACGGCTACATGGTGGGCATGGATCTCATGCCCCGCATGGCCGACCTGCGCGCCGCCGGCATGCTGGTGTTCGGCGTGCTTACCTTGCCCGTGCTCGTCGGGTGCACCGTGGTCGACGGGGTCTCCGGTGCGTTCACCTACCTGTCCACCGCGGAAGTCGCCGCACACCTGGCGACGGTCGAGCGCGCGTTCGCCGCGGCGCCGCCGAGGTTCGGGCTCGACGTCGCGCTGCCGGCCGCCGCCGCCCGCGCGCGGCCCGGGCTCGCGCTCGTCTCGCCGGGGCAGCCGGCGGACGCGGCGCTGTGCGTGCGCATCACCGGTGCCGGCCTGCTCGGCCGGTGCGGCGTCGATCCCGACGTGGCGGTCGTCGTCGAGGTGGAGACAGAGTGGTCGGCCGGGGACGTGCATCACTGCGCGGCGTTCCAGTTCCGCAGCGACGTGGCCCCGCTGACCAGCTGGACCGCCGACAGCGCCCGGATCCGCGCGGAACTCGACCTCGCCGGCGCGCTGCTCGCGGAACGCATCGCCGACGAACTGCTGCTCGTCGCAGGCAGTCGCCCCTGAAGACGTCGGGG
>Ga0194127_10009007_pt1 | contig 10578 bp, 6 predicted proteins | sample TA2KigC100mmetaG_FD_148624 | JGI IMG/M metagenome (GOLD analysis project Ga0194127, IMG submission 148624) | Freshwater microbial communities from Lake Tanganyika, Tanzania - TA2015036 Kigoma Deep Cast 100m | ecosystem: Environmental > Aquatic > Freshwater > Lake | place: Tanzania: Lake... | reverse complement strand
TGGAACTCGAGGATATCGCCGTCGGCTACCGGGTGCGCCCGGTCCACCGTCTGGCCGTCGAACTTGCCCGACCCCCAGAGGCGGGCCGATGAGAAGCGCTCCACGAACTCCCGGTGCACCTTGGCCGCGACATCGATCACCGTGCTGCCTAGGGGCAGCAGGTAGGGCGAGTCCTTGGCGAGCGGCTTGCCGGGGATCTTCGTGTAGACGCGGGCGAGCTGCAGCGCCGTGAACACCGTGTGCGCGAAATTGTCCAGGCCCTGGTTCTCGGTGACGGAGATCAGCACGCGCGGCCAGCGGCCGCCGATCAGCTCGGTCAGGAAATCGAGGTTGACCGGCGCGTCGGGATGGTCGGCCTTGGTCGCCACGAGCAGAGTGGCGCGTTCGTTCTGTGCGCGCAGCGGATCGCGCGTGTCCACGCGATCGACGAGACGCAGCCCGCGCTCCTCGAAGCCGGCATCGATGGCCTCGACCCTCTCGCAGCAGTCGGGCGCGGCGAGATCGGCGAGCAGGAGGATGAGATCGGCGGCGCGCGCCTGGTCGAGCACCCAGGACTCGAGCGGGGGCCCCTGCACCGGCGGCGTGTCCACCAGCTCGATGGCGACGTCTTCCCAGCGCATGACGCCGGGCTGGGGCAGCACCGTTGTGAAGGGATAGGCCGCGATCTCGGGCTCGGCGGCGGTGAGCGCGCCGAGCAGGCTGCTCTTGCCGGCATTCGGAGCGCCGACGAGCAGCACCTGCGGCGAGTCGCCGTGGGGCAGGAAGTAGGGATTGTGCCCCTTGCCCTTGCCGCCCTTCTTCGCCTGCTCGATCTGGGCCTGGAGCGCGCTGAGCTTGCGGTTCAGCTCGGCGCGGATCTTGTCGGTGCCCTTGTGGTGGGGCATGATCGCCATCATCTCGCGCAGATGGGCGATCTTCTCCTCGGGCTCCCGCGCCGCCTTGAAGCGGTCTTCGGCCTTGTGATAGTGCGGCGGCAGGTTGGTCGGCACGGGACCTCCGGCGCGGAGCAGGCGCCCGTCGCCCGCTCCGCGCCGAAGTCTAGATGTAGAGGTGCTCGGGGTCAATCTCCTCACGGAGGGCGCGCAGCTCCTCATCCGTGGGCGGCGCGTTCTCCTCCACCTTGGCGGGCAGCAGGAGCGGGAAGCTCGTCGCCGCCACCACTTCCTCCACGGTGACGCCGGGGTTCACCGCGATGAGCTGCATGCGCTTGCTCTCCTCGTCGTAGCCCAGCGTGGCCAGGTTGGTCACCACGCGGTAGGGCCCGGAGCCCGGGAAGAGGCCGGCCGCCTCGCGCGCGCCGGGGCCGCTCAAGTAGCCCGGCGTCGTCACGAAGTCGAGCTTGGGGATGAAGCGCTGCGGCTCGTGCCGCATGATTGCGATCGTGCGCCAGCAGAAGCTGCCGACGTCGTTGCCGCCGCCGCTGCCCGGCAGGCGCACCTTCGGGTGCTCGTAGTCGCCGATCACGGTGGAGTTGAGGTTGCCGTACATGTCGATCTGCGCGCCGCCCAGGAAGCCGTAGGTGACGAAGCCGCGCGCGGCGGTCTCCATCACGTCGCAGATCCCCGTCGCGACCAGCGCGCGGTAGAAGGTCTTCGATTCGCCCACGCCGCGGGGCAGGTACTTGAGGCTGGAGCCGATGCCGCCGAACTCGAAGACGCTCACCAGTTCGGGCGCGTAGAGGCGTTTGGCCAGGGCCGCGGCGAGCATCGGCACGCCGGTGCCGATGAAGGCGCTCGAGCGGTCCTCCATCACGCGGGCGGACAGGCAGATCAGGAGCTCGGTGCCGTTGTAGCGCTCGGTCATCGTCTACCTCCCCACCGCGAGGGCGCGCAGTTCGGCCTGCTTGGCCGCGCCGCCGATCAGTTCCAGGTAGGCGGCGTGATTCGGCAGCCGCCGCATCGTCTGGTCGAGGAAGGCCTCGGTGCCCTCCAGGGTCTTGGCCGATTCCAGCCAGGCGAGCGTGGAGGGTTCATCGCGCCCGTAGAGGTAGGGCATCTCGCCCGGGTGGCTGCCGAAGGGCGCGTGCACCACAGCGTCGACCAGGAAGTAGGGAATCACGTTGCGCTCGGGGTACTGGCGGATCGTCTCCGTGTCGACGATCTCCTCGGCGCTGATCAGCACCTTGCGGCTCGCGCGGGCGATCTCGAGCGCGAAGCCGCTGATGCCGTCGAGCTGGCAGTTGCCGAACCTGTCGGCGCGGTGGACATGGATCACCGCGCAGTCCACGACCAGCGCGGGCAGCAGCATCACCCTGCCGTTGCCGAAGGGATCCTCGGTCACCTTGCCCGCCGAGCGCACGAAGGTGTCGGTGCCCAGCATGCTCTTGATGGGCAGGAAGGGCACGCCCATCGCCGCCGCCTTGAAGCGCCAGGCGATGCCCGCGTTGCTCCACTCCACCACCTCGAGCCCCTGCTTCTCGACGGCGCGCCGCAGCACGCTCGAGAGGCCGTGCACCTCGTAGGCGTTGTAGGTGATGTCCATCGCGTCCACCATGCCGGCGGCGACAAGCCAGTCGACGTCCTGCAAGCCCTGGCCAACGAGGCGCAGGTGCCGGCGTCCCTGGCGCACGATCTCGCGCACGATGCTCAGCGGCGCCCGGCAGGTCCCGTAGAGCTCGAAGCCGATGTAGTCGCCGTCATCGATGCAGCGGCGCACGGCCTCGTGCTCGTCCACGAGCTTGTCCACCAGCGCCATCGACTTGTGCTCGCGATTCCAGCGGCGCAGGCCGTCCAGGTCGGGCGTCTGCAGGAGCCGCCCCCGTCCGCTCTCCAGAACCTCCATACTGCCTCCCAGGCTGCCCGCCGCGGCGGGATTCAAGACGCTCCTCTTCGGCATGGTGACGGAGCCGGGGGCTGGCGTCAAGGCTCGGCGGACCGCCGGGAATGCATAACGATGAAAAGACAACAGCCCAAGTACCCGTCGATAATTCGGCATCTGGTCGCGGATTCCGCAGGATCGCCAGTGGTCGTCTTGAATCCGTCAATCCGATCTGCTTTACTGGAGCCAACCCCAACGAGGAGGGCGGCATGTCCGCGGATCTCAGCCAGTACTCGGCCGGCGTTCGCGCCTGGGTGGAGAAGGGTCGCGCGCTCGTCGCACAGCGCGAGGAGGAACTGCAGCGCCTGCGCGCCTGCCGCTTCGACACGCTCTCCGTGCACGGGCTCTACACGATGCGCGAGGCGATCGCGAACAACCAGGGCTCGATCATCGAGCCCGCCTACCTCGCGACCAGCGAGCACTACGCCGACGCCGACGCCATGGAGGCCGCGCTCGCCTACCTGATCCCGACCTGGTGCTACGCGCGCATCGCTAATCCCACGACCTACTACCTCGAGTGGATGCTCGCATTGCTCGAAGGCTACGGCACGGGGCTGGAGACCAGCGCCGTCGTCACCGCCAGCGGCATGGCCGCGATCATGACCGCGGTCGATCCCTTCGCGGTCAAGCGCAGCAAGGACCCCGCCGAGCGGATGAACTTCGTCTCCTCCTGCCACGTCTACGGCGGCACCTTCCAGCAGTTCTCCATCCGCCGCCACCAGGATCGCGGGCACGAGGTGCGCTGGGTGAGCGACGTGATGAACATCGACGCCTGGGCGGCGCGCATCGACGCCGACACGCGCTTCGTCTACGTCGAGCTGCCGAGCAACCCGACGATCAGCTTCACCGATCTCGCCGCGCTGGCCGATCTCGCCCACGCGCACGGCATCCCGCTCATCGTCGATGCCACCGTGGCCACGCCGGCCTTGCTGCGGCCGCTCGCCCACGGGGCGGACATCGTCGTCCACTCGGTCTCCAAGACGATGACGAGCAGCGGCATGGGCGTCGGCGGCGTGCTGGTGGCGCGCAAGAACATCGTCACCAACATCGACAACCCGGAGATGAAGGCGGACTTCGCGAGCTGGGTGAAGTTCCTCCCCTATCGCGACAACGGGCCGAGCATGAACCCGCTGCACGCCGTCATGGTGCTCAACGACCTGCGCACGCTGCGCAGCAAGATGGACCTCGTCTCGCGCAACAGCCAGACCGTGGCCGAGTACCTCGCCGCGCACCCGAAGATCGAGCAGGTCGACTACCTCGGCCTGCCGGACAATCCCAAGCACGCCGTCGCCAAGCGCTACCTGAAGCTCGTCGACTCGGAGCTGGACAACGGCGGCGTGCCGGTCAATCGCTACGGCCACCTGATGAGCTTCCGCGTGAAGGGCGGCGGTGAAGCGGCGCGGCGCGTCTTCGATGGCTTCCAGATGATCTGGCGCGCCACCGATCTCGGCCGCATCAAGTCCGTGGCGACGATCCCCGCGATCAGCACCCACCAGCAGCAGGGCGAGGCCGCGCGCTCGATGGCCGACGTGGCCCCCAACCTGATCCGCCTCTGCGTGGGCGGCGAGCACCCGAACGATGTCATCGCCGATCTGGAGCGCGGCCTTAAGCGCGTGTAACTCGTAACCTTTACTTGTGTTGCATGACAGACTGGCGGCCGCCCCCCGGGCGGCCGCGCCTTTTCCGGCGGCGCGGAATCAAGATCCGCTAGTCTTGCATAACTCACGGTCACCGTGTTTCTTGCTGGGGTTTCGGGGGCCGCACGCGGTTCCGCTACGACCTCTACTCAAGCCGACGCGTCAACACAAAGGAGAACGCGATGTCCGTCGATCGCTTCATGGAAGGCGTCATCGCCAAGAATCCCGAGCAGAAGGAATTCCACCAGGCCGTCCGCGAGGTCGTGGAGTCCGTGTGGGAGTTCGTGCAGGAGAATCCGCAGTACAAGGAAGCGAAGATCCTCGAGCGCATGGTGGAACCCGAGCGCGTGATCATGTTCCGGGTGCCCTGGCTGGACGACAAGGGCGAGGTGCAGGTCAACCGCGGCTTCCGCATCGAGATGAACAGCGCGATCGGTCCCTACAAGGGCGGTCTGCGCTTCCACCCCACCGTGAACCTGGGCATCCTGAAGTTCCTCGCCTTCGAGCAGGTCTTCAAGAACAGCCTGACCACGCTGCCGATGGGCGGCGGCAAGGGCGGCTCGGACTTCGATCCCAAGGGCAAGAGCGACAACGAAGTGATGCACTTCTGCCAGAGCTTCATGTCCGAGCTCTTCCGCCACATCGGCCCGGACACGGATGTGCCCGCGGGCGACATCGGCGTCGGCGGCCGTGAGATCGGCTACCTGTTCGGCCAGTACAAGCGCCTGCGCAACGAGTTCACCGGCGTGCTGACCGGCAAGGGTCTCAACTGGGGCGGCAGCCTGATTCGTCCCGAGGCCACGGGCTACGGCCAGGTCTACTTCGCCGAGGAGATGCTGAACAAGAAGGGCGACACGATCAAGGGCAAGACCTGCACGGTCTCCGGCTCGGGCAACGTCGCCCAGTACGCCACGGAGAAGGTGCTCCAGCTCGGCGGCAAGGTGGTCACCGCCTCCGACAGCGGCGGCTTCATCCACGATCCGGACGGCATCGACGCCGAGAAGCTCGCCTACCTGATGCACCTGAAGAACGTCAAGCGCGGCCGCATCAGCGAGTATGCCGACAAGTACAAGGGCGCCAAGTACGTGGCCGGCAAGCGGCCCTGGGGCGTCAAGTGCGATGTCGCCCTGCCCAGCGCCACGCAGAACGAGATCAACGCCGAGGAGGCCAAGACCCTGATCGCCAACGGCTGCATCTGCGTCTCCGAGGGCGCGAACATGCCGAGCGAGCCGGGCGCGATCGACGTCTTCCAGAACGCGAAAATCCTCTACGGTCTCGGCAAGGCGGCCAACGCCGGCGGCGTGTCCACCAGCGGCCTCGAGATGAGCCAGAACAGCATGCGGCTGAACTGGACGCGCGAGGAAGTGGACCAGCGCCTGCACGGGATCATGAAGGCCATCCACGCGTCCTGCGTGAAGTACGGCGAGAAGGGCGGCCACGTGGACTACGTGAAGGGCAAAAACATCGCGGGCTTCCTGAAGGTCGCCGACGCCATGCTCGATCAGGGCCTGGTGTAAGCGAGACGGACATCGGCGCGGCGCTTGCGCCGCGCTCGCTTCCCGGAGGCGGGGCGCGCAGGCGTCCCGCCTCTTTCGTTCAGCGCAGCACGACCCCCCGCCCGTGGCGGCCGTCGAGGTAGACGGCCAGCGGCGCCGGCAGGCGCAGGTGGCGCAGGAACTCCGTCTCCGCCAGGACCGGCTGCGCGAGCAGCCAGTCCCAGTCCACCTTGGCGCCGGCGCGATCCTCGTGGGCGGTGAAGTAGCCGACCTCGAAGCTGGTCAGGTTGTGGAAGAAGTGGCTGCCCTGGCTCGGCTCGACGGCGATATCGGCCATGGCCGTTTCCACGATCACGCGCGCGGCACTGATGTCCGACCAGGCCACGGGAATCCCCAGCCAGCGGTCGCGCGAGCCCCAGCGGCCCGGCCCGAGGAGCAGGTAGCTGCGCCCCTCGGCGGCGAGCCGCTCGTTGAGATTGCGCAGCTCCAGCGCGACGTCCGGCGTGCGCCCGCGATCGAAGCGCGCGGGGTGCACGAAGACGAGGTCGACGAGGTCCTCGATCGCGCCGTTGCCGAGGGCCGCGTCCGAGCGGACGAGCACGCGCGCCTCGTCGATGGGTCGCCGGTCGAGGTCGATCGCCTCGCGCCCGACGACGAGCGGCCGGATCTGTAGCACGGCGAACTCGCTGGTCTCGCCGGGCCCCGTCGCGGGCTGCGCCGCGAACTCGAGCTCGATCGGCGCTGCCAGGCCCCTGTTGCCCAGTGCCAGCAGCTCGCGCAGCAGTCCGGGCAACGGGAAGTAGTCGGTCTTGAGCACGCCGGCCATCGTCACCAGGCGCACGCCGCGCCGCGCGATGCCGTCGTAGACGGCGTCGTTGTCGGGCATGTAGGTGGAAGCCACGGGTGCCAGCGTGCCGTCCGCTTCGGCGTCCTCCAGATCGTGGCGGAGCAGGCCGGCGTTGCCGTCCGTGCTCGCGAAGACCTCGCAGCGGCTCAGGTCCAGCGCCCAGAACTGGCGCTGGCTCGAGCGCAGCATGTCCCGCGTGCTGCCGAACTGCGGCAGGCGCTGCGGGTGGGCCGGCGAGAACCAGAGGCTGCGCTCGCCCTCGACGACGCCCTTGCCCAGCCCGAGCACCACCGAGGCCGAGCCCTCCTCCGGCTTCGCCTCGAAGAGCGGGTAGAAGTTGTAGGACTGGGCGACACCCGCAATCGACGGGTAGAAGCGTTCGCCGTGGCGCTCGCCCACCATCCGCTGCACCAGCACGGCCATCTTCTCCTCTTCGATGCGATTGGGTGTGCCGCGCAGATAGGCCTTGGCCGTCTGGTAGTAAGTCGAGGCGTAGACGAGCTTGATCGCATGGCAGAGCTGCTCCAGGCGCTGCTCGTCGTCGGGATGGCAGTTGGCCAGCATGTGGCTGGTGTAGACGCCCGCGAAGGGCTGGTGCTGGCTGTCCTCGAGCAGGCTCGAGGAGCGCACGGCGAGCGGGTAGCGCACCTCGGCGAGGAAGGCCGTCAGGTCGTCGCGCACGGACTCCGGCAGGCGCGCGGCGACGAAGGCGGCGGCGATCTCGGCGTCATCGCGCGCGGCCAGCGCGCGGCCGAGCAGGTCGTTCTCCTCCATGAACTGGTCGAAGACGCCCGTCGCCAGCACGGCGCACTCGGGCACGGTGATGCGCACCTTCGGGAAGCGCTCGCGGAAGTCGTAGCGCGAGAGCAAGGCGTCGAGGAAGGCGAGACCGCGGCCCTTGCCGCCCAGCGAGCCGCTGCCAATGCGCGCGAAGCTGCTGCTCGCGTCGAAATGCTGGCGCGAGAAATCCGCCACGCGCCCGCGCCGGCTGAGCTTGCGGTACTCGGCCAGGTTCTCGCGCAGGTAGGCGCGCAGCGCCTCGTCGTCGGAGAATTCGCCCGCCCGCACCGGCCGCAGGCGCAGCGCCAGCTCGAACTCCGTGCGCGCCATGAACCAGTTGCTGAAGTGGTTGCGCCGCGCGTGATAGCGGATGGCCTCGCCCGGCACTTCCTTGAGCAGGCGGGCCATCGCGGTCAGGTCACTGGCCCGCCCGACGACGGCGCCGCTCGGCAGCGTGAAGAGAAAGTCGCCGAAGCCGAGGTTCGCCTTCATGAAGCCGCTGAGATCGGCAAGCAGGGTCGGCGAGTCCTTGTGCAGGAAGCTCACGCCGAGCGCGTGCGCCTCCTGGGCGCGGCTCTCGTCGGAGGACTGCAGCAGCACCGGCAGGTCCGGATCGCCGCGGCGCACGGCGCGGATCAGCTCGACGCCCGCGCGCGGATCGCGCTGCCCCCCGCGATCGAAGCTGGCATCCGTGATCAGGCAGAGCAGGTAGTCGGCGTAGTCCTCGTAGAGACGCTCGGCCTCCTCGTAGGTCTCGGCGAGCAGGATCTTCGGCCGCGCGCGCATGCGCAGCAGCTTGTCCATGACGTCGATGCCCTCGGCCATCAGCGCCTGGGTCTGCCGCATCAGCTCCGTGTAGAGCATGGGCAGATAGGACGAGTAGAAGCGCACCGAGTTCTCGACGAGGAGCAGGCAGCGCACCTGCCCCTCGTAGGCATCCGCCGCCACGTTGACCGAGTCCTCGATGCACTTGACGATCGCGAGCAGGATGCGCGCGTCGCCGCGCCAGGCGAAGACGCGGTCGATGTCCGGCTTCAGCTCCTGCTCGGCGAGCAGCGTCAGCTCCCGCGTGTTGTAGACGAGCAGCACGACCGGCATGTCCGGCCGCTGCCGCTTCGCCCGGCGGCCGAACTCGCGCACCTCCATGTCGCCGAGGTGGCTCATCGTGATGATGAGATCGAAGCGCTGCTCCTGCAGCCGCGCGAGCGCCTCCTCGCCGGAGGAGACGCGCGTCACCATCGGCGCATAGCTCAGGTTGAGCTGGGCGTACTCGCTGAGCAGCAGCTCCGTGAGCCGCCCGTCCTGCTCGATCACGAAGGAGTCGTAGAGACTGGACACCAGGAGGATGTCCCGGATGCGGAAAGGCATCAGCCGGTCGAAGCCGCTGAAGCTGAAGGCGCTGGGCAGGGACTCCTTGGGCACGCGCGCGACCTCCACCGCAGGGGACCGGCCCATCCTAACCGGGCCGCCCCGGCGAGGGAAGAGCGAAGCCCGGGCTTGCCAGACCGCGCAATGCGGCTAGACTGCGTGGCGGAAGGGAGGCGAGACGATGAAGAGCTACCGCAGTCCGAGCCTGGACAAGATCGTCGGCAAGCACCTGTTGATCTGGGAGACCCGCCGGGAGGTGACGGCCCGCCGCGCCCGCGAGGCGGACGGCGCCGCGCTCTCCCCGATCGGCCCCTATCTGAGCATCAGCCGGCTCCCCTTCAGCCAGGGCGACGAGGTGGCCGCCCGCGCGGCGGAGAAGCTGGGCTGGGAGCTCTTCGACCGGGCGATCGTCGACCACATCGCCCGCGATGCCCAGGTGCTGGGCAAGTTCGTCGAGAGCCTGGACGAGCGCTGCCGCTCCACCCTGGATGACCTCATCCAGACGACCCTCGACTCCGGCTCGCTCGGCAACCAGGCCTACCTGCGCCACCTGAAACGCGTGCTGATGACCCTCGCCCTGCACGGCAATGCGGTGATCCTCGGCCGCGGCGCGAACTTCATCCTGCCGCCCGAGGCCGGCCTGCGCGTGCTGATCACCGCCCCCTTCGGCCGCCGCCTGGCCACCCTCTGCCGGGCTCGTGACCTGGCGACGGCGGAAGCCGCGCGCGAGCTGCGCCAGCTCGACCTGCAGCGGCGCGACTTCTTGCGCACCCACTTCCTCGCCGGCGGCCAGGAGCTGGACCACTACGACCTCATCGTCAACATGGCGATGATGGACGTCGAGGCCGCCGCCACGCTCGTCGTGGACAGCTTCTACACCCTGGACCGCCGCGCCCGGCCCGCAGCGCAGGACTAGGGCCCGCCTTTTCGGTTGCCGGACCGCGCCCGCCCATTACACTGGGGCGGACCGCGGCCCGCCCGCCGCGGCGGCGGGGGGCTTCGAGGGTGCGCGTCCGCATCGTCCATGTCATCACGCAGCTCGATACCGGAGGCGCCGAGACGCAGCTCCTCGCGCTCTGTCGCGGCCTGCCCGCCGAGCGCTTCGACTGCCGCGTGGTGAGCCTGAAGGCCGGCGGCACCCTGCGGCCGGCCTTCCTGGCCGCCGGCTGCGCCGTGAGCGAGCTGGATCGCCGGCACTGCGGCGGCGCGATCGGTCAGCTCCTGGCCCTCGTCCGCCTGCTCCGGCGGGAGCGGCCGGACATCGTGCAGACCTGGCTGCTCCGCGCGAACCATGTCGGACGCCTCGCTGCGCTCCTGGCCGGGCAGCCGCCGCTCATCGCCACCTACCGCGACATGGGCTTTCAGGCGGGACCGCGCGACAGCCTCCTCGACCGTCTGCTGGCGGCCGGCACGGAGCTGGTGCTCCACAACTCGGCCCGCGGCCGCAGCGCCCACCTGGCGCGCACGGGCGAGGCGGCGCCCAGCCGCCACCGGCTGCTGCCCAACGGCGTCGACACGGAGCGTTTCCGGCCGGACCCGGAGGCCCGCCGGCGCCTGCGAGGCGAGCTGGGCATCCCCCCGGAGGCGCCCGTAGTGCTCATGGTAGCGCGCCTGCACCCGGTGAAGGACCCGG
>Ga0194127_10009001_pt1 | contig 10588 bp, 10 predicted proteins | sample TA2KigC100mmetaG_FD_148624 | JGI IMG/M metagenome (GOLD analysis project Ga0194127, IMG submission 148624) | Freshwater microbial communities from Lake Tanganyika, Tanzania - TA2015036 Kigoma Deep Cast 100m | ecosystem: Environmental > Aquatic > Freshwater > Lake | place: Tanzania: Lake... | reverse complement strand
TTCGCCCTGAAGCGATTTCAACGCCAGCGGGGCCGGGGTAATGGGTTCGGCCATGCTGCGATCCCACGTCCGTGCCCAGCCATCGCGCGTTTTGAGCTTACGGATAACGCCAAATTGTGGCATTTCATGCCATGGCACCCCGGATTGCCTGGCCCATGCTGCCACGGCTAGATCCCGCGCATAGGTCCAACCATTGCCGGTTTCTTCATGGCTCCATAAGCCCTCAATACCGTGGTCCCGATGAAGCTGTTTGAGTATTGAAACGGCATCACCCTGCATCACGCATAAAGGCTGCCCAAGTGCTGCGAGATCGGACTGCAACTCCTTAAGACACTCTGCGGCGAAAGCCCATTGGCGCGCTGATGCATCCGGCTCCGCCCAAAGACCGGGCTCAGCGATATAAAGCGGCAGGACCGCGCCGCATGAGGCCGCCATGGCCAGGGGCCTATGGTCCGCAAGGCGTAGGTCTTTCTTGAACCAAACGATGTGCATTGTGTCCGTCGTCGAATTTAATGAGAACAGTAGGTGGGTTGCCTAACAGATAAACCAACTCATCCGTAGGCAAGATTGAATTGCGATGTGGCGATGTATCAAGCGGTGGTGTTAAGCAATCCCCCCCTCACACCCTCTCTCCATCACCCTGAACGCCCTTGATGCCAGCGGCAGGCAATCCCGGCTGATTGAGGCGTCTATAGGGGCCATCCCCGCGTGGGCGGGGACATCCCTTCAGAGTTGATAATGGAATTGGAGCCAATCAGGCCATCCCCGCGTGGGCGGGGACATCCCTGATTCGTAATAGGCTCCAGCAACACTAAGGGGGCCATCCCCGCGTGGGCGGGGACATCATCATAAGCGCCATCATCCTCCAGTACATTGCGGGAAATGAAGGGTGCGCCATGACGCGTGAGGAATTCCTTAGTTCGCAGACAGGAAGAACATCCGGTCATCCAATAGACACGAATGGCATCATCAGGCGTAGTGATATTATTCATGGACATTCTCCCTTAATCATTTCGCTTGGCGAGATTCGCAAGATATTCGATCACTTCGTTGCGTCCGACGACATCGCCATATTTAGCGTTGATATCGAAAAGATTGGCGTCATGTGGCCCATCATGGCGATCCCCCACACATTCGCGCGGCACGATAACGCGGTAGCCATGCTGCACTCCATCCAGCGCGCCGGCGCGCACGCAGCCGCTGGTCGAACAGCCAGCCAGGATCAGCGTATCAATGCCAAGCGTGGCGAGCATGGGCGCTAGCGGTGTGCCGAAGAAGGGGCTTGGATATTGCTTGACGATGACGACCTCTTCCGGAAGCGGCGCCACTTTTGGGTCAATTTCAGCAAGCGGTTCACCTGATATCAGGTTGCGCAGCGCCGGCACCTTGCGCACGAACCAGCCGCCATCGGCGCCCGAGGGGTGATACATCACCTTGGTATGGATAACCGGAATGCTGGCCGCGCGCGCGGCTTGCAGCAGTGGCGCCGTATCGGCCACGGCGCGCACCACGCCTTCCGCAAAAAACGGCGAACCTGGCGTTGTATAGGCAAGGGTGAAATCAATCACCACCACGGCCGGGTTGCGCCCGTAGCCAACCTTGCCATCAAAAACACCCGTGTAATTGTCTTCGCGAGAGACCGACATCGGCGATACTCCTCAATGCTCTTCGGGGAAATGACAGGCGGTGAGATGCTGCGCGCCGCCTGAGGGCGTAAGCGCGGGGTCTTTTGTTACGCAAGCCACCGGCAGGCGCGTGCCAGCGGCCGCGACCGTGTCACCGCCGCGTGCAGCGATAATGCGCGCGCGTGGGCAGCGCGGATGGAAGCGGCAGCCGACGGGCAAGGCGGCGGCTGAGCCGATCTCCCCAATCGGGCGGATACGTTCGCGCGTTCTTTCGCGCACCGGGTCCGCATGCGGCACGGCGGACAGCAACGACACCGTATAGGGATGGCGCGGTGTGCGATACAGCGCTTCACGCGGCGCGATTTCCACAATGCGCCCCAGATACATCACCGCCACGCGATTACTGACATGCCGCACGACGGCCAGATCATGCGCGATGAACAGGTATGAAACGGATGAGCGGGCCTGAATCTCTGCCAGTAGATTGAGGATTTGCGCCTGTACCGAGACATCAAGCGCCGAGACAGGTTCATCCAACACCACCAGCGCGGGATCAAGCGCGATGGCGCGCGCAATGCCGATACGTTGGCGCTGCCCGCCGGAAAATTCCTGCGGGTAACGCCCCGCCATGGCGGCACGCAGCCCGACCAGCGACAGCAAGGCGCCGACACGTTCACGCGCTTCATGCCGCGACATGCCCTGGGTGGTCATGGGTTCCGCGATGATCTGCCCCGCTGTCATGCGCGGATCGAGCGAACCATAGGGATCCTGAAACACCATTTGCATGCGCGGGCGCATGGCGCGCAATTCGCTGGCGGAAGCGCTGATCACATCGCACCCTTCAAAACGGAGCTGCCCGCCGCTTGGTTCAATCAGGCGTAGCACCAGCCGGCCAAGAGTGGATTTGCCGCTGCCGGTTTCCCCGACCAAGCCGAGTGTTTCCCCTGCCACGAGGTTGAAGGAAACCCCATCCACGGCGCGCACAAGGGCGCGCCTGGCGCCAAAAAGGCTATTGCCGCCGCCGAAATTCTTGTGAAGCGCTTCAACTTCCAAAAGGGAGGTCATGGCGCGACCTCGAGCAGTCCCGCCCTGTGGCAGGCCACCGCGTGCTGATCCGCTGTAAGGTCTGGGCGTTCGCGCAGGCAGCCGGCATCTTCGCGCATGGCGAAGCAGCGCGGCGCAAAGGCGCAACCCGCGGGCCGGCGTGCGGGATCAGGCGGCGCGCCGGAAATGGGCGCAAGCTTTGCCCCGGCGGGCGATTCCATATCAGGAATGCTGCGAAAGAGTGAGATGGTGTAGGGATGGCGCGGCGCGCGAAAGACTTCGTCAACCGTACCGGTTTCCACCACGCGCCCGGCATACATGACCGCAACCCGATCCGCCTGGCGAAAAACCACGCCTAGATCATGCGTGATCAGCACCATGGCCATGCCATCCGCCTCACGCAAATCCGTGAGCAGATCGAGCACCTGCGCCTGCACCGTCACATCCAGCGCGGTGGTTGGTTCATCGGCAATCAGGACACGCGGTCCGAGCGCGATTGCCATGGCGATCAACACACGCTGGCGCATGCCGCCCGAGAATTGATGCGGGTAATCATCCACGCGCCGTGCGGGGTCTGGGATTTGCACCCGCGCGAGAAGGGCAATCGCGCGCTCCCGTGCCTCCGCGCGCGAAATCGGCAGATGTGCGCGCAGGACTTCGATGATCTGATCGCCAATGCGAAAGACCGGGTTCAGGCCCGTCAGCGGGTCCTGGAACACCATGCCAATCCGCGCACCGCGGCGCCGGCGCAATTCCTCAAGCGAGAGCCGCAACAAATCCTCGCCTTCCAGAAGCGCCTGGCCGGCGATGACGCGGCCTGGCTTGGGCAGCAGGCCAAGTGCAGAGGTGAAGGTCACGGTCTTGCCAGAACCACTTTCGCCCACAATGGCGAGCGTTTCCCCCGTCTGCACTTGCAGGGAGACATCTTCAACCAACCGCACCGCGCCAGCTTCGCCCGGTACAGCGGCGGTCAGGTTCCACAATTCAAACATCGCGGTCATAGCAGCTTGCCAGTATTGCGGCGCATTTGCGGGTCCAGCGTATCGCGCAGCCCATCGCCGAGCAGGTTCAGCACAATCACGGTAAAGGCGATGCAGAGCCCGGCGGAGAGCGAAATCAGCGGATTGGTGGTGATGGCGGTCTGGCCTTCCGCGATCACATTGCCCCAGGTAGGCGTGGGCGGCTGCACGCCAAGCCCCAGGAAGGAAAGCCCGGCTTCCGCCAGAATGGCCGTGGCGGCGCTCACGGTCGCTACCACAATCACCGGCGGCAGGGCATTCGGAATCACGTGGCGTATCAGGATTTTCCAGGTGGAAAGCCCAATCGCCCGCGACGCTTCAATGAACGGCCGCGGACGGATGGTGAGCACGACCGAGCGCATCACCGCCGCCACGCGCGGCGTATAGGCAATCGCCACTGCAAGGATGATGGAATCAAGCGTATTGCCGCGCGCCGCCACCAGTGCAAGTGCCAATAGAAAGGATGGAAAGGCCAACATGATATCAATAATCGCGACCAGCGCGCGTTCCACAAAGCCCCCGGCATAGCCCGCAATGGCCCCAAGCAGCGTACCGGCTGAAAGCGAGATCAGCACAACATAAAACCCGACTTGCAGCGAAACCTGCGCGCCATGGATCAGGCGGGAAAGCACGCAGCGGCCGAATTGATCGGTTCCCAACCAATAGGTAGCTGACGGCTGCGCCAGCGTATTCATCAAATCCGTGCGTGTCGGTGAATGGGGGGCAATCCAGGGCGCGAAAAGCGCAACCAGAACCAAAAGCCCGATCCCAATTGCCCCTATCATGAAGCCAGGATGGCGCAGATATTGGCGTAGCGTGGCGCGTTTGCGCGCGGCATTGTCTTCCAGCGCTTCTTCCGCTTCGGTGATGGCCGTCATGTGCGCCGCAGCCTTGGGTCTATCGCGCCATAAATCAGATCAAGCGCGGTATTCAGCAGCACCACCGCTGCCGCCAGCACCAGAACACCTGCCTGCACCAGTTGGTAATCGCGCGACAAAATCGCCTTCAGAATGGTGGAACCAAGCCCAGGCCGACTAAACACCGCCTCCACCAAAATTGCATTGCCCAAGGACCACGCGAAGGTCACACCTATCACCGCGAGCACAGGGATCAGCGCATTGCGGAAAGCCAAATGCCAGACAATACGCCTCTCCGGCACACCCATGGCGCGCGCAACACGAATGAAATCCTGCCCCAAAATCTCCAGCATGGCAGAACGCGTGAGCCGCGCGATATAGGCCGCCACCGAAAGCCCAAGCACAAGGGAAGGCAGCGCCAAATGATGCAGGCCCTTCCAGAAACCGGGCTCACTTGTCGCGCCAAGTGCGGGGAAAAGACCAAGCGCATGCGAAAGTGTGAGGATCGCAACCAATCCCAGCCAAAATACGGGAAAGGAAATGCCACCCAAGGCCAGCAGCATCACGGCAAGATCGACCGCGCTGCCCTGGCGCACCGCTGCGATAATGCCGAGGGGCACACCAAAACAAATGGCAATCGCCATACCCGCGACGGCGAGCGTCGCTGATGGGGGAACCGCAGCCAAAATCTCGGCCAGCGCCGACTGCCCTGTCACCACCGAAACACCCATATCACCCTGCGCTGCGCGCAGCAGAAACACGCCATATTGCTGCCAAACCGGCAGATCGAGGCCCAGGCGCGCGCGAAGGGTCGCGAGCGCCTCGGCCGTGGCAAAATCGCCCAGCATGTAAAGCGCGGGATCGCCCGGAATGGCCCGCATCAGAAAGAAGGCCACCGTGACGATCCCAATCAGCGCGACAGCAAACTGCGCCGCGCAGCGGGCGAGGTAACGGATCATCAGGCGCCGCGAAGCGACACCGGTGACGCATTCACCGTGAACAGGCTGTTCTGCACAAAGCCCTGCACATTCGGCCCATGGGCGATGAAAAGCCTATCGGCATAAAGCGGAATGACAGGAACATCTTCCATAGTCTGGCGCAGCAAGCGGTTATAGGCTGCCTTGCGGCCCGCCAGATCAGGCGCACGCGCCGCTTCCGCCAAAAGAGCATCGGCGCGATTATAGCGCGATGTATTCAGCCCCGGCGGGTGCGAACGCGTGTGATACAGCGTGACCAGCGGGCTATCGGGATCGGGCGGGCCAACCACCGCCGTGATGCAGGATTGCAGATTACCCGAAGACCGCGCCTGCACATAAGCGCCGCGTTCCAGTACGCGCACCGTCGCCTGAATGCCTACCTGCTGTAAATCATTCGCAAGTGGCACCGGGAAACGGTCAAACGGGTTCAGGCCAACCGTGGTGATTTCGAAACGGAAATTTGAAACGCCCGCTTCCCGCAATAGCGCACGCGCACGATCCGGATCATAGGGATAGCGCGGCACGCCATCATCGCTGAATTCCTGGAAGGTGGAGGTCAAGACGCTGGTCGCTTCAAACTTTGTGCCGCGGAAGAAGCCATCAATCAGCGCCTTGCGGTTCAGCGCATGGATCATGGCGCGGCGCACGCGCACATCCGCCAAGGGCCCGGCGGTGGTATTAAGCACCAGATTGGCGGTATTGTTCGCTGGGCGATCCAACAAGGTCACGCCGGTGGCGCGGCGCAGTCTTTCAATCACGTCAGGGCTTTGCAGCGCGAAGAACACATCCAATTCGCGGTTTTCGAGCGCAATCGCGGCCGCAGTTTCATCACGCACAACGCGGAAGACAATGTCCGTCAGCGCCGGCGCGCCACCGAAATAGGCGGTATTCGCAACCAGCCGCACCTCATTGCCCGTCGTCCAACGGTCAAACATGAAGGGCCCGGTACCGATCGGGTTCATGGTGTAACGTTCACCAAGTTCCGTGACCGCACGGCGGGAGACGATCCAGCCCTGGTTGAAGGCGCAAAGCTTGTGCAGGAAGCCCGAATTGGGTGCTTCCAGCACCAGGCGCACCGACAGTGGATCAGGTGTTTGGATTTCCTTGAGCCCCGCAAGCTGCCCGCGATAGAGGCTGCCCGTTGCAGGATCCAGCACACGCTCGAAGGAAAATTTCACATCATCCGATGTGAAGGACCCATAATTCTTGTGCCAGGTGACATTGGGACGCAGCCGGAAGGTCCAGACCGTGCCATCGGCGGAAACCTCATGTCCTGTGGAAAGATCGGGCACAATTTCATTGGTGCGCTGATCATATTGCACGAGGCCGCTATAGACATGCCCGGCGATGGATTGGTTTTCGATCTGGAAAATCCGCGCCGGATCCAGCACGGAAATATCAGACCCGAAACGCACGCGCAGCGTGCGCGCACCCTGCGCCATGGCCTGCACGCCCGTGCCTGCCCCAAAGACCAGCGCCGCAGCGCCGCCCATCCAAGCGCGCCTGCCGAAACTCGGCGCCATCATCGTCTCAGCCATATTTTTGCTCTCCCGTTTTTGCTGAACCTGTTGTTGCTTCGCAGGCGGGGTTCGCCGGCGGATGCTCCTTGGGCCAATCGCGCGGCAGGCGCGCTGCGATGGGGGTGATGCCTTTGCCCAATTCAGCCGCGCGCGCGGCGTATTGCGGCGGGATCATGCGGGCCTCCTGCTGCGCCAATCGGTCGCGCCCTCAAAGGCCATGGCGGCGCGGAACATCGCGGCCTCATTGCCTTGGCGCGTCATCATCTGCCAATGCAGCGGCAGCCCTGTCTCAGAAAAGCCCGTGCATTGCACGAGCGCCGGCAACCCCGCGAGGCTCGCAGGCGTCAGCATGGTTTCCATGGTGTAATTGGAGGATTCCGGTTCCACACCAAGGCGCGGCGGCAGGTGCAGCGTGCCAAAACACAGCACCACATCATGCGCATCCCAGAAGCGTTCCATCGCATCGGTGAAGGCACGGCGCAGGCGCTGCGCGGCCAGATAATCCACCGCACTGACACCCATACCCGCGAGCAATTTGTCGCGGAGCGCAGCACCCATCAATTCCGGTGTCTTGTGCAATTCGTCTTCATGGATGGAGGCGGATTCAGCCGCGCCAATCACCCGCGCCGCATCCAGGCAAGTGGAAGCCGGCCACGGGAGTTTCGCATCCGTGATGCGCGCCCCAAGCCGCGACAGAACCGAAAGCCCAGCTTCAAAAGCGGCGGCGAGTTCAGCCTGGGCAGCAGGCAATCCAGGGCCAGGATCGCGCACCACGGCGACCCGAAGCCCCTTGGCACCTGCGCTGCCAGCGGCGCGCAATTGCGTGCCCAGCACGGCATCGAGCACAATGGCAGCGTCCTCGGCGGTCCAGGTGATGGGGCCGGGGCGATCCATGGAATAGGTATTGGGCAGACCGCCCGCCATGGGCAGCACGCCCGGCGTCATCAATACACCGCAACATCCCGTGGCGGCGGCGGGCAGGCGCACGGAACCGGTGGTGTCTGACCCGATGGCGAAACCGGCCATGCCGGTTGCGACAGCAACACCAGCACCGGTGGAAGACCCGCCGGTGAAGCGCGCCGTATCCCAAGGATTGCGCGCGGGCGGGTTCGGCAAATCGAAATGTTCCGCCCCCGTACCAGTGCCATATTCCCAAGTGGCAAGCTTGCCGAGCAAGGGTGCGCCGGTTTGGCGCAGCATGGTGACAAGGGGCGCATCGGTGGCCGCGATTCGCCCGGCGCGCAGCCTTGAATTGGCGATGCAGGGCAGACCAGCGACATCAAAATTATCCTTGATGCCCCAGGGAATACCAGTGAGCGGCCCGGTCCCATGCATCGCGCGCGCCCCTGCCTCATCCAGGTAATGCACGGCATGCAGCGTGCCATTCCGGGCGGCGATGCGCGTAAGGCAGGCTTCAAGGATTTCTTCGGGCCTTGCGCTTCCCTCAGCCATTACGGTCAGGGCGCCTGCCACTGTCGGGATGACAGATTGCATACAATATGTATGCACGGGGGTTATCATGCCGCCTCCTGCCCGGTCTGTGCGGCGGCTGCCAGGAACACGGCCTTACCGGCTTCAACATGTGCGCGCATCACCGCGCCGGGCATCGCTGCTTCCCCAGCCTCACAAGCCGCGCGCAGCGTAGCCAGTCCCTGAGCGGTAGGCGCCATCGCTGCGTGCTCAGCTGCATGGGCTTCCAGCATAACTCGTCTCTCCGTTTGCCGAGCTTGAACAAAAAGTTCAGATAAATCAAGATTTCCACGAGTAGGCTCCCGTTAGCGCAGGATGGCCAGGGTCCTACTAGGTGCTTCTTGTGGCTCTGGCTTTTCTGAAGGGACCGTAGTCACCCCGCGTGGTCAGCCACAATTGGAAGAAGCGGCTTGAATGTCAACCACCGAGGCACCGCAGTGGCCGGCTGCGAAACCCGGGCCAGCTACGCCGGCTACCCCAACAATAGCGCCACCGACTGTCGTGAGCTTAGGTTCAACTAGGCTCGCCCAATTGGGGTTGGCCAAGTCTAAAAATCAACCATCCGTCCGCCCCGATAACACACGGTTCTGCTGACCCGTTCCAGCCGGCGACGGGACTGCTGCCGTATTTCTGCAGGCAATCACCATGCTCCGGTCACTAGTGGTCCCAGCCATTCCACCAGTGGGCGTTAGGTTAGCGACAAATCGGGGAGCTTCGCGCCGGTCAATGACGTCATACCCTGCCGCCTTGCAGATTTCCCCGGCGCGCTCCAGGCAAGAGTTCCAGGATAGCGCCGCGCCACCGCATGACAGAGCGTAGGCAACGCGCCCATCAGGCGCATAAATCTGCTGAGTTTTAGTGCACCCAACTATCAGCGTTGCCAAAATGACTACGCAAAAAGATCCGCGCATATCGATCCCCCCAGCTTTGTTTGCTGTCATCATTAAGGGGCAACGGCTTTAAGCGAGCAATAGCGCACCAACTGCCAGCGCCAACGGATCAGTTAGGCCAACCGCCAACGCGACCCCATAAAAATAGGGTCTCCGAGAAATTGTGCCTCAAAGAAACTGCAACGCGCGCGCGTGGACGCGGTGGAAGTTGCGGCGCTGGCACTGGGACAATGTGGAAGGTGAATGTGCCGCTTTCGACGGGTCCGCATGGGGTCCGCACAAAGAATATGCGACTATCGGCCACCACAAAAATTCATCTAAGCTATTGATTTCATTGGTGGGCGCACAAGGATTCGAACCTTGGACCCGCTGATTAAGAGCAAGCGGCAGCCAGACAAAAGCTTCAGGCAGGGCGCTTCATCTTCGCTGGATCAGCCTCGTCCCAAACACTCTCAGGTATTGGCAGGCCCGCGAAAACTTCCGGACCCAGCGGCTGATCGGGCGCAATGCCCAAGCCTTCCAGCACCCACATCAATTGCCGCGAATGCTGACCCGCATGCCAGACCGTGCGCTCCAAGAATTCATGCATGGTCTGTTCGCCGTAATAGACATCAGCGCGGTCAGACCAATCCTGCGTCCGGCCAGGGCCATCAAACCAATCGGACATGCGCTGGCGCATTTCATCGCAATAGGCGATCAGCTTTTCGCGTGTCGCATCCTGTTCTTCCGGCACGCGCATATAGCTATCGAAGGTCAGCGGAATGCCGTTTTCATGTTCCAGAAAGGCATCAGCGATATTGGCGATATGCCAGCCAAGCTGCGCAAAGGAACGCGGGCGCTTAGGCAGCATTTGCGCCAGAGCAGAATCCGGCATTTGCGCCAGAAACCGCGTACTGCCCGCCAAAATCGCATCCAGCCGGCGGCGCATTTCATCCACCGGCAGCATGCGCTGTTCGCCGAGTTTGATGTCGCAAAGCTTCGCGATATCACGCAGCACCTGGCCATTGGCCCAGGCATCGCCGCGGGTGACAATCGGCACTTGCCTGAGCCCAAACCGCGCAAGCTCATCATAAGCGCCATCATCCTCCAGTACATTGCGGGAAATGAAGGGTGCGCCATGACGCGTGAGGAATTCCTTAGTTCGCAGACAGGACGAACATCCGGTCATCCAATAGACACGAATGGC
>Ga0194127_10008995_pt1 | contig 10592 bp, 7 predicted proteins | sample TA2KigC100mmetaG_FD_148624 | JGI IMG/M metagenome (GOLD analysis project Ga0194127, IMG submission 148624) | Freshwater microbial communities from Lake Tanganyika, Tanzania - TA2015036 Kigoma Deep Cast 100m | ecosystem: Environmental > Aquatic > Freshwater > Lake | place: Tanzania: Lake... | reverse complement strand
TCTCCAGGCCAGAATTTGGAACCAAAACCACCTGCTGCTTTAAAGTAGTCTTTTCTTATTATGAAATTCACTGAGGGAAAATCATCAACTTCAAATATCTTATTTACGGGTTTATACCTGAATACTACATTGCCGCTTGCTATAAAGGATGAATATATTTCACTTGAAAGTTGCTGTATAAAACCATCGCTTTTAGGTGTAATAGCAGGACCACATACGGCTGCAATATCATTATCATTATTATTAAAATATTTTGCAGCATGATTTAGCCAGTATTTATCCGGGTATGCATCATCATCTAAAAATGCCAGAATATCACCACTTGCATACTTAATAGCCATGTCTCTTTTTTCCGCAGGTCCTATTGTACCGGTAGGGATAACCTTTACCTTTAGATGCGAATAATCAAAACTATTATCAGGAAAAATTAATATTTCATAATATGGATATGAAAGATTTAAACAGTTTTCTTTACTTTCAATTAGATAATCATTTTTATCTTTAACCGGAATTATTATAGAAAACAATAAATTTTTACTATTATTAATCATAAAAATTGTTTATTTATGTTTTCTTAATTTTTAGTGTTTTTGATAATATAAACATCATAATTACATTGATTACAAACACAAATATAGAAATTATTATTTCAATCCATAAAACCATCTGGAGAGTTTTATGAAAATTAAAAATTAATATTACTTCAATTATAATAAATATAAATAAATAAATTAAATACCAGAATTTTTTTATTGAAATAAAATAAAAAACTTGTAAATTTATAAAACCGATAACAGACATAAACAAACCATATAAAAAAACCAATTTTGAGGCTTCTTCTACAAAGGCTTTACCAAAAATAATTTTAGTAATCAGTTCGGGAAAGAAATAATAAAGTAATAAAAAGAAGATAGAAGTTACTGACAATACAAGAAAACTTTTTAATAATGTATTTCTAAGATATTCCTTTTTTTCAAACTTTTTTGAAAGAGCAGGAAATATTACAATTCCTATAGCACTTGGGAAAAATAAAATAATCCTTCCTATTTGTGATGCCGCAGAAAAATAACCTGTATTTTCTGAAGAAAAAAAATGTTTAACCAGTACTATATCAATATAAGAAATCAGAGTAAATAAAACAGTAGAAAATAAAATCATAACCATACTTTTGTAAAAATCTTTAAGGTCAATGCTGCTGCCAACATTTTCAGGGATTTTTATTCCCAGGATATCTTTTATAAATAGAAGAATTATTAAATATGATATAAACATGGATAATATTATCCCTACAACAGCACCAAGCGATTTAAAGCCCAGATAGACTAACAGGACACCTAAAAGAAGCTTTAGCACTGTTCCTGAAACTGAATAAACTCCAAAGGCCTTGAATCTCTCCGTCCCCTGGATAACTCCAGCTATTACTGCAGATAATGAACCCACTAATATAACTATTCCAAGAATAATAAATGGTAATTTAGAATCCATTTGAAGAAAGGACATAACTGGTTGTAAAATTAATATTATCAAAATAAAAATAAGAAAAGATAAAATGAAAAACCTTATTGTCATCATGATAAAAAACTTTTTTATTATATATTTATTGTCCTGTGCATAGTATGTAGAAATATATCTTGTCGTCGAAGTTTGAAATGTTCCTGTGACAGCTCCTGATATATAAAGGAGTGAAATTAATGTAGTTAAAACTCCATATTCTGCGGGACCTAAAAGCCTTCCCATGATTATCTGATAAAAAAAATTTATCAGGTTTGCAAGAATGGAAGCAATAAATATAATACCCATGTTTTTAGCGGTCAGATTAAAATATTTTAAAAAAAATTTTTTAAAATACATAAAAGGTAAACCATTCATTTTAACTTTTATAAAAGTCGTCTAATCATAAAACCTTTTTATTTTTAAACGATAAAAAATTGCTAATGTATCAATCAATGTATCATAAACTGCTTTTAAACCAATTCTATTGTAGTATGCTCTAGTTGGCTTTAAATAAATTGGGCCTTCAATTATCTTATAACCCAGTTTGTGTAAAACCACAAGTAACTCCAGGTCAAAAGCATACCTTTTAACTATGATCCTCGATATGCTATTTTTTGGGGCTTCATATCTAAAGAGTTTAAATCCAGTTTGTGTATCTTTAACAGGTAATCCAAATAAAATTTTTATCAAGAGATAATACCCGTTACTTATAAATTTTCTGCTATTTGGGTAATTTACAATTGAGTCTTTGTGCCGTTTAGAGCCCATTACTAAATCTGCTTTATTATCTTCCATCAACTTTAAAAAATTTATTATCTGGGAGGGGTGCAGGTCCAAGTCTGCATCCAAAAATAGTACATAATCACCGGACACAAAATCAAAGCCGTATTTTATTGCACAACCCTTGCCGGCATTGGGTTTGTATCTTTCAATTTTTACCCTTCCACTAAAAAAATTAAGGTTTTCCTGCACTATTTTATAAGTACCATCAATACTTCCATCATCAATAATAACAATCTCGTAATCATAATCAATTTTATCAAATACGTTTATTGTCTCTTTGATTGTTAAAAGTATTTTATCTTCTTCATTAAAAGCAGGTATTAAAATAGAAATCTTTTCTTTAGTCATTTTAAAAAACATTTTTATTATAAAACTAAATATAAATTGTCCGCTTAATTATAGCAAAGGGCAAATTAAATAATAAGATTTTTCAACTTATTTTGTGCAAGTTGAAAATACAATATATATTATAAACTGTTAATACTATCAAAAAAATCATGCATACATATAATTTTTATTTAATCTTTTAAGCTTAGTATATAATATAAAAAAGATTTTTGAGAAAACAATTGAGAAGTTTAAGATTCTTCGGGTAATCCAATAAAAGGATTTCCTCTAAATGCAGATAGGATAGTATCAATTACAGAAAATGAGTTCTTATTTACAGTCAAGATGCTGCCTCTTATTCAACAGAATATTTTAGGTTCATCAACACTAAAAATTATTTCAGATCTTTTCTACTTTAGATTTGTCAACCAAATATCACATTTGGTCTGAGCTATTACCAAATAATATGATAAAGTCGTATATAAAATAAAGTGTCTCTCTCCAGTACTCTTTTAAATAGTCAAGCAAGTTTTAAGCTTTGATTTGCTTTGCTATCCCCTTATTTTGGCACATCCCTTACTTTGAAACTTTGCCGGTTCCACAAAATACAGAGTTATTTTGAGAGGCGAGTGCGCCTACATGATGGGTTTATGTCAATTAACTGTTTTATTAATTCCATATCTTTATGTGCTATCTTTTGACTCTGGATAATTATTGTTTTGTTTATGCAGATATAGTAGTATATATACAGAAGAGAAACCAGAGGCAAAAGGAAAAATTTATTTTTATTTAAATTTGTATTATTTATTAAGTTTTATATGTAAATAATTACAAAATAATAAAGGAATTATAAAATCTGTACTTTTTACACTTTTTGCAATTCCATTAATTTTTAACTATTTTAGGGTTTATTTTTTTAAAAATTTGGCATTACTTTTCTATCAGGTTTTTTATATTGTTACTCTTAATGTTTTTTTATATATCATTTTTTAATCAGAGAAAAATAAATTATTAAAATGATAACATATAAAGGCTATGAATCAATTTTTATTGCATGTGGAATTGTTGGGACAGAACCTGGTTTATCAGGTGGAGAAATGCGGTTTATAGAAATTGCAAAAAATTGGGTTAATCAAGGGATAAGAATACACCTTTTAAGTAGTTATAGTGCTAAAGAGTTATGTAATAGAATGGGATTGGATGTAGAATTGCACAATATTTCAAGCTCAAAATTAGTTAGAAGATTTACATTCTTTTTATTAGCTTTTAAGTCTCTTTTTGTATCCCTTGGAATTAGAAATGACAGTATTCGATTGATATATTCCTCTTCTGAACAGGTTTATGATGTAATACCAGGTGTCATAATGAAACTGAAAAATTTAAAAAAAGTAAAGTTTGTTGTAATTGTACATTGGCTTCCACCTATATTTTGGTGGAAAAGAAATCAATCTGATTTTTTTAATTCATTATTTTTTTTAATAAGCCAGAGGCTGGGGCTCCTAACAGCATGTTTTTTTGCAGATAAAATATTAGCTGTTTCTGAATCAACCAAAGATCAAATTAAACATAGTATTTTCGGTAAATTTTTTATTAAAAAAGTAATTGCTGTTAAGTGTGGAGTAAATTTTGAGCAGATCAAAAAAATAACATCTAAAGTTATAATAAAAAAATATGATGCAGTTTTTATGAAAAGAATCCAGGCAGTTAAAGGAATTTTTGACTTAATAGAAATATGGGATATTATTGTAAAAAAAATTAAAAATGCAAAACTGGCAATAATTGGAAGTGGTATAGATGAAATAGAAGCAAAGAATTTAGTTATTCAAAAGAAATTAAATTCAAATATTGAGTTTCTTGGAGTTATTTATGACTTTGAAGATAAATTTAAGAGAATAGCTGAGTCAAAATTATTTTTATTGCCTTCTTATGAAGAAAATTGGGCTATTGTAATTGGTGAAGCTCTCGCTTCAGGGGTACCAGTAATAACTTATAACCTTAAAGAATTAAATAATGTATGGGATAATAGTATTATTAGCATATCTTTAGGGGATAAAGCAAATTTTGCTAGTGCTATCATAAATTATTTAAATGATTCTAGACTTAGAACAAAAAGAATTAATTTAGGTTTAAATTATGTAATCAATTTTGATTGGAAGAAAATCGCAGAAAATGAATTAAAAATAATTTTTAATAATTAGAATGATTAATAATATCAAGGCAATAATATTTGTAGTTATAAAAGTAATTATTTATCAGTTTATCTAAATGATGACAGAATGTGAGACTAGTCCAACCTATTATAAATAATTTCATTATTTTAAATATTATAATTTATTTTAAGCTGGTGGAAGATTAAAAATTAGTATTAAGTTTTTTGTTGAGATTAATACAAATTATTAAATTATTATAATTTGTATTATTAAATTAAACAGAAAATATTTAACAAGATTAATAGATAATATAAAAGAAAATGGGTGATTTTAATAAGAACTTTTTTATAAAAACACTTTGAACTATAACAATGGATATCATACTTTTAAATCCTTATTATTCACAAAAAAAACAGTACTATTCTTTCTATAAACCATCTCCTCCATTGAGTTTATTATATTTGGCTTCATACTTACGGAAACGCGGTCTTTTAAGTAAGATTTTTGAACTGGGGATATTCAATATTGAGGAAACAAATTATTACCTAGACCATATTCGATTTGGGCTATCTGATGATAAAATTTTGAGTATATTGGAAAATGAAAAACCTAAAATAGTAGGGATTACCAGTATGTATTCGGTTTACTATCGGGATATAATGGATATTGCTAAATTAGTTAAGAGTTATGACCAAAAAATTCAAATAATTGTTGGTGGAAACCACTCCTCTTCGTATTATTTATCTATATTGAAAGATAAAAATATTGATTTTGTAGTTATTGGAGAAGGTGAAATCACGCTATTTGAACTATGTCAAAGGATTTTAAAAGGATCGAAAAAATTTAATGATATAAAGGGGTTGGCTTTTAGGCAAAAAGAGGAAATAGTAGTTACAGAGCCAAGAGAATTTATTGATAATTTAGACGAAATACCCTTTCCTGCATGGGATTTGATTGATTTTAATAAGTATTTAGCAGTGGGGCGCGACAATCCATACGTACTAAGACAGCCAGTAGCTGGGATTATTAGCAGCCGTGGTTGCCCTGGTAAATGCGTTTACTGTACAGTGAAAGCTGTTTGGGGGAGGACTTGGCGGGGAAGAAGCCCAAAGAATGTTGTTAATGAAATTGAGCAACTGGTAGATGACTATGGGGTTAGAGAGATAGCTTTTTTAGATGATAGTGCTTCTGTCAATAAACAACGATGGAATAATATTTGCGATGAATTAATTAGGCGTAAATTGAATATTAAGTGGATTACACCTAATGGAATTGCTCATTGGACATTGGATAAGCCTACAATTAAAAAAATGTATGAAGCAGGGTGTTACCGTATTACTTTTGGTATTGAATCTGGTAATAAAGAAACTAGAAAATTTTTAGGCAAGCCATATCCATTAACTCAAGCAAAAAGAATAATTGAATATGCTAATAAAATTGGCATGTGGACTATTTGTACGAATATTATAGGTTTTCCATATGAACAGCTAAAATCGATTTTAGATACAATTGATTTTGCAAAAAAAAGTGGAACAGATTTTGCACTCTTCTACTTATTGATTCCCCAACCAACATCAGATGTTTATCAGTATTTTAAAAAAGAGGGTTTGTTGGATTTTGATGATTATTTTAAAAATTTAGAAATTAATGGAGAATTGTTTGAAGAAATTAATTATAAGTTGAATGAATCAGGTAGTGATACAGTATATTTTAAAAAGGAAGAACTGCAAGCTTTACAAAAAAAAGCTTATAAAGATTTTTTGATTTATCGTAGTTTGAGTTACCTGATAAATCCTTTAAGAATTCTTCGGAAAATAAGATCTCTGGAGGACTTTAAATATTTTTTAAGACTAATGCGAATAGGTCTTATGATTGTACTGAGGACGATGAACCCATTAAATCTCAGAGGTAGCGATTTTGTATACAACAAGAAAGGGTGGAAATTAAGTAGTAAAAACTATGAATATAAATAACATGTGAAATCATAAAAATAAGTTAAAGAATGAAAAAATGAATGATTGGTAGAATCTATTTTTAGTTTAGTTTAATAAATTTTATTTAATAGTTAGAAGATTTATTGGAGTGAATAAAGTTTATTAAGTACATATTACTTGACAGGTATTTTTATGGTTTAAATTACAGATAATTATAAAAATATTAATCCTACTCGATTATACAGTAAATATTTGTATCCTATTTTATTATGCAATAAATAAATATGAAGATTAAAAATATTAATCCTACTCGATTATACAGTAAATATTTGTATCCTATTTTATTATGCAATAAATAAATATGAAGATTAAAAAAATTAAATCCAATCAATTAGTTTTGACAAACCGACTTCCATAGAAATCTTTGGTTTCCATCCAAGGAGTTTTTCTGCTTTTCTTATATCAGATATATATATAAGTTTGTCACCAGGGCGGCTTGGATTTAAAATTGACTTTTGTTTATGCCCAGTAATTTTTTCTAGTTTCTCTAAAAGTTCTAAAACAGAAACATTATTAGACATTCCACCACCGATATTGAATGCTTCTCCTTTTACTAGTTCTATCTTTTCAATAACAATATTGTATAATTTTACTATATCATCTATATATAATATATCTCTTACCTGCTTTCCATTACCATATCTATTAAACTCCTTATTCTTTTTTATCATCTCAGCCATAAAGGATACCCAGCCATGATCTTCACAGGAATACTGATTAATACCATAAATACCAGACAATCTGATTACACAAATCTTAAGTCCATATATTCTTGCATAATCTAGACTATATTGTTCTGCTGCCCCTTTTGAACAACCATAAGGTGATAGAAAATCCAAATTTTGGGTTTCTGCAATTCCGTAAGTTTTATAAGGCTCATCCAACCATATATATCTCGTTTCAGTTTCTTCAATTCTTAATTTCTTCATTGGGCCATAAACCTGATTTGTGGAAGTTGCAATAAAAATACTATTAGGAGAATAAAGTCTGAGAGCTTCCAATAGATTGAAAGTCCCCAGAGCATTTATTTCAAAATCTATTCTGGGATTTTCAACAGATCTTTTAAAGGCCACCTGTGCAGCACAATGTACTAAAATATCAACTTTTGTATTAAAAAAATATATTTCTACATCATTCCAATTTCTTATGTCGCAATAGATAAATTTTGCACCATTTTTTAATAATAAATTTTTATTTTGTTCTATTCCTTGTTCTTTAAAAAGATTATCAAGAATAAAAACATTATTCCCACGGTTAATTTGATCAATTGCAATATTTGTACCAAGAAAACCAAATCCGCCAGTAATAATAATATTTTTTTTACTCATTAGACAACCTCTCTGCTACTTTTTTACCACTCAGGAGGCTTTCATCACTAAATAAATATGTCCATTCTCCAAACCTTCCTATATATTTTATTCCAATATTTAAAGTTGTATTATTTAACTGACAAAGAATGGAGCAATAATAGTATTAATGAAATTTTTAGTGATAAGAAGATAGATGGTATAATAATTAATACTGACATACAGGAATTTTTCGATGGAAAATTTTCCTCTGTAATTGGGAAAATAAAAGATAGAACGTTTTTAAAAATAGACAAATCAAATTTTCAAAACTATATTAGGCCTTTGAGAAGTTGTGAATTTATTAATGACTACAAGACAGACGGCTTATTGATTAAAGCTTTAAACGATGACCCTTACTTTGAAACAACTTTTCCATTTAAATTAAATAATGAAAATACTTTAATAGTATTAGTAGCTATAGAATCACCTATTGAAGCCACGATGCAGATTTTTTATGGTAAACAAAACTCAACATATAATGAAAAAGATAGTGAAAGGTTTAAAATAATAGAAGGAATGAACAATATATATATAAAAATTGAAGATGTTCAAAAATTAAATCGCTCAGAATTGATCCATTAAATGTTAAAGCTGACTGCATTATTGATAAAATTGAAATTTTTAGTATTCAAAATATAAATTATAAAAGACTGGAAAATTTTGTTCTTTTATATAAATGAGAATAAGAAAATAAGAGATAAACTTTTAATTTTCTATATAAAAATCTACCTTTTTGAAATCCCAACCAAAAATTGGTGAATGGGCATATACATATAATCTGTGCTCTCCATTTTTAATTTTTGTACTGTCAAGAACAACGTTAAATACAGTAGTAAACTCGTCTATGATTAAAAAACCTGCCCTACTTCTTTTTTCAGCCCTATCATATTATTTTAACTTAAGTTATTTTTATATATAATATATTCAAATGAATGGGTTCACTACAATAGTCAGTTTTAAATTCTAATTCTAGTAATTATAAAAATTTTGTTTTTTACAATAATTTAATTAATGGCAATTAAAAAATATTTAAAGATTTTATATGACCACCAAATATTTGAAATTCAATCTTATGGTGGGATTTCTAGATATTTTTATGAAATAATGAATTATTCTAAAAATAATGATTCTTTAAAATATGAATTATCGTTAAAATTTTCTAATAATAATTATTTGATGAATGATGAACTTTTTAATAATTCGATAAAAAAATTGTCACCATATAAAGAATTTTTGCCTACAATAAATTTCAAAGGTAAAGGAAAGTTAAATAATTTATTTAAAAATTTAAGATTGATAAATTCCAATTTTGTTGATAATGAAAGTTTTTCAAAAAATAATCTGAAGTTGGGTAATTATGATTTATTTCATCCTACATATTACAATGATTATTTTTTAAATTATTTGGGAAATAAACCTTTTATTCTTACAATCCATGACATGATACATGAAATTTATCCTCAATATTTTCCTATTAATGACGACATTAGTGTAAAGAAAAAAAGGCTAGCAAAACTGTCTTCAAAAATCATAGCTGTTTCTAATAATACAAAAAAAGATATTGTCAAAATTTTAGGGATTAATGAAGATAAAATAATGGTTATATATCATGGTACCTCATTAAATATAGATAAGAATATTACTAAATATTTAGACAAAGAGTTTTTAAAAGATATTCCAGATAGATATTTATTATATGTTGGTAATCGTGATTCCTATAAGAATTTTTATTTTTTTATTACTTCAATTTATGAAATTTTAAAAAAAGATAATGACTTAAAACTGGTTTGTGCTGGTGGAAATTATTTTACAAAAGCTGAATTACAGATATTTGAAAATTTAAAAATCAAAAATAAAATTATTCATTTTTCTATAAATGATAATAGTCTTACTTATTTATATAAGAATGCAATTGCTTTTATTTTCCCATCTTTATGTGAGGGATTCGGTATCTCTATATTAGAGGCATTTGCTTGTGGTTGCCCAATTATTTTATGTAATTCGAGTTGTTTCCCTGAAATTGCACAAGATGCTGCATTATATTTCGAACCAAATAAGAGTGAGTCATTAATATTAGAAATTGAGAAAATATTAAAAAACAACACGTTAAGGGAAAAATTGGTATTAAAAGGATTTTTGAGATTACAGGATTTTTCATGGGAAAAAACATATATGAAAACAAAAAAAGCTTATGAAGATATTTGTAAAAAAGTTATCTAATAACTTTCAATTTACTCAATTAAAAGACTCTCTATCCCCAATTTGGTTTTTTAAATATAGATGGTCATCAAAAGTTTTTGATTTTAAATTATGCTTTATTAATTTTAAAACATATTTTTGATATTTTAAGAATAAGTTAAATATATTATTTGAAAAATTTTTCATAGTAAAGACGTGCAAGTTATTATTATTAGTTAATAAATGATAATTAAATTTATTTGCAAGAAATTTTAAAGTATTTATGTTATATATAGAAACATGTTGCCCGCTTTTTT
>Ga0194127_10008992_pt1 | contig 10593 bp, 9 predicted proteins | sample TA2KigC100mmetaG_FD_148624 | JGI IMG/M metagenome (GOLD analysis project Ga0194127, IMG submission 148624) | Freshwater microbial communities from Lake Tanganyika, Tanzania - TA2015036 Kigoma Deep Cast 100m | ecosystem: Environmental > Aquatic > Freshwater > Lake | place: Tanzania: Lake... | reverse complement strand
AAAACGTCCGCGGCGGTCGCAGACGAGCGGCCCTCCCGCCCGGAGGCGCGCAAGCTCCACAAGCACGAGCTGCCGTTCCGGATCGAGATGGAGCCGAACCCCGACATCCTGATGACCCTGGCGCCGGCGCTCGAGGGCAAGGTCGCGCTCGGGTTCGCGGCCGAGACCGACGACATGGAGACGTCGGGCCGCCGCAAGATGGCGGACAAGGGGCTCGCGCTGCTGTTCGCGAACCCCGTCGGAGAAGGCAAGGGCTTCGGGGCGGCGAGCGGCGAGGGCATCCTGCTGCGCGACGACGGCACGCGGCGCGAGGTCGAGCCGATGCCCAAGGAGGACCTGGCCGACCTGCTGCTGGACGAGGTCGCGGCGCGGCTCGGGTGAGGCATGGAGCCGGAGATCGGCAAGGAGATCCGTGACATCGCGTTGCGGCTGGCGACCGTCATGGAGTCCGACCACGACCTCCTCCCGCACCTCCGGGCGCCAATCCCGGTACCCGTGCTCGTGGACGCGCTCGCGCCCGCGCCCGTACGCGAGCCCGAGCCCGCGCCCGTACGCGAGCCCGAGCCCGAACCCGTGCCTGCCCACGCCCCGGTGCCCGCCGCGCCGGGGACTGCGCAGCCACAGCCCCCGGACCTGTCCGCCGACGTCCTCTCCCTCCGCGACGTCGTCGAGACCTGCGCTCGCTGCACGCTCGCCGGGACGCGGACGCGGGTCGTGTTCGGCGAGGGACCCGTCGGCGCGAAGGTCATGTTCGTCGGCGAGGGCCCGGGCGAGCAGGAGGACCGGACCGGCCGCCCGTTCGTCGGCCCGGCGGGCCAGCTCCTGGACAGGATGATCGAGGCGATGAAGCTCGGCCGCGGGGACTGCTACATCGCGAACGTGGTCAAGTGTCGCCCCCCCGGCAACGCGACGCCGGTCCCGGAGTGGACGGTCGCGTGCGCGCCGTACCTCGAGCGCCAGATCGAGCTGGTCCGCCCGCGCGTCCTGGTCGCCCTCGGCACCCCGGCCGCCAATTTCCTGACCGGAACGACACTCGGCGTCGTCCGGCTGCGCGGCCGCCTCCATCGCAGGGGTGACATCCCCCTGGTCGTGACGTATCATCCGGCCGCCCTCCTCCGGGACCCCGGACTGAAGCGGTTCGCGTGGGAGGACCTGAAGATGGTCATGGCCCGTCTGCGGGGCGTGTGAACCCGGGTCGAGCCCGCGATGACGACGGAGTGACGGCGGTGGCGAAGCACGATGCAGGGGTCCGGTACGGCACTCACCGGGTGATCGAGCCGAAGGGCGCGCTGCCCCAGGCCGCCCTGGTGATCGACAACTCCCTCCCGATCCACCCGACCGAGATGCTCGTGGACGTCCAGATGCTGAACGTGGACGCGGCCTCGTTCACGCAGATGAAGAAGGCGGCGGGGAACGACCCCGACGGGGTGGCGGCGCTGATCCTGAAGACCGTCGCGGAGCGCGGCAAGCAGCACAACCCCGTCACCGGGTCCGGCGGCATGCTCACCGGCGTGGTGCGCGCGGTCGGCCCTGACTACGACGGCCCGGTGGACGCGCGCCCGGGCGACCGGATCGCGACGCTCGTGTCGCTGTCCCTCACGCCGCTGAAGATCGACGCGATCCGCAAGGTCTACATGGACCGCGACCAGGTGGCGATCGAGGGGTACGCGATCCTGTTCTCGAGCGGGATCGGCGTGAAGCTTCCCGACGACTTCTCGCGCGACGCGGCGCTCGCGGCGCTGGACGTGGCGGGCGCGCCGGCGCAGGCGTACCGGCTGGTCAAGCCCGGCATGGACGTCGGGATCATCGGCACGGGCAAGTCGGGGCTGCTCTGCGCAATCGCGACGCGTCGCGTGCTCGGGACCACGGGCCGGATCTTCGGCGTGGCCCGGCGGCAGGAGTCGCTCGACCACATCGGCTCGTTCGGCTGCCTCGACGTGCCGATCCTGGCGGACGCCACGGACCCGGTCGCCGTGCTCGAGGCGGTGCACCGCGCCACCGACGGCAGGATGCTCGACGTGGTGCTGAACACGACGAACACCCCAGGCACCGAGATGTCCACGGTGATGGCGTGCCGGGAAGGCGGCGTGGCGTACTACTTCAACATGGCCACGTCGTTCACGGCGGCCGCGCTCGGCGCCGAGGGCATCGGCAGGGACGTGACCCTGCTCATCGGCAACGGCTACGTGCCGGACCACGCGCGCATCACGCTCGACCTGGTCCGGTCGGACGCCAGGCTTCGCGCGTACTTCGAGGACAAGTACGGGAAGGCATGATGAACCACCCGCACACGGCGTCCTGCATCGAGGTGATCTGCGGCCCGATGTTCTCGGGCAAGAGCGAGGAGCTGATCCGGCGCCTGCGCCGCGCGCAGATCGCGCGCCAGCGGGTCCAGATATTCAAGCCGGCGCTCGACGATCGGTACGCGGCGGACCGGATCGTCTCGCACTCCGATCTGTCCCTGTCGGCCGAGGTCGTCAGGACGTCCGAGGACCTCATCAGGCGCGTCGAGGACCGCACCGAGGTGGTCGGGATCGACGAGGTGCAGTTCTTCGACGCCGGGATCGTGGCGGTCTGCGAGAAGCTCGCGAACATGGGCAAGCGCGTGGTGGTCGCGGGCCTGGACCTCGACTACCGCGGCATCCCGTTCGAGCCGGTCCCGCAGCTCATGGCGATCGCCGAGTACGTCACCAAGACGCTCGCGGTCTGCACCCGGTGCGGCGGTCCCGCTTCGCGCAGCCAGCGGCTCGTCACCAGCGAGGAGCGGATCGTGGTGGGCGCGACCGACACCTACGAGGCCCGCTGCCGCCGTTGCTTCGAGGCCGAGTTGACGAGCCAGCTCAGGATGGACCTGCCGAGCGAGTCGTAGCGTCGCGCGCATCCGGCCGGCGCTCCACCGCGACCCCGGACCCGAACGTCGCCGCCACCCAGGACGGGAACTCCGACGCCTCGTCCGCGTTCGCCGCGGTGACCACGAAGCACAGGATCACGTCGATCCCCGCGGCCCGGGCCGACCGCACCGCGCGCACCTTGCGGTCGAAGGTGCCGCCGACTCCGGTCAGCTCGCGCACCCGCCCGGGCCGCGCGGTGTGGAAGGACACGTGGAGAACGTCCGGCAGCGCGGGCGCGCCGTCCGCGTCCCGGAACCGGTCCCACCACCCCTCGACCCCCGGGAGCACGCCGTTCGTCTGGACCGTGACGCGGAGGCCCTCCGCGCGCGCAAGCGCGACCCACCGCGGCAGCAGCGGGTCCAGCGTCGGCTCGCCGCCGGTCAGGACCACCGCCCCGGCACCGGCGCCCCGTGCCGACCGGATCGCCCGCTCGATCTCCTCGGGCTCCGGGTCGCGCACGTCGGTCCGCCGGGGGGTCGTGCAGAACGGGCACGACTCGTTGCAGCGCGTGGTCAGCGACAGCTCCAGGGCGCCGTCCCGCACCCGCGGTCCCGGCCCCGGCAACGCCGCCGATCGGAACAGCGCGGCGCACGCCTCCGCGCCCAGGGCGGCCTCGCCCCGGGACACCGCGGCAGCGACCGCGTCGAGCAGCGCGATCCGGTCCTCGTCCGCCTCGGCGCCCGCGTACCCGAGCTTGAAGTGCCGGGACCGCCTGTAGAAGCCGGCGTCGGACGCGGCCGGGAACAGGCGCACGACGAAGCCATCGCCCGCCCGATCGAACACCAGGTCGAGCGCGCCCCCGGAAGGCCTGACGCCCGCGAGGACGAATCCCCCCCCGGGGCCGTCGGCGGCGCGCCCAAGCAGGCACCGGATGACCTCCTCCGCCCCCTTCATCACTCGTCCAGCAGCCGCCGCTCGCCCTCGAGCTTCCGGATTCCCGTGACGTCCTGCACGACCTCCATGGTGCCCAGGTACTCGCCGCCCTCGCCACGGACCGCGAAGTAGCGGATGTGGACCTTCATGCCCCGGAAGTCGATCCAGAACTCAGCGACGTCGCGCTTCCCGGACCGGAAGTCCGACACGATCCGGTCGACCACGTGCAGGCTCTTCTGCGGGTGGCAGTTCTGGACCTTGGTCCCGATGGCGCCGCGGCTGCGCGGGAAGATCTTGTCCTTGTGCTCGTGGCTGAAGTAGCGGACCTCGTCGTTCGCGTCCACGAACGAGACCTCGACCGGCAGCGTGTTCAGCATCGCGGCGAGCACGTCGCGGTCCACGCCGTGCGACAGGTCCTTGATCCGCCCCGCTTCGGCGAGCCGGGCCGCGAGCGCCTCGATCCGCGCGCGGCCGCCCGGCCCCAGGCGCTCCTCGGTTGCCGCGACCCCGGCCGCCACCGCCTGCTCGTCCGCCGGGCCCATGACCCTCATGGCCATGGGGTACAGGATGTCGTTCTCCTTCCAGTAGTGGTCCTTCAGGATGCCCGCGTACTCGCGGAAGGTGTCCTTGAACGCCTCGAGCCCGGACGCGTCGCCGCCCTCGTACCGCGCCGCCCCGTCCCGCAGCGCGGCGACCAGCTCCCGCACCTGGTCGTGCTCCGCCAGCATCACCGCCAGCGGCCCGCCGTGCCGCGGGATCCCGAGCGCCTCGATCCGCGGGAAGAGGTGCTCCTCCTCCTTCCGGTTGTGGCAGTCGTCCGCGAACTCCGAGAAGTACGCCGCGGCCGCGGCCACGACGCCGCGATCCGGCGCCTCGGCCCCGGACAGCAGGCGGTCCACCGCCTCCAGCACCCGCTCGGTCATCGCGTGATCGTCCATCAGGAACTCGAACCAACGCCGTTCCATCTCGCCTCCTAACCGATCTGCCGTCCCCGTACCCAAGCCCGTGCCCGTACCCGCCAACTCGGGCCGCGAGCCGCGGGACGGAACAGTCTCCCGAAAGGGATGGCCCGTCCCACGCCCTTCCCCGGGACCGGGCCGGCACGCAGGATACCACGCGACCCCGGGAAGCCCGCGTCCCGCTCTGAAATCCCCCTTCCTTTTTGTTTTTTCCCTGCATACAATCCGCTCCGGTCGGGCGCGGTCCGAGGCCCGCCCGGACGTTGCCGGAGGTTGTCGCCGATGAAGAGCGTGGTCGCCCTGACGGTCCTGGTCGCGTTCGTGGCAGCGGGCTGCTACAACACGTACACCATCCCGCGGACCGAGCTCTCCGGGCTCCAGGCGTCCGAGTCCGGAACCGCGACCGTGAAGGACCTGGAAGGGAACAGCCTCGTGGTCAAGGACGACACCCGCCTGTTCGTCCGTTCCAAGGGCGGCAAGCGCTATCCGATCACGCCGTTCAACTTCAAGATGACCGAGTCGCAGCTCGTCGCGTCCGACCGCGACTACATCCTCGACCTCAACGGGATCAAGGACGAGGCCGAGGTCGACCACGTCAGCACGTGGAAGACGGCCCTCCTGATCGGCGCCGGCGCCGCCGCGGTCGCCGGCCTGATCGTCCTGACCGTCTTCACCGCCAACAGCAAGAGCCAGTCGCAGTAATGGGCGCGCAGGCGCCGCATCCGTCCTCCTCCCGCCCGACGCGTCCGCCTCTTCCCCGTCCCCCGCGTCGCGGCCTGTGGGTCCTCGTCGCCGTCCTGCTGGTCCTCGCGGGCGCCGCGGCGGCCGTGCTCGTCGCGCTGCCCCGGGTCGCCGCGTCCCTCGCGTCCGACCGGATCGACCGGCTCGCCGCGTCCCTGCCCGGCACGCTGGACCGCGGCGAAGTCTCGCTGTCCGGCTTCCCGGTCCTGCGCCTCTCCCGCCTCGCGTGGCGCGACGGCGAGGACTGGTCCGTCGAGGCATCGAACGTGCGCGTCGAGATCGAGCCGTTCGCGGTCCTGTTCGGCGGCCCGCCGGTGCGATCGGTCGGGGTCGAGGCCGTCCGCTTCCGCCTGGGAGACCCCGTGCGCCCGCTCGCCGGCCCCGAGGCGGCGCTGGACCGGCTGAGGTCGCTCGCGAAGCCCGTCGGCACGCGCCCGGGCGGCCCGGATCCGGGCGCGCGCACCCTTCCCGGAAGCCTCCCCGACGTCCGGATCGCCCGCATCGAAGGCCGGGTCGAGCTGGCCGGCGGGGCCGCGGCGGCGACCGACGGCTCGCTCGATCTGCGCCTCGCGGACGGCTCGCTGGACGCGTCCGCCCGGGCGTTGTCGGGGTCCGTCCGCGTGCGCATCGGCGGTGGGGTCGAGCGCCGGATCGACGTCGAGGCCGCGCTGTCCGGCCGCGAGGTCGAGTCCGCCTCGGCCAGGGTCGCGCCTTCGGTTTCCATGGAGATCGCGGGGGCGGCGGTCGGCGCGTCGGGCCTGAGCTGGAAGCCCGGCGGGATCGAGGTCCTGTCGCCGGCGTGGAACCGCACGGGGCGGTGGTCCGTGTCCGCGCAGTCGATCGCGGTCCGCTGGGACGACGTCCCGGACGAGTCTGGCGCGCTGCGCGACCTGCTTCAGCCCGGGCTCCCGCCCGCGGTGGCCCGGCTTCTTGCCGCGCGCACGGTCCGCGAGATCGTGGTCGGCCGCCCGACGCTGGACGTCGTGTTGGCCGCGGCCCCGGAGCCCCCGGTATCGAGTCAGTCCGACCCCGGGGACGACGCGGCCGAGCCTGACGACCGCCACGAGGGCGCGTTCCGCCGGAACGTCTCGAAGGCTTTCGCCCGGCTCGAGCGGGCGGTCGCGGTGGCGTCCGGGACGGTTGCGGTCGCGGCGAAGCGCCTGCCGGCGGCTCGGGTCGCCGTCCACGGTGCGACCGTTCGCTACGTCGAGCCCGGCGCGAACCCGGCTGAGCCGGGCACGTCGCTCGCGAACCTCGACCTGCTGCTCCAGCGCGAGGCCGGCGGGCGAGTCCTGGGCCGGGTCACCTTCGAGTGCCCGGAGGCGCCCGCGAAGGCGAACGAGATCCGCTTCGCCGCGGACCCGGAGCGCGGCGCGCTGACGGGCTCGCTGAAGGCGGCGCGCCTGCCGCTCCACCCGTACCGCGCCGGCATGCCCGCGTGGCTCACGGCCGGGCGCACGACCGTGCTCCGCGACACCGACGTGACCTTCGACCTGGCCGGCCCGGAGGGGCCGATCATGGTGAAGGGCACGGTCGGGATCGAGGGCGCCGGGGTCCACCTGCCGGCCGTCGCGACCGCGCCGATGCGTAGCGTGTCGTTCGAGATGCAGGGGACGCTCGCCGCCGACGTCCGGGCCGGGAGCGTGCGGGTGACCGGCGGCAGGTTCTCGCTGTCCCGGATCCGGATCCCGATCGAGCTGGACGCCTCCTCGCTCGGGACCGCCCCCCACATCCGAGCCGCGGCCAGCGTCGAGCGCATCCGCGCACAGGAGCTGCTCGAGTCGCTGCCCGTCGAGGCCGTCCCCGCCCTGGAGGGCGTCAGGCTCGCCGGGAGCTTCGCCGCCGCGATCGAGCTGGACCTGGACACCCGGAACCTCGGCGCGATGAAGCTCGACTTCCGGCCGGACGTCGCGGACCTCGTCGCGATCGATCTCGGCCGCGGCGTGAACCTCGACCTGCTGCGCCGTCACTTCTTCCACCGGATCGAGGAGGGCGGGGGGAAGGTGGTGAACCGGGTCATCGGCCCTGCCTCGTCGGATTGGGTCCCGTACCACGAGGTCCCGCGGGTCCTGATCGACGCGCTCACCACGGGCGAGGATTCGCAGTTCTTCACGCACCACGGCTTCTCGGTCGCCGGGATCCGGCGCTCGCTCCAGGTGAACCTCGAGCGCGGCGGGCTCTACCAGGGCGCCAGCACGCTGTCCCAGCAGCTCGTCAAGAACCTCTTCCTGTCCCGCGAGAAGACGCTGGCCCGGAAGCTCCAGGAGGTCTTCATCACCTGGCAGCTCGAGAAGTTCCTGGACAAGGAGAAGATCCTGGAACTGTACCTGAACGTGATCGAGTGGGGGCCCGAGGTCTATGGCCTCCGCCAGGCCGCCATGCACTACTTCGGCAAGCTGCCCCGCGAGCTGGACCTGCTCGAGTGCGCCTACCTCGTGTCGATCATCCCGAACCCCAGGATGTTCCACAAGCATTTCGAGAACGGCGCCCCGTCCCCGGCGTTCGACGCGCGCGTCAAGGGGCTCGTGCGCGAGATGGCGCGCCGCGGCCTCGTGCAGCAGGAGTCGGCCGACGCGGTCCGCGACCGGCGATTGAGGTTCGTGCCCCAGACGCCGCCGCCCCCGTCGGACGAGGGCCTGGGCCTCGAGCCGCCCGGCCCCCCCCCTGAGCCCCCCGAGTTCGAGTAGTCCGTGCCCCCCCGGCGCGCCCGTCCCATGCGTTCCCGGGCGGTCCGCGCCGGCGTCAACGGCGCGGACCGAGGGTGCGCAGGGGGGGCTACAGCGCCCCGAACGCCGCCAGCACCTTGTCGGGCGCCGCGTGGTCCGACAGGAACTGCACGGCGAGCAACCCCGGAACGCGGCCGACGACCGCGGGCGACTCCATCCCGGCGACCCACACCCGCAGCTCGCGGGTCCGCGCGTCCCCCGCCTTGGCCGCCCACGGCGGCAGGACGCGGTCGTCGCGTCCGAGCGCCATCAGCATGACCACGACGTCCCCGGACTCGGACGCCCGCCAGTCCACCACGCCCGGGACCTTGGGTCCCGAGCCGGGGAGTGCCAGCACCCCGTCCACGAGCGAGCCCTGCCGCGCCGGAGCAGCGGCCCCGGCGGGCGGCTTGACGCTCGCGAGCTTCAGCGCGCCCGCGCACGACTCGAACTCGTGCGTCAGGGCCGCGACCCAGGCCGCCGCGCCGCCGGAGTCCTCGACCGGCCCGACTCCGGACAGGTGCCGCACGCACTCGCCCGCCGCCGCGGGGCCGAGGGCCTCGCGCACGAGGTCCCGGCTGCCGAAATCAGGCAGGAAATCCACTGCCTTGCCAGCGCCGATGTCGATCGCGATCAGCGCCTTGCGCGCGTATGGGTGGGCCCCGCCCTGGAAGCCCTCGGATGATGTCACCCAGATCGACACGCCGTCGCGCACGCCGAGCAGCGTGACCTTCTCCACGTGGTAGAACTCGGTCGCGAGGTCCGGATCCGCCCTGGCCGCGGCCTTCAGGTCGGGTCGCGCGTCGTCGAAGCCCGTCGCGAGGTCGGTCTCCCTTCCCCCGGCGCCGAGCTTCAGGTGCGCGAACGAGGAGTCCCTCCGGGCCCCGGCGGGCTTCGGCGCCGGCTCCGTCACCACGCGGAGGGTCCGGGTCGAGCCGTCGGGCATCACCCGCACCAGCCGCGGCACCCGGTGGACGGCGAGGTCGCGGCCCGCGGGGCCGGCCTCGACCAGCAGCGATCCCTCCGGCGTCAGCACCGCCGCGACCGGCCGCGGCCCCTTCGGCCCCGCGTCGGCCGACGGCACCGCCGGGACGTCGCGCTCCCAGCCGATCGTGGACGCCCCTCCGGCGTCCCCGCGGCCGATCCCGGTGAACTTCACGTTCCCGGGCTTGTAGGGCTCCTTGTCCCTGCACCCGGCCGACACGGCCATCCCGACCGCGAGCCCAACGATTCCTCTCGCCGTCATCCGCTCACTCCGCGCGCAGGACCGGCGGCTCGGCGCCGCCCCCGTTCGCGATCCCCACGGCGCGCACGATGGCGCGCGACAGCGCGAGCCGCGCCGCAATGCCCACCTGGTGCGAGTCCGCCTCCACCTCTCCGGCCGACGCGAGCAGCACGGTGTCCCCGTCCACCGCGGTCTGGCACGGGCGGATGCACGCCGGGAACGCCTGCGACGCGAGGATCGCGGCACGCCGGCACTCGACCGGTTTCAGCCGCCCGTTCGTCACCACGACCCCGACGGTGGTCGCGTCGACCGCCCGCAGCCTGCCGCCGAGCGCGCCGGTCAGGATCACCTCCTCGGCGTCCGCGAAGCCGCCGGCCGGGTTCCGCGCCCCGGCCACGCACCGGCCGGTCCCGGGGTCGTGGACGTTCCCGAACGCGTTCACGACCGCGATCGCCCCGACCACCAGCGTCCCGATCTCCACGTGCGCGGCGCCCACGCCGCCCCACATCGCCAGGCCCGGACCAAGCACCTTCCCGACCGCCGTCCCCGACCCGGCCCCGACGCGGCCCTCCGCGACCACGGTCCCCGCCGCCTCGCAGGCCGCGTACCCGGTCTCGACGCCCGGCCACGCCCCCTTCTTCCCGAACGCCAGGTCGAACACCGTGACGGTCGGCACCGCGGGCACGCGCATCGACCCGACGGCGATGCCCCTGCCCCGTTCCTCGAGCCAGCGCATCGCGCCGCCGCCCGCGTCGAGGCCGAACGCGCTCCCCCCCGTGACGAGCACCGCGTCCGCGACCGTGACGGAGTGGTCCCGCAGGAGCGCGCTGACCTGCCGCGAAGACGCGGCCCCGCCGGTAGCCTCGGCCGCGTACGCGCAAGCCCGCTCGAACAGGACGACGGTACACCCGGTGGGAGCGCCCGCGACGCCCGAATGCCCGACCCGAGCCCCGCAAGCGGCACTCCAGCCGCCGCGAAGCGCCGCGGGCCCGAAGAGCCTGTCCTGTTCCCAGGATTCCACGAAGACGAGTGTACGCCGGGAAGGGAGCGAGCGCGAAGCGCGAGCGGGTGCGAGCGCGCCGCGCCGAGGCGCGGAGCGCTCGGCGGCCGCAAGGCGGCCGCGCAAGGGGGGTGGCCCGCGCCCCGCAACGCGGGGCGGCGGGCAGGGGGGCGAGCCGCGCCCCCCTCCGATCGATGCC
>Ga0194127_10008989_pt1 | contig 10593 bp, 12 predicted proteins | sample TA2KigC100mmetaG_FD_148624 | JGI IMG/M metagenome (GOLD analysis project Ga0194127, IMG submission 148624) | Freshwater microbial communities from Lake Tanganyika, Tanzania - TA2015036 Kigoma Deep Cast 100m | ecosystem: Environmental > Aquatic > Freshwater > Lake | place: Tanzania: Lake... | reverse complement strand
CTTCCTATCGGTTCGTCGCAGGGTGGTTTGGGTGGGCAAGCCGTGAGGCAAACGGCTAAAGCCCCAAGCAGGACGGCAAGGATTATCCTTCTCATTTCTACTCTCGTTTGCTTTTCAAGCGCGCCGCGTAGGGTTGTGTTTGCCTGTATGCAAAATCGTTCCTGTGTTCTCGAGGCGAAACCCTAGCAACGACTTTTTTCATTGCGCCCTGCGCTCTCAGCCATTTCTCTCGCCGTCCGATTCTGCCGCTCAATCGCCGTCGCCGACTCCACCGTCATCGGTTCGCCGTTCTCGACGAGGTGGTTATTTCAAATTCTCCACATCCGCCAAATCTTGCAACCGTCCCACCGCGCGCTTGTTCTTCTTGAGATTCTTCAGATCAATAAAGTTCACTGCAACCTCATCCACTTTGACGCGAACACGCGCGCGGTAACAAGTTGCAAAATCAACCCCGGCTAAAGTGGTCAGCACGTCAATCCGGTTTGGCGGATTGCCCAGTTGAATGATTTGATCAGGGACAAGGAAATCGTCCGCTGTCAAACCCAGCGACGCAAAACCAAACTGCGCCAACGCTTTGACAACGCGCGCGGCATTTTGCGGCGTGCGATCAATCCACACGTCCAGGTCTTTGGTGTAGCGCGGGTGTCCGTGAAACGCGACCGCGTAGCCGCCTATCACCAAGTAGCGCGCCCTATTTTCGTTTAACGATGCGACAAACTCTTTGAAATCTTGGCTGAACACCGTACTTCCACCGATGATATTCCTGGCGGATTTGCTCCAACGCCGCCAAGCGCGCGGCGTAGGGCTGCGTCTGCCAGTACGCAAAATCGCTCTTGTGCTCTCGTAACGAAATCCTAGCAACGACTTTTTTCATTGCGCCCTATTCTCTTGATCGTTTCTCTCACCATCATACCATGCGACTCAGACCGCTTTCCTCAGCAACGGCGGCGCTTCCTTCTCAAAAAATCGTTTCACTCGATTCCACGACACGCGCTTGAGCATTTGCGGCATCGGATCGGCTTCGGCTTCCTCAAAATACGTCAGGGCTTTGATGTAATGAATTAGATTGATCTCGATACCTTGGTATTTCTTGCGATACCAACCGAGCACATCTTCAAGTGAATGTCCAGCGCGGCAGATAAAATAGAGATCAATGAAATCGCGTTTTTTGCCGCGCGTACCAATCGCATCCAGTTTCATCGCGCCGATGTCGGGCACACTGGCGATAGCCGTGTTCAACGCAATCTCGCTCTTGGCAATTTGCGGATAAGCATAACGAAAGAAACTCACCTTGACCTGGTTGAACGTACCCAGCAGCGTATCCTTCTTGCGCTGTTCCTGCGCGAACGTCCCCGCTTTTGCCAACTGCCGCACCAAATCAGCCGCGTCGAACGAGCGCGGGGTGAAATAGTCCAGGTCCACCGAAATGCGATGCCCCAAATGCAGCGCGAGCGCAGAACCGCCTGCCAGGTAAAACGCCTGTGTGATTTTCTTTTCGCCTAATAGCGCCAGGCTCCGTTGCGTTGCTTTGGGTAGCGTTTCGATAAACATCGAACCTCACTTTGTGGCAAACCGAAATAGATCGCCCAAAAATTCGCGCTCATTCTTGAAAGCGTCCGCGTCTTTTTCAAAACGCTGACGACCTCTTGTCGCGCGTAACGCTGCAAGAGCCAGCGCGCCGCTTGCGGGTCGCCCCATTCCAACAACCTTTCGATCACGTAGGTCGCGTGCTTGTCCGCGTTCAGTTTTCTTGCATCAACGTCCCAAAAGTATCGTCGCGCGAACTGGGGAATTGAATTGGCGGTTTGTTTTCTTTCCATCTATCTTGCTCCCGCTCTTTCTACCATCTCCCGCGCGATCCGATTATGCCGCTCGATCACCGCGCCCAATTCCACCGTCGTCAACGCGCCGTGCTCGACGACGACGCGCCCGTTGATGACGGACAAATCCACGCGCGGCGGCGTGCAAAAGACGAGCGCGGCAACCGGGTCGTGCAGCGCGCCGGCAAAATCCAAACGCTCTAACTTGATCGCGATAAAATCTGCGGCTCGACCTTTTTCGAGCGCGCCGATGTCGTCGCGTCCGAGCACGCGCGCGCCGCCGCGCGTCCCAAGTTCGAGCGCTTGCCGCGCGGTGAGCGCTTTTGGATCGCCGCCGACGCGCTGGAGCAACATCGCTTGGCGCGCTTCCGCGATTATGTGCGACGAATCGTTCGACGCGCTGCCATCCACGCCCAAGCCGACTTTCACTCCGGCGCGTAGCATCTTCACGATGGGCGCGATACCGGACGCGAGCCGCATATTCGACGAGGGGCAATGCGCGATACCGACGCCGAATTTGGCATAGCGCGCGATCTCCGCATCGTTCACCCAAACACTGTGCGCGAACCAGACATCGTCGCCCATCCAATCGAGATACTCCGCGTAATCGACCGGACGCTTGCCGAATTTTTGCAGGCAGAAATCTTCTTCGTCGCGCGTCTCCGCGAGGTGCGTGTGCAAATGGACTTGATACGCGCGCGCCAACCGCGCCGATTCGCGCATCAAGTCTTGTGTAACCGAGAATGGCGAGCACGGCGCGAGCGAGACGCGGCACATCGAGTACGGCGCGGGATCGTGAAACGTTTCGATCACGCGGCGCGAATCGAGCAAGATCGCGTCTTCGCTGTCGCACACGCGATCCGGCGGCAGCCCGCCTTGCGATTCACCCAGCGACATCGAGCCGCGCGTCGGATGAAACCGCACGCCGATTTCGCGCGCGGCGCGGATTTCGTCGTCGAGTTTCGAGCCGTTGGGAAAAAGATAGAGATGATCGGCGGCAGTCGTGCAACCGGTCAACACGAGTTCTGCGAGCCCGATGAGCGCGCTCGTGTAGACCGCGTCGGGCGTGAGTTCCGCCCAAATCGGATAAAGCGTTTTGAGCCAGTGAAAGAGATCGGCGTCTTGCGCGGCAGGCAGCGCGCGCGTCAACGTTTGATAAAGATGATGGTGCGTGTTGACGAGACCTGGGAGGACGATCATCCCGCGCGCGTCGATCACGCGATCGGCGGCTTGCCCTGAGCAAAGTCGAAGGGTCTGGGTCAGTTCGTTCGTCGCGCCAACTTGTTCGATGACGTTATCGCGAACGAAGAGCGCGCCGTCGCGAATTTCGCGACGCGTTGCGTCCATCGTTACGAGTACATCAGCATGTTTGAGAAGAAGAGTTGGCATTGATTAGACTCCTGGCTCATCATTCCCGAAGACCTCCTTGTGTGTCAGCAGACGCACTTTGCCTTCACGCAGTTCTTGCTTGATTGCAATAAGGTTTTCCCATAACGGCGACCCTTCCTCGATCTCCCAGTTCTCCTCCGGAGTCATGGCAAATCGGGCAAGTTCCTCGCGTAGAACCTCGCGGATGATCTCTTTCAGTTCGCGTCTTTCGATAACAATCGTATCAGCCGTTGCTGTGCTGGGCATATGTCACCTCTCGCCACTAATTATAACACACTCGCCAAGCCAAAGCAAAGGGTTTGCGCTCCGACGGAATCGGCTTATAATCCAACTGATGAACGAACACCAACGCGAACGCTATTCGCGCCAAACGATTTTCGCGCCATTGGGCGAAGCAGGACAGGCAGGTTTGCTGTCCGCGCGCGTCGTCATCATCGGCTGCGGCGCAAACGGCTCGGTGATGGCAAGCACACTCGCGCGCGCGGGCGTCGGCGCGCTCGTGCTGGCGGACCGCGATTTTGTCGAACTGAAAAATCTGCAACGCCAGATTTTGTTCGACGAAGACGACGTGGCGCGCGGGACGCCCAAAGCGATTGCCGCCGCCGAGAAATTGCGCCGCGCGAATTCTTCGATTCAGATCGAAGGGCGCGTGACCGATGTGAACGCCGAAAACATCGAAGACCTGATCGCCGGCGCGACGCTCGTGCTGGACGGCACCGATAATTTCGAAACGCGCTTTCTGATCAACGACGCGTGTGTCAAACATTCGATTCCCTGGATTTACGCCGGCGCGGTCGCCAGTTACGGAATGACGATGACGATTGTGCCGCGCGAAACCGCGTGCCTGCGTTGCGTCTTTACGCGCGCGCCTGCGCCCGGCGCGCTGCCAACATGCGACACTGCCGGAATTCTGCCGCCTATCGTCAACGTGATCGCGTCCATTGCGAGCGCGGAAGCGATCAAGTTCATCGCGAGCGCGGGAACGCGCAACGCCGGCATCATCAACGTTGACCTGTGGGACAATTCGTTCGAGTCGTTCGCGCTGGCGCGCCGCGCCGATTGTCCGGTATGCGCGCAAAACCAATTCGAGTACCTCGACGGCGCGCGCGGCGGAACGATGACCGCGTTTTTGTGCGGGCGCAACGCGATCCAGGTCAACCCCGGACGCGGGCACGCGCTCGATCTCGCGTCGCTCGCGGACCGGCTGCGCGGAGTCGGGAAAATCTCACTGAACGAATATCTCTTGAAATTGTCAATTGACAATTATCAATTGACAATTTTCCCCGATGCGCGCGCGATCATTCAGGGTACGGACGATGCGACTGTTGCGCGCAGTCTCTACGCCAAGTACGTGGGGACTTGATTTGGACTGATTTTTGACCGAACGCGTACCAGGGCGCGATAAGATAAACGGTGGACAAATTCTATTTTTGAATCGAGGAAAAAATGGCAAGGATCAAAGTTACATTGGACGCGAATGAAGCGGCGGCGTACGTCGCGCATCACGTCAGCGAAGTGATCGCGATTTATCCGATCACGCCTTCGTCCACGATGGGTGAATGGGCAGATCAATGGTCGGCGGAAAACAAGCCAAACATCTGGGGTACGATTCCGCTCGTCGTCGAAATGCAAAGCGAAGGCGGCGCGGCAGGCGCGGTGCACGGCGCGCTGCAAACCGGCTCGCTCACCACGACGTTCACCGCGAGTCAGGGCTTGCTCTTGATGATCCCGAATATGTACAAGATCGCGGGCGAACTGACGCCCACCGTCTTCCACGTCAGCGCGCGCGCGCTCGCCTGTCAGGGTCTTTCGATTTTCGGCGATCACAGCGACGTGATGTCCGTGCGCCAGACCGGGTTCGGTTTGCTCGCCTCCAACTCGGTGCAAGAAGTGATGGACACCGCGCTGATCGCGCACGCGGCGACGCTGGAAGCGCGCGTCCCGTTCATCCACTTTTTCGACGGCTTTCGCACTTCCGCCGAAGTGATGAAAGTGGAGCAATTGAGCGATGACGATATGCGCGCGCTGATCGATCAGAAACTCGTCCACGCGCATCGCGCGCGCGCAATGACGCCGGACAATCCGGTGCTGCGCGGCACCGCGCAAAACCCGGACGTGTACTTCCAGGGACGCGAGACGGTCAACCCGTTTTATTCCAAGACGCCGGAAATCGTCCAGAAGGCGATGGACAAATTCGCGCAAGTCGTCGGACGGCAATATCATTTGTTCGATTACGTTGGCGCGCCGGACGCCGAGCGCGTGATCGTCGTGATGTGCTCGGGCGCGGAAATCGCGCAAGAGACGGTCGAGTACTTGCTACCCAAAGGCGAAAAAATCGGTGTGCTCAAAGTGCGTTTGTATCGTCCGTTCTCGGTGGATCACTTTGTCAAAGCATTGCCCGCGACGACGAAATCCATCGCGGTGCTGGACCGCACGAAAGAACCCGGCGCGATCGGCGAACCGCTGTACCAGGATGTTGTAACCGCACTCAGTGAACAGTGGTCAGTGGTCAGTGGTCAGAAATCCCCGACCACTATTCACCGTCCACTACCCACTATTATCGGCGGACGGTACGGGTTGGCGTCGAAAGAATTCACGCCCGCGATGGTCAAAGCGGTTTTCGACGAATTGAAAAAGGCGCAACCGAAAAATCACTTTACCGTCGGCATCAACGACGACGTGACACACACGAGTCTCGCGTACGATCCGACTTTCTCGACCGAAGGCAAGGAGACCGTGCGCGCGATGTTCTACGGACTGGGTGCGGACGGTACGGTCGGCGCGAACAAGAACTCGATCAAGATCATCGGCGAAGAGACCGACGCTTTCGCGCAAGGGTATTTCGTCTACGATTCCAAAAAGTCAGGACAGATGACGACTTCGCACTTGCGGTTTGGACCGAAGCAAATTCGCTCGTCGTACCTCATCACCTCCGCGAACTTTGTCGCGTGCCATCAGTTCTCGTTCACCGAGCGGTACGATCTGTTGAGCGCGGCGGATCCCGGCGCAGTGTTCCTCCTCAACTCGCCGTTTGGCGCGGACGAAGTGTGGGATCATTTGCCGCGCGCGATGCAAAAGCAGATCGTTGACAAGCAATTGAAATTCTACGTGATCGACGCCGTCAAAGTTGCGAAAGAAACCGGAATGGGCGGGCGCATCAACACGATTATGCAGACCTGCTTTTTCGCGATCAGCGGCGTGCTCCCGCGCGACGAAGCGATTGATGCGATCAAGCACGCAATCGAAAAGACGTATGGCAAGCGCGGCGAAGCGGTCGTGCAGAAAAATTTTGCGGCGGTGGACGCGTCGCTGGCGAATCTGTTCGAAGTGAAATATCCGAACAAAGTCACGAGTAGTTTCGATCTGCGCCCTGCCGTTCCCGCCGAAGCGCCCGAGTTTGTGCATCAAGTTCTCGCGCCGATCATCACCGGCAAAGGTGATACGTTGCCGGTCAGCAAGATACCAATTGACGGCACATTCCCGGTCGCGACGACGCAGTGGGAACGCCGCAACATCGCGATTGATCTGCCGGTGTGGGACGAAAAAATTTGTATCCAATGCGGCAAGTGCGTTTTGGTTTGCCCGCACGCGACGATCCGCGCCAAAGTGTACGACGAAAAATATCTCGCCAACGCGCCCGCGACGTTCAAGAGCGCGCCCGCGCGCTGGAAAGAATTTTCGACGCAAAAGTACACGCTCCAAGTCGCGCCGGAAGATTGCACCGGTTGTTCGTTGTGCGTAGAAAATTGCCCGGTCAAAGACAAGAGCGACACGAAACGCAAAGCGATCAATATGATGCCGCAACTCCCACTCCGCGAGCCGGAGGCAAAGAACTGGGAATTCTTCCTCACCTTGCCGGAAATGGATCGCTCCAAAGTCAATGTCGGCTTGGTCAAAGATTCACAGTTGTTGGAACCGCTATTCGAATTCTCCGGCGCGTGCGGCGGCTGCGGCGAAACGCCGTACGTCAAACTCGTCAGCCAATTGTTTGGCGACCGCGCGATCATCGCGAACGCGACCGGCTGCTCTTCGATCTACGGCGGCAACTTGCCGACGACACCCTGGGCGAAAAACAAGGACGGACGCGGACCCACCTGGTCGAACTCGTTGTTCGAGGACAACGCAGAATTCGGTCTCGGTTTCCGTCTGACGATTGACAAGCGACTCGAATACGCGAGCGAACTTTTGCCGCAAGTCGCCAACCTCGTCGGCGCGGATCTGGTGGACGGAATCCTCAACGCCGATCAATCGAACGAAGCCGGAATCTTACAGCAACGCGGACGCGTGCAATTGCTCAAAGAAAAATTGCAGGTGTTTGCTCGTAGTAACGACTTTAGTCGTTCAGAAAATGCCGCTAAAGCGGCGACTACGAACGAATTGTTGAGCATTGCCGACGTGCTCGTGAAAAAGAGCGTGTGGATTATGGGCGGCGATGGCTGGGCGTACGACATCGGCTACGGCGGACTCGATCATGTTTTGGCGTCCGGGCGCAACGTCAACGTCCTTGTGCTCGACACCGAAGTGTACTCGAACACCGGCGGACAAATGTCGAAGGCGACGCCGCGCGGCGCGGTCGCGCGTTTTGCGGCGGGCGGCAAGCCCCTGCCGAAGAAAGACCTGGGAATGATCGCGATGACGTACGGCAACATCTACGTCGCGCGCGTCGCGATGGGCGCGAACGACGCGCAGACGATCCGCGCGTTCATCGAAGCGGAAGCGTACGACGGACCGTCGCTCATCATCGCGTACTCGCACTGCATCGCGCACGGCATCGATCTGGCGAAGGGAATGGAACAGCAAAAACTCGCCGTCCAAACCGGCTACTGGCCCCTCTTCCGCTTCAATCCGAACTTGATCAAGGAAGGCAAGAATCCGTTGACGCTCGATTCCAAAGCGCCGGCACTGCCACTCGAAAAATACACCTACAACGAAACGCGCTACACCCAATTGACGCAGAGCAACGAAGAAGCCGCCGAGCGACTGTTGAAACTCGCGCAGGATGACGTGAACAAGCGTTGGAAGATGTACGAAAATTGGGCGAACGCGCCGGGAGAAAATAAATAGTTCAAGGTTTCAAGGTTCAAAGTTTAAGGTTCGACGTTCAAGGTTGCTCCGCCTGAAATTTTGAACTTTGAACTTTTAACCTTGAACTTTGAACTCGGAGGTTTCGATGATTGACCTGACCACGACATACCTGGGTTTGCAACTCAAAAATCCCATCGTGCCATCGTCGTCGCCGTTGACGCAAAAAGTGGATCACATCAAGCGATTGGAAGACGCGGGCGCGGCGGCTGTCGTCTTGCACTCGTTGTTCGAAGAGCAGATTATGAAAGAGAGCAATCTGCTCGATCACTATCTCAACTACGGCACCGAAGGATACTGGGAAGCGCTCTCGTTTTTCCCGGAACAAAAAAGTTATCTCATCGGCGCGGACGCGTACGTCGAACACATTCGCAAAGTCAAAGCCGCCGTCAAGATTCCGGTGATCGCGAGTCTCAACGGCGTTTCGACCGGCGGCTGGCTCAAGTACGCGCAAAAGATCGAGCAAGCCGGAGCCGACGCGCTGGAACTGAATATGTACTATCTCGCCGCCGATCCCAATCAGACCGGCGTGGATGTGGAAGCGATGTACTTGGAACTGGTGCGCGTCCTGCGCGCCAGCATCAGCATTCCGATTGCCGTCAAACTCGGCGCGGAATTCACCGCGTTCGCCAACTTTGTCAAGCAACTCGACGCGGTGGGCGTTGACGGCATCGTGCTGTTCAATCGTTTTTACCAACCTGATTTCGATCTCGAAAAACTCGAAGTCGAACCGAGTCTCGATCTGAGTCAGGCGTACGAGTTGCGCGCGCGTTTGCGCTGGGCGGCGCTGCTTTACGGGCGCGTCCAAGCCGATCTCGCGATCACCGGCGGCGTCCACACCGCGCCCGATGTGCTCAAGTGTATGATGGCGGGCGCGCGCGTCGCGATGATGGCGTCTGTTCTGCTTGAGCGAGGACCCGCGCACATCAGCGCGGTGCTGAACGATCTAACCGCGTGGATGGACAAGCACGAGTACGAATCCATCAAGCAGATGCAAGGGAGTATGAGCCAGAAATCGGTCGCGTATCCGGCGGCGTTCGAACGCGCAAATTACGTCAAGGTATTGCAGTCGTTTCGACCGGCGATTTAACATCGCGTCTGACAAATCGAATTCGTGCGGCAGTAATTTTGCCGCACGAATTTTTTGTTTTGGCGGGAGATTGACGTTTAGGCGCAATTGGGTTTATAATCGCGGTGTGAGGTGACTGATGGAAGATACGCTGACGGTTCATTTGCCAAATTAAATTCGACAAATGCTCAATCGCACGCCTGAAGAGTTGAGCCGTGACTTGCGGTTGTACGCCGCGCTGATGCTTTTCTGGCTGGGCAAATTATCGTCTGGCGCAGCCGCAGAAATGGCGGGCGTGCCGCGCGTCATGTTTCTTGATTTGTGTGACGAGTACGGAATCCCCGTCTCGCAGATCACTCCCGCAGAATTGCGCGCTGAGGTGACGGGGTAGAATGTCCGCGCTGGTATCTAACACGTCGCCGTCGGTTGACTAGTCGGATGTTCTGACTATAATCATTGGTAGAGAACACTTTGACGAATCTCGGCTGACAGCAAATCGCCTATGCCCACTGTTCACCAAGACGGACCCTACGATTTCGTTTTCTTCAGTTCCGACCGGGGCGAACCGCCGCACATCCATGTCAAGCGGGATCGCCAAATCGTGAAATTTTGGCTTGACCCAGTTTCGCTTGCCAAGAATCGGGGTTTTCCAGATCACGAACTAAATCGGATTGAGCGGTTGGTCGTCAAATGGCGAACGCTGCTTTATGAGAAATGGTATGACTACTTTGGTTCTTGAAATTGAGCCCCAAGCGGCTCAAGTCGTGACAACTGAAGATCACTTGATCGTTGATCTCGCCGACGGACGCCGTCTCGTCGTACCGTTGGCTTGGTATCCGCGCTTGCTGTACGCTTCGTCCGCCGAGCGACAGAATTGGCAACCGCTCGGCGACGGATACGCGATCGAGTGGCCCGATCTCGACGAGCACATCGGGATCGAAGGACTGTTGGCTGGGCATCGCAGCGGAGAAAGCCCCAAGTCATTTGAGCGTTGGCTGGCGTCGCGCGGCAAATGAATTTGGATCGCTCGGATGAGATCGCAGTCCCTGCGTCTGCGCGGGATTTGCCTTTGCCCGAAACCAGGTATAATTGGAATTGTAGATTTCTTTTCTTTGTCCCACGGGTGCGGATTGGAATGATTTGACGTTCAGATTCCCAAAGTTTTGGAAACTTTGGGAATCTATGCTGGTTGATTCACCGGAGAGCCAACCGATGATTGACTATTCCCGCGCG
>Ga0194127_10008987_pt1 | contig 10597 bp, 15 predicted proteins | sample TA2KigC100mmetaG_FD_148624 | JGI IMG/M metagenome (GOLD analysis project Ga0194127, IMG submission 148624) | Freshwater microbial communities from Lake Tanganyika, Tanzania - TA2015036 Kigoma Deep Cast 100m | ecosystem: Environmental > Aquatic > Freshwater > Lake | place: Tanzania: Lake... | reverse complement strand
AATGCATTGATAATTCTTTCACACACGGGGGCTATAGTGCTTGCAGACGAGGTGCCTTTTGCACTTGAATCATGCCCGAACATCTATGCTGATACATCATGGGCTCCGGGTTATCTTCTATTAAGCTGGGTGAGGAAATACCCTTCCAGGCTGATGTTTGCATCTGACCTTGCCGACAATTTTGAAACAGAGCTAACAAAAGTAAAAACCTATGGTTTCACAGAACAGGAGCAGCAATCAATACTTGAAGATACTGCAAAAAATGTTTTTAATCTAATTCAAAGTTAAGCGATTGTCTGTGGATAATAACTGTCCATAATATAGCTATAGCAGGGTCAAATATTTTTTCTACGTTTTTTTAGCTGCTGTGTGGAAGTACTCCCGCCAGGGTAAGTGTGACCCAGCCAAGTGTTCCAACATGTACATGTGCCCCCACTATGATACCGGCGGAACCCTTTTCAATCTCTTTTTTGATCTGCCGGGGTGAAGCAGCAGTAACCTATATTGTCACAATCTTTTTTGACTTTTTCCCAGTCTTTATCATTAAATATCTGTAGAGCAATCTGATAAAGAATGTCCCCTCTTCAGCAGCTCCAAAAAGAATAAGATATCAATAAATAAATCGTTCACTGAATATCCTCCATGCTGGGAATATTTAATTGTAATGATACTATTATAATATCATTATGTCAAGAAGAAAATAAATTACCGGTGAATTTATTGACAAATGATAGTATTATGATATCATTAATTAATAATTTAGCAGATTTTGATATAAGTACTAATTATTACAGGATTAAAATACTTATAAATGTCTTTGTTTCTGAAAATATTTCGATTAAAGGCTGAGATATTGAAAAAAGATGTGCATGAAATACTGAACATGATACGGATAAGCCAAGGGAGGAGAAAAGTTGTTTTCAAGTTTTTTTATAACTTTCAGGGAAGGGCTTGAAGCCTTTCTGATTGCAGGAATAATTATCAGCTATCTTTTTAAGAGCAGACAGAAAAAATATATAAAATATGTATTATTCGGGGTGCTGCTGGCTGTTGCATTAAGCATTGCGCTGGCTTTTATTATTGAGATTTTTATAGACGGGTTTGAAGGCAGGACAGAAGAGATCTTTGAAGGGTCTGTTTTATTTATTGCGGTTGCAGTTCTGACTTATATGGTGTTCTGGATGAACAGACAGGCTAAGAACATCAGAAACGACCTTGAGACTTCAGTTGATAAAGCAGTGAACAGAGGCAGAGTTTTCAGCCTGTTTTTTCTTGGATTTATAGTGGTATTCAGGGAAGGCGCAGAAACTGTGCTGTTTTTTAAAGCCTTAAGTTTTCAGGCTGATACCGGTCTGCTTTTATCCGGTGCCATAACAGGAATACTGGCTTCACTTACAGTGGCATTAATATTTTTTATTTCCACTGTTAAAATAAACATATCACTGTTTTTTAAAATAACAGGCATTCTTGTTATGATTATTGCTGCGGGGCTGTTTGCAACGGGGATTCATGAATTCCAGGAAGCAGGAATAATACCTGTTTTGAATCAAAAGGTTTATGATTTAAGCGGTTTTCTAAGCAGGGACAGCATAACCGGAGGTATCCTGGGATCACTATTCGGATATAATCCCTCTCCGACTGTGCTGGAACTTATTTCATATCTGATCTACATAGCTGTTATTCTGTTTTTTATCAGAAAGCTTTTTGTTAAAAGAAAATATACAGAATTTACAGTCAATAAATAATAGACATGTTGATTACAAATTGATACCCGGCAAATAAATGACACCGGCAAATAAATATTGACTTTTCCAAAAAACCACCAACCATAATTTCTTCAAAAGATACTAATATAGTATCATATAATTTATAAAAAAGCTACTTTCTTTTTAGCAATTTAAAAAGAAAAATTTAAAAGGTGCCATTTTCAGAATTTCTGGAGTTGGAAATGATGAGATTTTCAAGCAACAGAAAGTTGGGAAAATATTTTTTGGGCTTTAACCCCTCTGCTGATGGCTGTCCTGACTTTATGTTTAAAAGACAAGGACAGCCGGTGGCGGATGAAATATCCTCATTACTAAGTTTAGCCCTTAAATTACAGAAGCCAGGTTAATCTGGCAGGGTTTATTCTTCGAACATACCCTGAAAGATCCGGGAGGTTTTTTTAGCTTGACAAAAGATATTAATATAGTATCATTATAAATATATTATAACGATATGTAATATTGATTTAGAAAAAAGAAAATTGGAAGGAGTTAAAATTATGAACGATGATATTCAAACATTAGATTTAAGAAAAATTGAATTATTTGAAAGGCATGAGAAAATTTTTCAGTTTTGGGATATCTTAAAATCCGGTCAAATTCTGAGAATCATCAATGATCATGACCCGAAACCGTTATGGTATCAGTTTGAAGTGGAATATAAAAATAAATATGAATGGGAATATGAGCTTAAGGGTCCAAAAGATTGGATAGTAAAAATAAAAAAAATTTAATTAAGAATTAAGACATACAGTTTTTGGATTTTAAAATATTTATAAAGGCAGAGACTATATGAAAATAAAAGTAAACGATAAGATTCAGAAAATTGAGGGCAGTATACTGCTTTCTGACCTGTTGATTAGGAATGGAGTAAAAAGACCGGATATGGTTGCTGTTCAATTAAATGAAGAATTTGTAAAGAAAGAGGAATTTACAAAAATAATTATAAAAGAAAACGACAGAATTGACTTTTTATATTATATAGGAGGCGGATTTTAGGAACATGCTGGCGGAAAATATATCAGGATTTACAACAAAAGCCATACACAGTGATGTATTAAAAAAAGATGTACATGGAGCACTGCACATGCCTGTTTATGACACTGTAGCTTTTGAATTTGACAAAGCTGAAGAAATGGAACAGACATTTCTTGGAAAAAAACCCGGGCATGTGTACACCAGAATTTCAAATCCTACTGTAGAAAATCTGGAACAGAAGGTTAAAAATATCACTAAAAGCTTTGGAGTTGTAGCTTTTGCATCGGGCATGGCAGCAATATCAAATTTAATTCTTACAATTGCCGGTAATAGTTATAACATCATTACCACCAAACATCTATTTGGCAACACTTATTCTTTATTTGAAAGAACTTTAAAGCCATGGGGATTGGAGATAAAGTATACTGATTTAACTGATCCTGAAAAAGTATCAAATCTGATAGATAAAAAAACCGTTGCAGTATTTTTTGAAACTATAACAAATCCGCAGCTTGAAGTTGTTGACATAAAAGCGCTGTCAAAAATCTGCAAAGAAAAAGGTATTCTTCTGATAGCAGACACCACAGTCACCCCGCCTTATTTGTTCAAATCCAGAGATTTTGGTGTTGATATTGAGGTACTCTCCAGTACAAAATATATTTCAGGCGGAGCTACAAGTGTTGGAGGCCTGATAATTGACAATGGAACTTTTGACTGGATTCAAAATAATAAATTATCGGGTGAGGCTGAAAAACTTGGACCGTTTACTTTAATAATGAAACTGAAAAGAGAGGTATATAGAAATTTGGGTGCATGCATGGCCCCGCATAATGCCTATCTTCAAAGCCTGGGTTTGGAAACCCTTGCTTTAAGAGCTGATAAATCATGTGCTTCCACTCTGGTAATTGCCGGATATCTGGAAAAAAACAAAAAAATAGAAAGAGTCAATTATCCGGGTTTAAAATCTTCAGAATATTATGAACTGGCAAAAAAACAATTTGATGGTAAAGCAGGAGCTTTGTTCACTTTTGATTTAAATTCCAAAAAAAGTTGTTTTAAGTTTATGAACAACCTGATAATTATCAGGAGAGCAACTAACCTGCATGACAATAAAACATTAATTCTTCATCCCTCTTCAACTATTTTTTGCGAATATAGCGAGGGGATAAAATCGGAAATGGGCATAAGAGACACTATGATAAGGGTAGCTGTTGGAATTGAGGACGTTGAAGATTTATTAAATGATTTTGCTGATGGTTTGAAAAATATTTAAGTTTGTGAAAAATTCATATTTAATTTTATTTAAGTTAATTTCCAGGAAATTTATAAAAAAATGTTATTAAAAGAAAGATATTAAAATGGATTTTACAGAGGAACAACTGGAAAGATACAGCAGGCATATTATTCTAAAAGATGTTGGCGGGAAAGGTCAGGAAAAGATACTTAAAAGCAAGGTGCTTATAGTGGGAGCCGGAGGTTTGGGTTCAACTGCAGCTATTTATCTTTCTGCAGCGGGCGTCGGGACACTGGGCATTGCAGACGGGGATAGAGTCGACAGGACAAACCTTCAGCGTCAGGTAATTCACTATACTCCTGATATCGGGAAACTGAAAGTTGATTCTGCAAAAGAAAAAATTGCCCTTTTAAACCCGAATGTTAAAGTCTGCACATATCCGGAACGTATTTTTTCAAAAAATGCAATTGATATTATAAAAGAATATGATTTCGTTATAGACGGCACTGATAACTTTTCAACAAAATTTCTGATAAATGATGCCTGTGTCATATCTGAAAAGCCTTTTTCACATGGCGGTATTCTGCAATTTGAAGGCCAGACAATGACATACATACCCGGACATGGCTGCTACCGCTGCCTGTTTACTGGGCCTCCCCCGCAGGATTTAATACCTACATGCTCCCAGGCAGGGGTGCTGGGGTCAATTGCGGGTTTATTAGGGACAATTCAGGCTACCGAGGCATTGAAATATATTACCGGTGTTGGTGAGTTATTAATGGATCGTATCCTGGTATTTGATGTTAAAATCATGGAGTTCAGAACTGTTCACTTTAAATTAAAAAAAGACTGCCCTGCCTGCGGAAGTAAAAACACCACAAAGGAACTGATTGATTATGAACAAACTGTTTGTTATTAAAAATAATTCTGAAAGGAGCATTAATGAATAATTTAAAAGATAAACTGTCCATAATATGCTTTAGCGGAGATTTTGATAAGTTGGTAGCTGCCTTTACTCTTGCCTCAGGTGCAGCAGCAACAAATTATGAAGTAAATCTTTTTTTTACATTCTGGGGATTAAATATTTTAAAAAAGAAAAAAGGGCATGTATTTTTAGGAAGGGGTTTCCTGGCACGTTTTTTCAGTTTTTTAATGGGAGGTAAAAATAATGTTCCATTAAGCCGTTTTAATTTCCTTGGAATAAGTCCCAGATTAATGACTAAAATGATGAAGGATAGAAATGTGGCTACCCTGGATGTATTAATGGAAACTGCAATTGAACTGGGTGTGAATCTGTATGCGTGCGATATGACAATGAATATTTTAGGTATTGTCAGGGATGATTATATCCCGGAAGTAAAAGAAGTGCTGGGAGTTGCTAAATTTTTGGAGTATTCCAAAGATGGTGAGACATTGTTTATTTAGTTATGAAAGAAATTAAATAATTATGGGAAATATTAAGATAAATCAATTGGACATAACAAATGAACATTGTCCAATGACATTTGTAAAAGTAAAACTGGCTTTGGAGAAGATGGAAACAAAAGAGCAGCTTGAAGTTTTGCTGGCAGAAGGAGAACCTTTGGATAACGTTCCGAAAACTGTCAAGGAACAGGGGAACAGGGTTTTGGAAATAACTCAGGTTAAAAATAATATTTACAGAGTTTTAATCGAGAAATGCTGAAAATTAATCAAAAAGTTGTTGATGAAATTTACAGACATGCAGTAAAAGAGTCTCCGCTGGAAGCATGCGGATATCTGGCAGGAAGTGATAACACTGTATTTAAAAATTATGCAATGACCAATATTGATAAAAGCACAGATCATTTCACTATGGATATAAATGAACAATTCATGGTAATTAAAAAGGCTAAAAACGAAGGCCTTAAAATTATTGCAGTTTATCATTCACATCCGAATTCACCTGCAAGATTATCGGAGGAGGATCGCAGACTTGCAAATGATCCTGGTATCAGCTATGTAATAGTATCAATTGCTGAAAATAAATTAGATATAAAATCCTTTAAACTTAAAAACAGGATATTTAAAGAAGAGAAATTAAAAATCATTGCAGGGAATGCTGAGTATGATTCAGCAAAACGTAACCGAAGAAGAGTGGCAGGAATATGTGCAGCTACTGCCCGGATTAGAGAGTTAAAATAAAAAAATAAATCAGGAAGAAATCAGGAAGAAATCTGGTCAGATTTGGACACTCTGCAACAGTTTAATTACTGTCCAGCCCGAAAGTGAGAAGACTTATAATCGATTTTATCAGCACGTAAATAATTTGCAGTATTCATGAATTGGAATTTATTAAGACTATTTATTATTAAATCCATTCTTCTGATAAAATATCTCCCTGAAGGCTCACAACAATAGACTTAACGGGTATTTTTTTCTTTCCTGACTGCAAGGCTTGCTGTACCATGGCCACCAATCCGCCACAACATGGCACCTGCATAGTCATTACTGTAAGGGTATTAATCTGGGCATCATCTATCCAGGACTTTATTTTCTCAACATACTCATCCTGACCTTCATCTAACTTTGGGCAGGCAATAGCTATTGACTTACCTTTAAGATAGTCCTTATGAAAGTCTCCTATTGCAAAAGCCACACAGTCTGCAGATAAAAGCACATCTGCCTTCCGATAATATGGTGCTTCAGGCGATACTAAATGTAACTGAATCGGCCATTGCCTTAGCTGTGATTGTCTTTTTACATTTTCTTCTTCAGCTTCTGTATCCTTCTTCCTAAAATCCTGCATTCTTGAACCCGGGCATCCATCCATCATTTTACTTCCTCCTTTTTTATTTTTAAATTTTCTATTCTTTGTTTCAATTCTTTGATGAAGCTTTTGCACTTTTCTATCGTTTCTTTATCAATTTTTACTTCTGCTTCATTAAATTTGGCAAATAGTTCTCCCACTTGAGTTGTGGAAAGATCTCTATCAATCCAAGGATATAATATTTCATCTTCTTTTTTTATATGTTCTTTCAGGAGTTCTTTATAAGCGTTTAAGTGTTCAGCAATTAAATTTCTATTTCCCCTTTTTAACGCTTCCGATGTCGCTCTTACATGGCTGCGCGCTGACTCATGATCCTGAAGTATGGTCTTGATGATATCTGAATTTTTATCTGTATACTCAAATAGTATATCCTCCTCTTTGGCATGATGGAATTTATCTGCATAAAATCTAATAAAATCAAGGCCATCTAAAATCAGTTGCCTGCTGTCTCCTGATTCGTTATTAATATTTTCAATTATGACAGGTATCAGTTCAATCCATTTCTTAATTAAGATATGTTCATCCACTAATCTCTTTATTGGCGGAGAATAATTTATTTCTTTGGCATTTTTTCACTACTCTATCCGGATAAATTGTCTTTTCTAGCCTGTACATTAAATTCAGTTCCTGTTCCAGAGGAATATTATGTATCGCCACTATATCCTTTAAGAGGCAAGAGCCTAAAGTGCAGGGTACACAGCCGATATTGTATTCCTCAAGAATTCTGCCAACCTCAGGAAACTTTGTAATAATTTCTTTTATGGGCGCAATTAGATACTTTTCCATTTTTCAACCTTTTTTCTTTCTTAAATTAACGGATCTAAAAAAACATTATCTGCAGCATCGAAAAAACCCAGTATTAATGATATAAAGTTTGTATCATTATGTCAAGAAAATTTTTATTTTGTTTATCATCCTTAATAGAAAGCTCTAAGGGGAATCAATAGTAAGATCTGTAATACTTGCAGACCTTCTAGTGTCGATGTTGTCTGGAGCCACCACCTGCTTGCAGATCAGCCAAAGCCTCTGTTTTTAAGAGTATTTTCCGGCCCTAAAAGATAATAACAATATTTATAAAAAAATTATTATAATTTTATAGCCATTTTACTTGACAAAATAATACTGTATTACTATCATTATAATAATTAAAACTTATAGAACTTATTATGGATTGGCCGGCCTGAATAACAAACAGTTATTAGAAAATGATGATGCTTTTTATTAGAAATAATTCATGTAAAAGGTGGTGATAAGAAATGAGTGTCGAGGAAAATATAAAACTGGTCAATAGAGGAGACAAAGCCATTAAGGATAGGGACTTCAAGACAATTGAGAGTCTTTATGCAGAAGATGCTATAGCCATTATGTCCGGCAGCCCTGAACCTATAAAAGGAAATAAAGTGATTGCAGAAATAAGCCGTCAATACCTGGAATCATTTCCTGATTCACATATCGAAAACGAGCTTGAAATAGGGCAGGATAGCTGGGTTTGTGTAGCTGGAACCTGGAATGGTACAAATACGGGTCCACTGACTATGCCTGATGGCACATCTATTGCTGCAACTAATAAGCGGGTAAAAATACCAATGTGCACTCTTTTCAATGTAAAAGACGGCAAGATCATTGAACAGCGCGATTATTTCGACATGATGACATTTATGGACCAGCTTGGCCTTTCAAAGCCATAAAAAGGAATCTGTAAAAGCTAATAATCAGCCGGACAATTTAGAAGGCTGATGCAAGATGAACTTCTATACCTGGCTGATTGTTAGCTATTTTATCATTTAAAAAGTATTCAGTAATATGCATCTGCTTTTAAAATTACGGCAAGGAGGGAAATCATGACTTTGAAAGAGAAAGTAAAGTTATACTCTACCGGTATTGCGATTAAAGGAGCGATGAAGGTGCTCCCTAAAATATCGGACGAAAAATGGCTTTCACTTGTGAAGGGGAGAATTTACAGATCAAATGATAGGAATGAGAGGGATTTTTTAGAGAACCTGCTTGTAAGCCTGAAGCATGCTATTGTCAAAGCGTCTCCTGGTGTAAGAAAAAAAGTAGTAATGAATTTAATTAACAATGCAATGATACAGGGGCAGCCAAAAAGAAAGGAATTTGCCAGAAAATATGGCATAAATCCGCCCAATCACCTGGTTATCAGCCCTTCCATGAGCTGTAATCTGAAGTGCTTTGGCTGCTATGCATGGAAGTATCAGAAAAAGGACGAACTTCCTTATGAAGTTTGCAACAGAATCATTCAGGAGGCAAACGATATTGGAATTTACTTTTTTGTAATAACCGGCGGGGAACCATTTTACTGGGAATACCTATTTGATTTTCTGGAAAAACATAACGACTGTTTCTTCCAGATTTATACCAACGGACATTATGTAGATGAGATTGCAGCTAAAAAACTTGCGCAGCTTGGAAATGCTATTGTATGCATAAGCGTGGAAGGATTTAAAGAAGAAACTGAGGCAAGAAGGGGCAAAGGAGCGTGGGATAAAATAATGAAGGCAATGCAACATCTCAGGGAAAATGGCGTGCTGTTCGGTTACTCAGTAACTGCAATAAGAAGCAATAATGAACTGATTGTAACTGATGAGTTTTTTGATTTTTTCATTGAAAAGGGCTGCTTCCTCGGATGGTATTTTAATTACATCCCTACCGGAAAGGATCCTGATTTAAACCTGATGCCCACTCCTGAACAGAGGGATTACAGAAGAAGAAGAGTGCTGGAAGCAAGAAAAAACAAAAACTTTATTCCAATTGATTTCTGGAATGACGGTCCCCTGGTGCATGGCTGCACCCCAGGAGGTAAAAATTACCTGCATATCAATGTAAACGGGGATGTTGAACCGTGTGTGTTCATCCATTTTGCAGCCGATAATATTAAAGAAAAGAGCTTAACCGAAGTAATTACATCAGACTTTTTTAAAACGTTCAGAAAAAGACAGGCCCAGTCTGATAACCACCTGTCGCCCTGCTGTATTATTGATAATCCCCATGTTTTAAGGGAAGCAGTTGCTGATGCTGGAGCTTATACAACTCATGAAGGTGCCGAGACCATGGTGACAACTCTTGCAAGATCACTGGATGAATATGGAGCTGCCTATAAAGAAATTTCCGATAAAGTCTGGGCTGAGGAATATTTACCACAGGAATCAGAAAAGAAAGTAATTTAATTTTATAATACACAAGACCGTAGATGGTAGTTCAAGTGGTATACAGAAATGGTCACGGGACAACGGTTCAATACATAATGTCCATTGAACATTTAGAACCTCAGTACGGATAATATTCAAAGTAAAAACTTATTTTTATTTACAAAGACCTCTAAAAAATATTATCATTAAAATATGAGGTTAATAACAAAACAAACAGACTATGCCATCAGGGTCCTTCTAACGATGGTCAAGAAAAAGGAAGATTTATTTACTACATCCGGTCTGGCAAAAAAACTGAAGATTTCCAAACCTTTTGTTAGGGCAATTCTACAGAAACTGAATAAAGAAAAAGTAGTTGTATCCTCAAAGGGTAAAAGCGGGGGTTTTAAAATGGCACTGCCTCCTGAAAAAGTATCTATAATTTCTCTTATAGAAATATTCCAGGGGCCCGTTAAGCTGGACAAATGCCTTATCAGGAGTGATGTCTGCCCGGATATTAAAGCATGTGTACTCAAAAAAAAGTTAAAAGAAATTGGCAACCATATAAATGAGGAGTTCAAGTTTTTAACTCTTGAAAAGCTCTTGAAATGATTCTTTTAAAGCAAATACTTCAATAACCATGATTTAATAAATTATTATTTTTAAAAATTCATTATTAAGAAAAAAA
>Ga0194127_10008979_pt1 | contig 10602 bp, 10 predicted proteins | sample TA2KigC100mmetaG_FD_148624 | JGI IMG/M metagenome (GOLD analysis project Ga0194127, IMG submission 148624) | Freshwater microbial communities from Lake Tanganyika, Tanzania - TA2015036 Kigoma Deep Cast 100m | ecosystem: Environmental > Aquatic > Freshwater > Lake | place: Tanzania: Lake... | reverse complement strand
TTTTTCCATTTGATACACATTTGATGATAAACGAGCCAGTAAAACATGTCAAAGATTACATCGATGCGGGCTCTGATATCATAACGGTTCACACCGAAGTGTGTGATGCGTCAAGCTTTGGCCAAATATACGATACACTAAAGGCAAACCAAGTGGGTATAGGACTCGCAATAAATCCGGACACAGAAATGCCAGAGTGGGCATTACCATTCATCTCAAAGCTAGACCAAATCATAGTGATGTCTGTAGTTCCTGGCAAATCAGGCCAAAAGTACATCGAGGCTACGCATGAAAAAATGCGACGACTAGGCCAAATTCTAATCCAGCATAACTTTGATGGATACATAGAAGCTGACGGTGGTGTTACACTGGACAACATTGGATCTTGTTTTATGGACGGCGCACGTGCGTTTGTTGGAGGAAGCGCAATAATTGGCCAGCAGGATGTTCGTGGAGTGATTCGAGAATTTAGGAACAAAATTGCATATGCGAGGCGCAAAATGCTAATCCAAAAGGCGTTTGAGCTTGGCGGCAAGGAACTAGTCGCAAAATGGATAGACCTGCATGTAATTGGCGAGAAAAAGAACCAGCTTAACACCATATCAAAGGAGCTTGGCTATACATGATTGGCGATATGACCGATATGCGTACTGCATACGGCAAAGCCCTAGTAGAGATTGGCGAGCAAAACCCGGACGTTGTGGTTTTGGGCGCAGACACTACAGATTCCCTAAAGACAGCGGACTTTGGCAAAAAATTCCCGAACCGATTCTTTAATGTTGGAATAGCGGAGGCAAACGGTGTTTCAGTATCTGCAGGCCTTGCACTTTCCGGCAAAATCCCGTTTGCAAGCACATATGCAATATTTCTGCCAGGTAGATGTGTTGACCAAATTCGAAATGCGATAGCATATCCGTCTCCTGGTGACAAAAAGGGACTAAATGTAAAACTGGTGGTATCACACGGAGGAATCTCGGTTGGAGCAGACGGAGGATCTCACCAACAAGTAGAAGATTATGCAATAATGCGTGCTATGCCAAACATGACAGTATTGGTACCAGCAGACACAATATCAGTATCAAAGCTTACTTGGATAATTTCCCAAAGGTATGGTCCGCATTACATGCGACTGACCCGATCTGCATCTCCAATTGTACACCAAGACTCGCAGGAATTTGAGATAGGAAAAGGAATTGTATTGAGAGAGGGTTCTGACTGTACCATAGCTGCATGCGGACTCACAGTAAAGATGGCACTAGATGCCGCAGATTCTCTAAAACAAGAAGGAATCTCTTGCAAAGTAATTGACATGTTTTCAATAAAGCCAATTGATTCTGAACTGCTGGAAAAATCCGCAAGAGAAACTGGCTGCATTGTAACATGCGAAGAGCACAACATCATGGGAGGATTTGGTTCAGCAGTATCTGAAGTCATATCTGAATCATACCCAGTACCAATCAAAAGAATTGGCGTCAATGACAAGTTTGGCGAGTCTGCACGTGATGCAGAGATTCCACTGCTTTTGGAAAAGCACGGCATAACATCAATTAATATAGCAAAAGCAGTCAAAGACACATTGGGTAAGAAAAAATGAAAATCTTTCTTGACACTGCTAATCTACAATTAATAAAACAGTACAATGACATGGGATTACTTGATGGAATTACAACCAATCCGTCCTTGTTGGCAAAAGAAGGAGGAGACCCACAAAAAGCAATGGAAGAGATTACCAAAATAATCAAAGGCGATGTGAGTCTTGAAGTTGTTGCAACCAATTATGCCGGAATGATGGATGAAGGCCACAAACTCAAAAAATATGGAGCAAATGTTGTCATCAAGGTTCCAATGACTGCGGACGGCCTCAAGGCATGCAAAAGCTTCACAGCAGAAGGCATACCTGTCAATGTAACTCTGGTATTTTCACCAAACCAAGCGATTTTGGCTGCAAAGGCAGGCGCAAAATACGTCAGCCCATTTATTGGAAGACTGGATGATGTGGGCCAAGACGGAATGGCACTCATTGCAGAAATAAAGCAGATTTTCTCAAATTACAATTTCAAAACACAAATTCTTGTTGCCAGCGTAAGACACCCAATGCATGTAGTTGAAGCTGCAAAGATTGGAGCAGACGTTGTAACGTTGCCACCAGATGTTTTAGGCAAAATGCTCAAGCACCCGCTGACTGATAATGGACTCAAGGCATTTCTGGCAGACTGGGAAAAACTACAGACCAGCCAAAAATAGGACATATGCTATTAGCTTTTTCGAAAAAAGCTTGTTTATTCTAAAATAAATATTCGATATATGCGGTTATTTCTCTAATACAATATTGTCAATTCTAAATTCGACAGTATTGGTAATAGATCATAGTTCAGCAGTAAATAGACTGATCTCTCAATATCTGAAAAGAATTGGCTTTGGGGAAATTTTGACCTGTGAGACTGCCGATTCTGGAGTCAAAACATTCCAAGATCTTATCTCCTCCGGCAAAAAACTCCTAGTTCTTCTTGGCTATCACTTTCCAGATAGTGTCGCATCAGAAATTGTGCCTAAATTATTTGAAATTGCACCTGATGCTAAAATAATAATTGAAAGCTCACTAAAAGAAGATGATCAAAAAATAATAGATTTGTTCTCTGAAGGTGTCTTTCATTATCTGCCAAAACCAATTCGCTTTGATGACCTGACGCGAATAATGGAAACAATAGAAAAAGAAATCGAGGAATTTTCAACAATTAATGAAAAATTAGTTCTTGGATTGTTAAAAACACTCAAAAAAGTTAGTTTGGTAAGACTAGCAGAATACTGCGATTGTAAAATAGAAGTTTTACAATCATTCCTACAAAAATTAGAGAAAAAATCAGTTTTACAAGAAATCGCAAAAAGAAGAGAAATTGATTGCAAAGATTGTAATTCAGTAAACATTCATCAAGTTTTTTGCTGTACTCGTTGCAATTGTGAAAACTTTAGAAAAACCTCGTTAATTGAGCATTTTTCATGTGGGAATGTCAGTCCACAACACGACTATGACGAAGATACTTGCCCTAAATGCCGCAAACAAATCAAAATCATAGGAGTTGATTATAGAACTCTACAAAATTTTAATGTCTGCAACGATTGCAATGAAGTCTTTCCCATGCCTAACCAAAAATTCGATTGCAATAATTGTCATACTAGATTTACTTTTGATGAAATAAACTGGATACAGAGCAAAACATATTCATCCACTCAATCTTCAAACAAGTCTAAGTTTGCTGATTTAGACACAGAGATCTCAAAACGACTTGATTCTAGAATTGTCTGATGAAAATTCCTTAAAAACTAGGCACAATTTAGTATATTATGGATGATGAGGCCCGCAATTTCCAAATCATGGAGATAGCCGAACTTTTAGCTAAAGACAACATCTCAATTCGTGAACAAGACCAGAAAAAACTACAGAAATACTATGATTTTGCACAAAAAGAATTCAATTTGACTGGCGATGATTCTGTGCAGCTAGTCAATGAGACCTTTTTGTACCTGACACTAAAGAACGCCAAAGATGTAGATCCCCTACAGGATGGAGACAAATTTGGTGCAGGATTTAGCTAGTGATGGTTAATCCACTGCGTGCGGTATTCCTCATCGAAGATCTCTGTTGTAATGTAATCATCCTTGACAACTGAGCTCTGTAGATCTATATCAAAAAACCCAAGTTGTCCCTTTGCAGGAATTGGAATCTTGAATTCTTTGGCGCTTTTTAGGAAAAATCCAAATGTCTTTTCTGTAAAATAATCATCTGGGGCAAAATGATGCTTTTTGTCGGATGCGAATTCCTTTCTGGTCTGATACTTTTTTGTGTCAAAAATGGCAGCCTTGCCAATTATTGCACCTGTGATGAGGAAGCGATGATCGATTCCTAGTTTTTTACAATCATGTATCTTGATCTTGGTTGGCGAATGAATTAGAAATTCCCCACGATAATTTGTATTCCAGTGTCGAAGCTCGATTGTTTTTTTGCCCTTGACTATAAGCTCAGCAAACGGCTGTGATATAGAAAGACACTTGAAGGTGCTCAATTACATTCTGATGCTACATCTGTTTGGACCCATCTCCAAGTCTGGAATTTGTTCCGGTGCTATTGGAATGACGCCCTTGTTAATCTTGATTATCATGGAATAGTTCATTGGCCTAGGAGTCGTAATGCTTACTACTTTGGATACAAATTCGGCTTGGCCCAAGTCAAGTAGTGGCAGCTTTTTGGCGTTTTGCACAGTGGTATAGAATATTCCGCCCTTGGTTGGACTTACTCCTTCCCCATGATGGGTTGGAAATATCTTGGCATCGTCTCCAAATTTTAGTATCTTATTGTGTAATGTATCGTAGAGTTTTGCTGCAAATTCTTCTGCTTGATCTCTAAGATCCGGTCTTCCAATTCCCTCCACAAATAAAATGTCTCCAGAGAACACATACTTGTCATCTAGGATAAACGACATTCCGCCTGGCGTGTGTCCTGGCGTGTGTATTACTCTGAGTTGCTTTGTACCAAATTGGATTGTGTTTCCATCTTCGATTTTCTCGCTTTCAATTCTGTATTCTTCTAGCTTGCTGAGGTATAGTTTTGCGCCAGCCATCTGAGCCAAATCTTTTGCAGCAGAAACATGGTCTGCATGTTGATGTGTATCGATTACCTTGGTGATTTTGAGGCCTTCCTTTTGTGCAAATTCAATGTATCTTTTTGTTGGATATGTGGGATCAATTACAACTGCTTCTCCATTTGAGGGGCCGATTTTTTCTACTTGGATAATGGTAGTGTCATTTTCTTTTAGAACGGTCGCGCCAAGTACCTGATTCCACAAAGACATACCTCCAACAAGGGATGTTGATTCCAGTCCGTTCTGTGCTAGTGCAAATGTTGCAACCATAGAACGGTTTCCATGTGAGCAGATAGTGACAATTTTTTTATCTTTTGGTAATTGTGTTTGTGAGCTTGGCATGAATAATTGTGATAGCGGAATGTTTACTGCGCCGGGAATCTTAAATTCAGCAAACTCTTGCGGCTCTCTTACATCTAGCAAAAACACATCACTGTTTTGTTTTATGGATTCCCATAGTGTGTCTCCACTAATTGTAGTATCCTGTGTGCTCTTTACAAGCTCGCCCTCCCACGACTTGATTCCGTCTTTTAGATAGTGAGCATCAAAGCCAAAGCGAGCCATCATTGTAGCGTTTTGTTTTGCCTCAGTACCATCCCCATCGATTAATATGACTTTCATGTTTGGCGGGATCTTTGACATTATGACTTGTTTTTGCTGCATAGAATGACACACTGCATTTGCCGCGCCAGAAATGTGACCGTTCATGTAGTTTTCCTTTGCACGAATATCTAGAATCAAGGCGTTAGATTTGTTCTGTAAAACCTGGGTTAATTCTTCAGGGGTTATCTCTATGTTCATTTAATTCCGGCTAATTTAGAGCCAAATTTAGAATTTTTGCTATGATTTCGCAATTGATCTAAAGGGAGCTCATCTGTTTTGAACACATTATTCAATATTAAATCAGTATGAGCCTCATCAATATTGGCTAGATTTATCAACAAAAAAGATCCGTCGGAAAATCCTGCAAACAATGGGAGGATGATTTTCTTCTCAAAGGCTCCAGGACAAGGAACAGAAGCAGAAATTGAGCAGATTACCGATTCTCATAATGCCACCGAGTTTGAAAAAGCAACAACCAATTCCAGCAACTCTGGAATTTCATCAAAACCTTACACTGAAGAAAGGTACACCACAATTAACAGCATAATCGAGGAAGAAAAAAAGGAATTACAAAAAATCCAAGAATTAATCAGAAAACGCTCAGAAACTCTGGATTTGGCAAAAAAACAACTCCGAGAAAAGCAAAACCTCCTTCAGACTCACCTAGATAAAAGATCAAACAAGTTCACCGTCGTTGGCGAGATGTCATCCAAAATGGTTCATGACATAAAAAATCCGTTAACTGTGATAAAAGCCCAAGTCGACTTGCTAAAACTACGCTATTCCAAAGAAGAAGATTCTACACTGCTTAACTCGCTTGGAAGAATGGAGCAGGCAGTCAACGGTATTACAAATCACATAAATGATATTCTAAATTTCATACGAGAAACACCATCTACATTTGAAAACAATAGCATCCTAAAGATTCTAAACGAATCAGTAATCTATGCAAACAAGCCAGACAATGTCTCAATTAATCTGCCTACAAATGATGTTGTGGCATCATGCGATGCGACAAAACTACAGCGAGTATTTACAAACATAATTGTAAACTCTATTCAGGCATTGGAAAAAGGAGGCACAATAACAATTCAAATCTCAGAGCAAAACAATAATGCAATAATTCAGATAAGTGATTCTGGTCCTGGAATTCCATCTGATGTTTTGCCCAAGGTCTTTGAGCCTCTATTTACAACAAAAAAGGAAGGAACTGGACTGGGATTGCCTACATGTAAGAAAATAATTGAAGAAGAACATGCTGGATCTATTGCAGTCAAAAATGATCCTACTACATTTACTATAACTGTACCAAAAACCCAACAATAATCCTAGCCAGTCTGCAATACTGCCAAGACTCTATTTGGAATGTCTTTTAGTCTTGATACTGCGAGTGTTTTTTCATATCCCAAATATCTGAGATTGTTTGCAATTGTAGTGGCACTGAATGTGTCGTGGCCAACACCAATTGCAACCATTTTGATTCCAAGTGTTTTTAATGATTTTACCATGAATCTGACTGCGTCAGGATCAGATGGTTCACCATCTGACAGTGTCAGAAATATGTCCGGCTTTTTGGATTTTAGTGTGGGGAACATCTTTTGATATACATCTGCCAGGGGGGTTCCACCATTTGCCTCAATCTGAGCCAGTCTTTTGGCGCACGCATTGTTCCATTTGGCGTCTTCAGGCTTGACCATCCAACATACTACTTGTTTTTGTGTAGTGTTAAAGGCAAAGACAGAGAATTTTATCTTCAAAAATGCTAATACTTCGCACAATGCCAGTGTTGCCTTTTTGTATTCTGTTTGTTGTTCTGTTATGCTAGATGAATGATCAAGTAGGATCATTATTTTAGATTTGATTGATTTTTTGACATCTACTACAAATGGCTTGTATCCTTCGACATATGACTCTGCATCAAATTCATCACCGGCAAAGACCTGTTGCTCTTTCCAACTGGTCTTCCATTCTTTGAATTTGGTTTTAAGATTGCTAATTAGGTCTTGATCATAGATTCGCGTTTCATCTACATTTGTAGATCCAGGAATCTGAATTCCAATAGATTCACTGCCAAGGCCCTTGTTTTCATTTTTCTTGTTTTCTTCTTTTATCACTTTGAACTCATCTGCGACGGATTTTCCTGACATTATATTGTCTTTGTCGATTTTACCAAAATCAATTTCCTTGTTTTGAATTATTTTTTGCATTGCCTTTTCAAAGTCTTGAGGTGTGATCATCAAGCCAGGCCCTTTCCAAAGAACAGCTAATGGGACAGTCGTTAGCGCATCAATGTTCAGAATGCTTAGAATTTCTGGAATCTTTTTTTCTAACCATTCGGTATCATGTTTTTTTTCTATTGACTCTGAAACAATTTCTTTTGCCTTCATTGTGGCAAGCACGACTCTATCTGAGAAGCTTGGCTGTAGCTCGCCTTTGATGTCGCCAAGCAAGAATTTCTGGAAAAACGCCTCCACTATTCTTGATTTTCCCAAAATGTTTCCAAGTTGTGGTCTGTAGAGCCACAAGTATGTATAGTAAAAGATGAGCTCTTCATCCATTCCACGCCAGGTTTTTCTTCCAAGCAGCTCAACTCGTCTAGTTTCTAGGGTGTTTAGAATAAAGCCAAAGGCATGATCACTAGAGAGAATCTTTTTGCAAAATCTTATTCGCATTGCTTCGTACCATATCGCTACACGAAATTGTCTGTACTTGTCAAAGTCCGTTCCAGCATAGCGCTCAGGGGAAACAAGACTGATTTTGTTTTCCTTTAGCTTAGTGATTGTTTCTTTTTTGTCTGAAAATTCTACTGTTATCTTTTCTTTTTCAGACCATCTTCTTGCCAAAAACGTGGCAATTTCCACCAGAATGTCATTTCGTAGTTGTAGTGACTGCATTATCTACCAAACATGGACGTAATGATATCGCTTACTTTTTGATATTCGACGTTTCCCCACTGTGAATACACATTTGCAAATACAATGTCTGCTGCCTTTTTTGCATCAAGGCCAGAGTCTAAGAGTTTTGCAAAGGCAATTGTCTCTCTAAGACTAGGAGAATAATACAGTTCTTCCACTGCAGCTGCCTGCCTTAGTGTGTTTGCAAGCTTTATTCCTTGTTTTAATGCATCATCATGATTCCCAGAGGCATATTTTTTGACAATTTGAAATTCAGTTTCCTCTGGAGGATAATCAAGTCTGATTCGAACCGGGAATCTACTTAGTAATTGCGGTGGGAGCTCTTTTGTTCCAACATGTGTTAGTGGATTTATTGTTGCAATGACAAACCACTTTTGATTTGCGTTAATTGTCTCACCGGTTGACTCCTTGAGAACAATTTGCCTTCTGTCGTCTAGTGCTTCATCTAATCGAAGCAAAACATCTGCTTCGGCTGCATTTAATTCATCAAGATATAGGATGCTTCCTTCCTTCATTGATTTTATCAGGATTCCTTCATTAAATCCTATTGTTCCTTCATTGAGGGTTTTTGTCCCAATGAGATGACTTTCGCGCGTTCGAAGACTAAAGTTGATTGATTCTAATTTTGCGTTTTTTTTGTTTGTAAATTCACGCACCAAAGTGGTCTTGCCTGTTCCCTTTGGTCCTATTATTAATGCAAACAAGCCTACATCATAGGCTTTACCCAAAACATCTAGAGAATTATTCCAGTCTAGATATGCAGATGTTGCCTGTAACATGATCTCTGAGCGTCAGTACTTTATTTAAAATAATTAGTTGTTGTCTGGCACTAGTTTTCCCATTTTGCTAGGTGCTCATAGGACTCGTTCATTGTCTTGAGCAGTTTTTTATGCCATTCTTCGAATCCGTCTGGTGTGGTTGGGAAATTACGGTAATGCTCAGTGAGCCATCTGTTTTGCTGCGTTGTGTATCTAAGGCCGTCTGCAAGTTTTTTGTTTAGCGCACCGCGAATCAGCATTCCCATTTTACCGATCATTGAAAAGTCTGGGTGTTCTCCTTTGCTTATTGCCTCAACATCCATGTTGCCCAAAAAGTGCTTCATTCCATAATTGATCTGATCATTTGTGAGCATTTGCAATAACCTTCTAAAGACTTCAAGGCCAGCGGTCTTGTAACCATATTCTCTGACATAATCAACATTGTATTGCCACAATCCCTTTTCTGTTACATCGCCTGCTTCTATTGCATGTGCAACATTTTTGCCAATTATGGTTCCAGCAATTAGTGCAGGACCAATTCCACCAGCATCAAGCGGCTTTGGCATCCATGCCGAGTCTCCAACCAACATGAATCCATTTGCAACCATACAATCGTTCTGTCTTCTAACTGACACCTGGAAGTTTCCTGTCGCATTGTGCGAGTCTGATGGATCAGTAGAGAGTTTTGGATTCTTGATTGCTCTGTTTCTTGCAACATACTGGTTTATCAGGCCGGAAACATCATCATGTTTTCCTAGTCGCTTGTTTCTTTTGTCTAGGAGTGTTTTTTCTACTCCAAGACCAATGTTTACCTTGTTCTTGCCTTTTGGAAAGACCCAACCATATCCGCCAGGGGCAATGTCCTGGTCTAGGTGGATTAGGCAATAATCAGGATCAAATTCTGATAGATCGTCTTCACCCTGATCAAAATACATAATGTGGCGTCCAGTGGATTCTAGGTCGGTTCTGTCTATTCTGCGTTCCATCTTTGTGGTGTTTTTTATTTGGTTTCGAAGCATTGAGGTGACGCCAGTTGCATCGATTACAACCTTGGCTGTCTTTTTGTAGGGCTGGTTTGTTTTTTTGTTGAGACCCTCTACTCCGATGATTTGGTTTCCGTCATAGAGTAGGCCTGTCAGGTTTATCTCAAAATCAACATTGATTCCGCGTTTTTGTGATTCCTTGTATTGTGTTTGCGGGAGTTGTTGTCTGTTTAGCAAAAATCCGTCTCCATCAAATGGAATGGATGTTTCTCTGTCTGGTGATAATGCCATTACGCCCTTTACTTTGTGTTCAATTTCTGGTGCTCCCCAAGAAACCTTGATGCGGCTTCCCATGTAGTCAACAGCTTCTTTTGATACCGCATCCCCGCAAACCCAGCCATTGATGGATTTACTGCCAAGCATTATTGGAGCGTTTCTGTCTATTACAAGAATTGATAATTTTTGATTAGAATAATGAGCAGCAGAGTGTGCAGCAATCATGCCAGCTAGTCCTCCACCAGCTACAATCAAGTCATAATCCGTTTTCAATATGTGACAGCTGAAATGAGATTATTTAAAACAATCTTGAATTATTTTTTGGGTCAGATCGTCGCGGCGTCTTCACAGCTTGCGTATTGCTCAGACTGGAGCGGCTTGTTAGCTCTTCATTCCCAACCTTATACTACTCTAAATGATATTAACTTTT
>Ga0194127_10008976_pt1 | contig 10605 bp, 13 predicted proteins | sample TA2KigC100mmetaG_FD_148624 | JGI IMG/M metagenome (GOLD analysis project Ga0194127, IMG submission 148624) | Freshwater microbial communities from Lake Tanganyika, Tanzania - TA2015036 Kigoma Deep Cast 100m | ecosystem: Environmental > Aquatic > Freshwater > Lake | place: Tanzania: Lake... | reverse complement strand
GGGGATGCCGGTGAAACCACCCTCTCGTTGCGGTTGCTGCCTGCGGCTGGCAGCAGTAGCCGCCGCAGCCTTGATGCGGTATCGCAGCAGTTGCGCCTGCGGGCCCGCGAAGCCAGCAGCGCGGGCGACAAACAGCAAGGCAAAGCTCTGTGGCGGCGTTTTTTTCTGCTGCGTGATGCCTTTGCATCGCTGGGGCCAGCCGCCGTGCTGACGGTGCACCGCAGCCAGGGCAGCACCTTTGGCGAGGTGTATGTCGATGCCGATGTGTTCTGGCCCAAGGACGCCCAGCTGCGCCAGCAGCTGGTCTATGTGGCCGTAAGCCGTGCCAGCAGCGCCGTCTGCCTGATGGCCGGCCGCAGCGATGGCGCCCAGCAGCAGCAGTGGCAGCAGTGGTTCACGCCAACCTGAGCCCGTCGATGCCCTGCCAGCCCAGGTACAACGCCACCGCCACCCCCATGAGCCCCACCAGGGCATCGCCGCGCTGCAGCATCCAGGTCTTGCCCTGTTGCAACACCGGCAACACCCGTTCGCGGCCGAGCAGCAGCACCGCCAGCAAGGGCACCAACAGCAGCGTGGCGCTGACCAGGCTGAACAGCAGGGTCAGGCCCAGCTCCCCCAACAGGTCGAGGTGAGCCGCCAGCAGGGTGCCTGCCGATTTGGCAAACAAAAACAGGTCATCGGGGCTGGCAACCTCAAGCACTGAACTCAGCAGCAGCAGCGGCAGCAGCGCCATGGCGCAGAACTGATCAAGGCGGTTGGCCCAAGCCGGGGTGTGCCCCTGCTCCTGGCGGCTGGTCAGCAACTCCTTGAGGCCAAGTGCCAGCAACGCACCGGCGGCGATCAGATCGAGACCGGTCCTGTGGCTGGTGCCCTTGTCCATGCTCAACAGCAGGCCATGGCCCGCGGTGAGCAGCAGGGTGAGCGCAAGGCCTGCGGTGGCGATCCAGGCCAGCACCAACAAGCCGCCGCGCCGCAGCGGGTTCGGACCCAGCAGCAACAACAGCAGCAGCACGATGTGCAGCGGCGAAAACCCGATCGCCAGGGCAAAGGCCGCCAGCTCGCCGGCCAGCACCCCCAGGGGTTCCGGCTCAACAGCAGCGGTGGCCGACGCAGCAGCGGCAATGGACACCAACAGCACAGCCGCTCCGCGATCAACCGAGGCGATTATTCCAGCGCAAGATGACACGCTGCTCGCGCTCGAAGCCCAGCACACTGACGGTGGCTGTCGCCAGGCTGAGCAGGGCACCGCCTGGGGCACCCAGTCCCAACCAGGTGCCGGCCAGGGCGCGCAGGATGTGGCCGTGAGCCACCAGCGCCACCCGCCCCGCCGGAGCCAGGGCCAGGGCCTGCTCGATCAAGCGCTCACAGCGCCGCTGCACCTGCTGGGCCTGCTCACCGCCGGGGCAGCCATCACGCCAAAGGGACCAGGCCGGTTGCTGGCTGCGGATGGCCGCGGTGGTGATCCCCTCGTAGTCGCCGTAGTCCCACTCCATCAGATCGGCGCTGATCTGGGCGCCGGCGCCCAGGCCAGCCAGCTCGGCCGTGCGGCGTGCCCGCTGCAGCGGGCTCACCAGAACAGCATCAAACGCAACAGCTGACAGCGCTGGCGCCAGCGCTGCAGCTTCTGCCTCGCCTTCAGCCAGCAAGGGTAGATCGGTGCGGCCGGTGTGACGCCCGTTGCGCGCCCATTCGGTGGCCCCATGGCGCAGCAGCCAGAGCTCAGCAGCCATGACCCATCAGCAGCGGATCTCGAACCAGTCACTGCCGGTCGCCGCCACCTGGGTGATCGCGACGCGACGCACCAGGGCCGATGCCGGTCCGCGCTCGCACCACAGACGCAGGTCGTTGAGCTTGTGCAGGGGGCCTTCGGCTTCGATCTCGACCGTGCCGTTGGGGCAGTTGCGCACCCACCCACCGAGCTCAAGCGCCTGGGCTTCACGCAGGGTGGCCTGGCGGTAGCCCACCCCTTGCACACGACCACTCACCGTGAGTCGCCAGCGCTCGCAGTGGATCTGGGGGCGTGGGTCTGCGGGCTGCAAAAACCGGCGGCTGGCGGCAGCGGCACGGCGTTCGCGGCTGCGGCGACCAGGCGACGGGGAATCTCCGGGCATCCCGCCCAGTGGAGATGCAGCCAGCTGGCGTGCACGTTTGGCGCTGTCCATCCTTCCTCCTGAGGTGACGTGCCCCACCCTTCAAGCTGCCACAACCCCGCCCGAACGGCCACCGGCCGGGGAGCGCTGGCAACGGCAGCCGTGGGCTGCAGTTGCCAGCGGTGAAATTCATGGCCGCACCAGCGCTCGCCGGGGCGAATGAGCAGTCCCTGCTCGCGGCAATGGGCCTGCCGGTAGCCCAGGCTGAGGGCACCGCGCACCGCCTCAAACGGCAGCACCCCAGCCATGGCATGGCGCCGGCCTGCCGCATCGGCCAGCTGGTCCCCCAGCAACAGCAACCCGCCGCATTCGGCCGCCACGGGCAACCCTGCGCTCACGGCCTGCCGGAGGCTGGCCAGCGCTCGATCGGCCGCGGCCAGGCCCTCGGCATGCAACTCGGGGTAGCCGCCCGGCAACACCACCGCCCGGGTGCCGGCCGGCAGTGGCTCATTGGCCAGGGGGCTCCAGGGGCGGGGCTCAGCGCCCAGCGCGCGCAGCAGTTCGCTGGCTTCGGGATAGCGAAAATGAAACGCGGCGTCACTGGCGATCGCCACGGGCACAGGCTCTGGCCAGGGCTCGCCGGCCAGGGCAACGAGCGGATCATGCAGCCCTTGGCGCCGGGGTGCGTGCAGCAGCGGCCAGAGCGCCTCGAGGTTCAGATGGCTCTGGGCCAGCTGGGCCCACTGCTTGGCGCGCTGCTCCAGATCGGGCAGCTCAGCGGCGGGCAGCAAACCGAGGTGGCGCGAAGGCAAAGCCATCACCTCATCAGGTGGCAACACACCCAGCAGCGGCACCTCGATGGCGGCGAGAGCCTCGGCCAGCAGGGCACGGTGGCGCTCACTGCCCACCTTGTTGAGCACCACCCCAGCAAGCTGCACCCGCGGGGGACCGTGATCCCGAAAGCCCCGCACCAGCGCCGCCAGCGAACCGGCTTGACGCGAGGCCTCAACCGCCAGCGAACCGGCTTTACGCGAGGCCTCAACCACCAGCACCACCGGCAGCCCAAGCAGCGCTGCAACTTCGGCCGAGCTGCCCTCAGCCGTCGGGCCGCGGCCATCGAACAGGCCCATCACCCCCTCAACCAGCGCCAGCTGAGCGGCGCTGCCATGCCAGTTGAAGCAGTGCTGCACCCAGGCTGGGCCGCACAGCAACGGGTCGAGATTGCGGCAGGGCCTACCTGCGATGCGGCCGAGCAGCTGCGGATCGAGATAATCGGGCCCCACCTTGAAGGGCTGAATGCTCTGGCCCTGGCGCTGGGCGAAGGCCAGCAGCAGCAGGGTCAGCAGGGTTTTGCCACTACCACTGCTGGGTGCGGCAATCAGGCAGGCCACATCAAGCCGGCAGCAGCCGTGCCGCAATCGGCGCTGCCGCAGCAAGCAGGGGATTGGTGGTGTCGTGTCCGCCGCCGAGCAGCCGTGCCAGCTCCATCTCCTCACTCTCGTTGGGCACCGGCACCACCTCTTCCAGCAGCTCCATGCTGGCCATGCCACCGGCCTCCAAACGCATGCAACCACCCGACTCGGAGCACAGGATCACACACAAGGGCGCACGGCCCGGCGGCTCACAGATCAACCGCAGACCCACCAACGCACCGGGGTGAATGCGCGGCACCCCCACGGGTACTGGCATCAGCCGCAGCTGCACGGTGGCACCGTCGGTGCGCTGAAATTCAGCGCCCACGCCCTGACCAAAGCCGTCACCATCGAGGGCAAAACTGCTGAGCAGGTGCCACCCCAGACGATCAGCAATCCAGGCCGCCAGCAGCAACCCCTTGAGCGGGTGATCACCCTCAACATCGACATCGAGCTGCACCACATGCTCGAGCGCATCACGACGGGCCGGCGGATCAAAGACCATCGCCAAGGACTCACGCCAGGTGCGCAGGCGCATCCAATTGAGGTCGTTGACGGCCTGGCCGGCCTCGATGCGCTCAACCAGCAGATCAATGCAGCGGCGGGGTTGCCCGAGGGAACTGTCGACCACCAGACGGCGTCCCGGCGGCGCCAGCGCATTGAGCAGATCGGGCGCTTCATCGAGCGAACTGTTCCACCAGATCCAGCAGGGCAGCCCCGGGTCGATCAACGCATCAACCAACGGCAGGTTCTGCTCCAGCGCCCCGCGCCCGCCCCGCAGCACCGCCACATCACCGCAGGCTTCTGCCGCAGCGGCAGCCTCATCGACCAGCGGGCAGAAGGCCGCCACCAGGGTTTCGAGGGGTTGGGCCGCATCGAGGGTGGGCGCCAGGGTGATCAGCCGACGCGGCTGATGCACGCTGATGGCGCTGTCGACAAACTGACCGCGCAGATCCTCGGCCTGGCGCGCCCCCTCGCGCTTGCCGAGAGCCCACGCCAGGCGCTGATCCATCACCGCCGTACTGAGCGGCAGTCCACACGCCACCACAGCCTGCTTGGCCTGCTCGATCAACGGGCGCTCCAACAGACCGGTGATCGGTCCATCGATCAACCCGGTACGAATCAACTGCTGTTGCAGCCAGGAGGCCTCGTAGATCACCAGGGTGAAGGTGGCAGCCCCTTTGGAGCCCTCCAGATCGGAGCTCCAGAGCCGCTCGAGGTAGTCGCGCACCTCTGCCGGTGGCAGAGCCAGAGGTGCCTGAAGGGTCAGTTGGGCAGCCATGGCATCAAGGCAACGGAATGGTTGATCAGGGCCGCCGCCAGACCAGGCCTTCCTCGGCCAGCAGGCTGTCAGCGGCGGCAGGCCCCCAGGTGCGGGCCTCGTAAGGATGAACGGGAAGCTGATCGGGGGACTCCTCCATCAGCTCCACCAGCGGTGTGTAGAGGCGCCAGGCGGCCTCGACCTCATCACTACGGGTGTAGAGGGTCGGATCGCCCAGCATGGCGTCGGCCAGCAGACGCACGTAACCCTCATCGGAGGGCTCGCCGAAGCTCTCGTCGTAGCTGAACGCCATGTCGACCGGCCGGCTGCGCATCCCCGAGCCCGGCGCCTTGACCTCAAAGCGGATGTCGGCGCCCTCATCGGGCTGAATCCGCAGAATCAACTGGTTGGGCGTGGGGGCACCACCTGCCGCATCAAACAGGTGCACCGGCGCCTCCCTAAAGGTGAGCACCACCTCAGAGAGGCGCTTGGGCAGGCGTTTGCCGGTGCGGATGTAAAAGGGCACCCCCTGCCAGCGCCAGTTGTTGATGAACAACTTGGTGGCCACGTAGGTCTCGGTGGTGCTCTGCGGGTTGACGCCAGGCTCCTGGCGGTAGCCGGCGATGGGACGCTCGGCGCTGCCACCGGGCCCGTACTGACCCCTCACGCAGCAGGTCCAGGGTTCTTCAGGGTTGGCCAGCCGGGCGGCCTGCAGCACCTTGGCCTTCTCGTTGCGCATCGATTCAGGATCGAAGCGCCCAGGGGGCTCCATGGTGGTCAGCGCCAGGATCTGGGTGAGGTGGTTCTGCACCATGTCGCGCAGGGCACCACTGGTTTCGTAGTAGCCCGCCCGCTCCTCGACACCAACGGTCTCGGCTGCGGTGATCTGCACACTGGCGATGTAATTGCGGTTCCAGATCGGCTCAAAGATCGTGTTGGCAAACCGCAGCACCAGAATGTTCTGGACCGTTTCCTTACCCAGGTAATGGTCGATGCGGAAGATCTGACTTTCCTGGGCGCAGCCCTGCACCACTTTGTTGAGCGCCTGGGCACTGGCGTAGTCGGTGCCAAACGGCTTTTCGATCACCACGCGGCTGCGGGCCGGATCGGCCAGCAGCCCAGCGGCAGCCAAGGCACGGCAGCCACTGCCGTAAAACGCCGGCGAGACCGACAGGTAAAAGGTGCGGTTGGCTCGGGTGGCGCGCTGTCGGTCGATCACCGCAAGCCGCTCCCCCAGCTTCACCACCGTGGGGGGATCCTGCAGATCCACCGGCTCATAGAACAGGCACGGGGCAAACTGCTCCCAGGCGGAGCGGTGCTCGGCGATCTCGTCCGCCATGGCTTCGGCCATGCGGTTGCGGAAATCGTCATCACTCCAGGGGCGCCGGGCGCAGCCCAACACCGCAAACTCGCTGGGGAGGCGCCGCTGCCGGAAGAGCTCAAAGAGAGCCGGCACCAGCTTGCGGTGAGTGAGATCACCACTGGCACCGAAGATCACCAGACACTGGGGACTGATGACCCTCTCCTGCCGGAGTCCCACCCGCAACGGATTGGTGAGCACCGCGCTCATCGCTGCTCAGGCATGTGCCCCTGGTTTAACGACCTCAGCGGCGCATTCCCAGCAGTTCCCGTTTTTGTGACGGAATTGTGTGTGGGATCAGCAACGCAGTGATCAATAGGTCTCGACGTGCCAGCGCTCAGCCTTCTTGAGCTGGGGACGCAGCTCAGACCAATCGAGACCCTTGGCGGCAGCTGCGGCGGTCATGGCCTCGTCGATACCGGGCTCCATACCCCGCAGACCGCACATGTAAACGTGGGTCTTGGGATTTTCGATCCAGGCGAAGATCTCGTCTGCGTTCTCGCTGACGCGGTCCTGGATGTACATGCGCCCACCCTTGGCGTTCTGCTGCTCGCGGCTGATCGCCTTGGTGTAGCGGAAGTTGTCGGGGAACGCGCTCTGGTAGCGCTCGAAGTCGTCGTCGTACAGCAGGTTGGCCGTGGTGGGCGCGCCCATGAACAGCCAGGCCTTGCCCTTGAAGGCCCAGCCATTCTTGTCGCGCTCGGCCGGCTCGAACATGCGGCGCAGGTAGGTGCGCATCGGGGCGATACCCGTGCCGGGGGGTGGCCAGCATGATCACGTTGGCGTCTTCGTCGGCGGGCAGGAGCATCTCCTTGCCGACAGGGCCGGTGATCTTCACCTTGGCGCCGGCCTCGATGTCACACAGGAAGGTGCTGCAGACGCCGTTGATGGTCTCGCCGTCCTTGTCGTACTGGAGCTGGCGCACGCATAGCGACACCGTGTTGCCGGCCATGTTGTCGCCGTGGCGGGTGCTGGCAATCGAATACAGGCGCAGCTTGTGAGGCTTGCCGTTGGCATCTTCACCGTCGGGAATGATGCCGATGCTCTGACCTTCGACGTAATGAAGCTGGGGGTTGCCGCCGCTGAGATCGAAGGTGATGTGGTTCACCCGACCAATGGCCCCTTCAGCCAGCAGGCTGTAGTTCTCGGTGACCGTGCCAACGAAAGGATCCTTCGGCTTGTAGAGATTGACGGGAACGTCAGCGTGGGAAGCAGACACGGCAGCAGGTTTTGAAGGGGATGCTTGGGCTTTGGGGGCAGCTTTGGCCGCAGGGGTCGTGGCGGGTTCGGCAAGGGCGCTGCCCTCACCAACCGGGGTGATCGCCGTGATGCGACCACCCTGGAGCGCAATCGTCTGCATCAGGGATTGCAGCCGCTCGAAAGGTACGAGCAGGCTCCGCTCACCGCGGTGCTGCAGGCCGACACCCAGGGCGGCAACCGTGACGCGAAACATGCGGCCGTCGCTGATGAGCGCAGAACCGGTGGAAACACGCATGGCGGCCATCCTGTAAAGCGCGCCGATCATAGGGAACGTCTTTGATCGACAGGCTGTGCCTGCAGCCAACACGCACAATCGGCCAAGCCCGCTAAGTTTGTGCGCCAGGGCACGTTCAGCTGTCAGCTGAATCCTCTCCAGCCCTGAAGCCGCAGTGCAGCTTCTCGATCCCCAGCTGAGCAAGGGCACCCTCGACAGCCTCCAGGGCCTGTTGAAAGGTCCGGAAGCGAATGCGAGTTGCGGTCTCGACACCATTCAGCAGGACATGGAGCGCCTGCCTCAGGGCACCAGGCGTCTGGCCGTTCGTCTGCGCATGGATCTGGCCCCTGAGTGGCTGTGGGCTGTGTTGACGGACTATGCGAACCTCAGCCGGTTCATTCCCAACCTTGAATCGTCCCGGCTGTTGTGGCGCCGCGCCAACGTGGTGGGACTGGAGCAGGAAGGGGCTCAGAGCTTCATCGGCCTGCGCTTCAAGGCCAAGGTGGTGCTCGAGCTCACCGAGGACCTCGAGCAGCGGCGGCTGAGCTTTGTGATGGTGAAGGGAGACTTTCGCCGCTTTGAGGGCGCCTGGCAGATCGGCCGTGACGCAGGCGGCAGCACCTTGCTCTATGAGCTGACGGTTCAAGGCTGCGTCGGCATGCCAATCGCCCTGATCGAGCAACGCTTGCGCGACGATCTCGCCGCCAACCTGCGGGCCGTGCAGCAGGAAGCTCTCAAACGCTCGAAGGCTGCAGCCTGAGGCCACTGACTGACCTTCAGAATCGGATCATGCCAAGCAGCGATGGTGCGCAGGCCCGACCACGCATGCAGAAGCCTTCAGCCTCTGGTGCATCCGTCTTCTGGCAATACCCCCAAGGGGATTCGAACCCCTGTCGCCTCCGTGAAAGGGAGGTGTCCTAGGCCTCTAGACGATGGGGGCGAGGCCACAGCGAACAGGCCGATCGGGCCTTTGCTGCTGAACAGGAACGTACGGGTCAGGGTGACCCTTCGTCAAGGAGCGCAGGTCCGCTCTGGCCTTGCCAGACCGGCACCGTGAAATGGAAGCAGGCCCCTTCACCCGGCTCTGAAACCACCCAGATGCGGCCGCCATGCACCTCGGCGATGCGGCGGCACACCGACAGGCCCACACCAAAGCCAGCGGTGGTGGTGGAGGTCTGGGGCAAACGCACGCGATCCTGAAAAATGCGCTGCTGCTCGGCCTCAGGTATGCCCGGTCCGCTGTCGCAGACACTCACCTGCACCCATTGACTGGTGCGGTGCAGCAGCGTCAGCGACACCTCACCGCGTTCAGGGGTGAACTTGAGGGCATTCTCAAGCAGGTTCAGCAGCACCTGGCGCATACGCCGCTGATCGGCAAACACATCGGGCAGATCGGCAGGAATATCGGTGACCAGCCGGAGGCGCCGCCCCACCCACAGCTTTTCGAGCTCGAGAATCGCCTCGGCTGCCACCTTGCCCAGGGCCAGGCGTTGAGGGTTGAAGAGCGCCTCCCAACGGGTCGTGCCCACTTCGAGCAGATCCTGCGAGAGGAGCTCGATGTCATCGAGCCGGCGGGTCAGCACATCGCGAAAGCGCGGCTCATCGATCTGCCCGAGGTTGTGACTCTGCAACGCCAACTTGGCTGCGGTGAGCGGCGTGCGCAGTTCGTGGGCCACCATGCGCAGCAGCCTCTCCTGCACCCCCAGGCGCTCAATCAGCGTTTCGTTCTCCTGTCTGAGCACTAGCAGCTGATCTTCAAGTTGCAGTTCGCGCTGGCTGCGGCTGCCGTCCACTTCGGCTGGCCGCAGGGTCATGCCGAGCCCGGTGACGACCTCCATCTGCTGCCAGCGGGGCAACCAGGTACGCAGCCGCTGGCTGATGCCGTGCCCCGCAAAGACTTGCTTGGGCAGGGGCGAGAGCTTGATCAGGGCCGGAGTCGCCACCAGACGGTGCAACTCCAGCAACTGCGGCTGCTTGGCGGGATCAGCGATCTCAAGGCTGATCTCAAAGCCGAAGTCCTCGTTCTGCAAGGCGCCCACCAGTTGGCGCAAATCGGGTGAAGCGAGGTGGTGATTGGCCGCAACCAGCAACAGCTTGAGCTCCTGACGCTCGCCGTTCTGGCGATCGTCCGCAGTCTTTGGGCTAGGGGCAGAGGCGCTCACGCGACACACCTTATGGAGATTTGCCGTGAAAAGACGGCATGGCGACACAGAAGCTCTGGCCCCCGGTTGCATCCATGGCTAGACAAGAGTGCTGGATGCTGCCGAGCCTGACCATGGCCTCCCCCCATGAGCTCAGCGAGCGGGTCAATCCCACGAGTCCTCCTCAGGGTTCGTCAGCGCCAAGCCGCATTCGACTCGACAGCAGCCTGCGGCGCTGGTTCTCGCGCAACCTGGGCCTCTGGCGTTCACGGCGGTTGTATTTCTTTGCCGATGGCGACGTGCTGCGCGTCGACATGATGCTGCGGGTCGAGAGCTTCAGCGAACCGATCGAAGGCGAAGCGGCCTATCGCTTCAGCTGGTGGCCCGAACAAGAGTTCGACTTCTTTGAAAAGAAACCGCGTTTTGTTCCCACCGGCACGATGGAGGCGTACCTCTGCGGCCATCAGCTCAGGCGCAGCCGCGGCTACCTCTGCGGCAGCCCCACCAAGAGCCAGATCCGCCAGGTCGATGAACACGAGGTGGTGTTCGAATCCCATTACCGGGAGTGGGACATCCTTGAGCACATTCGCCTGGTGGACCAGGACCGCTACCGGGCCCGCTCGATCTACAGCTGGAAGGACGGCGTGCTGGAGCTGGCCGAAACCCAATATGAGATCAGGGTTGAAGAGGCCGGCACACCACTGCGATGAGCCCGCGCTTGCCCAATGCAGCAGCATGGTCATGTCGTTGCCTGTTTTCGCCTTGACACTGCTGCGCCGCATGGCCCCCTTTGTGGTGGCGCCCCTGCTGACCCTGCCCCTGCTGGTGGCGCCGACTGCGGCCTTGGCAGCACCGGCTACCGAAGCG
>Ga0194127_10008975_pt1 | contig 10606 bp, 3 predicted proteins | sample TA2KigC100mmetaG_FD_148624 | JGI IMG/M metagenome (GOLD analysis project Ga0194127, IMG submission 148624) | Freshwater microbial communities from Lake Tanganyika, Tanzania - TA2015036 Kigoma Deep Cast 100m | ecosystem: Environmental > Aquatic > Freshwater > Lake | place: Tanzania: Lake... | reverse complement strand
CCCCATTACCGGCGAGTTGCAGCCGTGGGCCGGCGATATCCGTCTGGGCCGCGGGGTGCGATTGGGCTACATCGCCCAGGAGCAAGAGACCCTCGATCGGGCCGTCGCCCCCTTCGATCTGCTGCGCGCGGCCGCGCCGCTCGACGAGACCGAGGCGCGCAACTTCCTGCACTACTTTCTGTTCACAGGCGATGAGGTCTTCGTGCCGGCCGGCCGACTCAGCTTCGGCGAGCGCAGCCGGCTGGCGCTGGCGCTGTTAGCAGCCCAGGGGTGCAACTTCCTGCTGCTCGATGAGCCGATCAACCACCTGGACATCCCCTCGCGCGAGAGCTTCGAGCGCGCCATGACCCGCTTCGAGGGCACGATTCTGGCCGTGGTCCACGACCGCTATTTCATCGAACGCCTGGCGACAACCCTCTGGCTGTTAGCCGATGGCAGCGTGCGGACCGCGCCGGGGCCGGCGGGTCGGTGAGGAGGCGGGGATAGTGAATAGAGGATCGGCTTCTCTGACGCTGCGGCTGGCGACGCCGCACGACCGGCCGCAATTGGCGGCGCTGCTGGCGCGCACCACGCGCCGGCACGGCAGCCTGGCGACCGAAGAACAGCTCGCGCTGCTCGGCAATCGCCTCAGTACATTGGCGACAGACGGCGGCGAAGCCATCGGCTTTTTGGGCCTGTCGCTGCGCCGGCCGTCTCCCCAGCCGGCCGAGCGGTGGGGAGACGTGCGGCTGGTCGCCATCGGCCGCGAACGATCGGCGTCGAACACACTGGTCGCACTGCTCGACGCGGCACTGCCTTCTCTGCACACCCAGGCCGCGACTGGGCTGGTGTGCCTGGCGGCTGACGACTGGCTCATCGACGCGCTTTCCATCGCTGGTTTTGTGCAGGTAGATCAGGTGATCAGCTACGTGCGTTCAGGATTTCGGCCGCCGCCGCTGACGCCTCAGCCCGCGACCCTGCGTCTGGCGGGCCCGGCCAACGCCGAGACCGTACTCGCGCTGAACGCCGCAGCCTTTGCGCCCTTCTGGCGGCTCGACGATGACACGCTGCTGAGCTGGTTGCTCACAGCCGATTACGCGGTGCTGGCGCTGGCCGATGGCCGGCCGGCCGGCTTCGCCCTGACAGCCGATCGAGGCAGCGAAGGCCCTGCGCACCTGATCCGCATCGCCATTCATCCCGCGGCGCAAGGCCGCGGGATCGGCCGGCAGATGATCGCCGATGCCATCGCCCATGCGCACGACATCGGCGCAGCCGGGCTGGCGCTCAACACGCAGATCAGCAATGCCGCCGCTCGCCGCGTGTACGAAAGCCTGGGGTTTCAGGCGACGGGCGCGGGGCTGGCAGTGATGATGTATCCGTTGGATTCTTACTTCGCCGGCGCCTTGAATAGCTCACCGGGCAGGATGTAACTGCTGCCGCTGCCCAACACCAGCGGGTAGTCGCCGCTCCAGTTCTGGATCGCCTGCCAACTGATGACGTTCTGATCCAGGCTTTGCGAGATCAGCTTGTTGGCCTCGGCTTGCGCTTGCGCCTTGATGCGAGTGGCCTCGGCCTCCGCGATGGCCTTCACGCGGATCGCCTCTGCCTCGCCTTCGGCTACGCCGATGCGCTCCAGCTTCTGCCGCTCAGCCTCGGCCTGCGCCTGGGTGATCGTGCGTTGCTTTTCGAACTCGGCCTGCTTGGCCAGGTTCTCTTTGGTGGCGATGTTCTCCTTCTCGATCTGTTTCTGCTCGACCGCCTTGCGATAGTCGTCCTCGAAGTGGATCGAACGCAGACCGAAGAAGATCAGTTGCAGGCCCTCGCGGGCAAACTCCCCCGCCAGCCGCGCCCGAATGTCCTCTTGCGCGGTCTCGACATTGCCAGAGTAGAGGTCCGACGCCGAGTGTTGTTTGAGGATATTGCGCACGTGCACCCGGCTGGTGGCTTTGATGACCTTCTCCACCGCTTCGCCTTCGGTGCCCAGGTTGTTGACGATAGCGGTAGCTTTGGTTGGATCAATGCGGAATCGGACCGTGAAACGCGCACGGATTTGCTGGCCATCCGCGGTCGCAGTGTCCACTTCCAGGTCTTTGTAATCCGCCTGGCTGAGCTTCGGGTCCTCGCTGGTTTCGTAGACGATCTCCTGCGTGCGGTATATCACCGTCTCCTGGACGAACGGCAGCTTCCAGTTCAGACCGGGATCGAACACGCCGACGACCCGGCCAAACTGCTTCACCACCGCTACCGTGCCAGCCTCCACCTGCGTAAAGGAGTTCATCAGGGCCATGAATGCGAAGACGAGCAACAGCACCGCCACGCCGGCCAGGGTCGCCGAACGGTAGTTGCTGCCGCCGCGCCGGGCCACGGCCGCGCCGATCAGGACTGCCACGAAAACGCCCAGCCCGAGGGCTGTCACGAACGCTGCGATCAATGCACCCATCTCTGTATCCTCCAGTCTGATGTCATGCTATTCCGCGGCGTCAGCATAGCACGACGCAATCCCCGCGGCCCGAAAGCTGGTTGACGGTTGACTGCCGTTGACCTGACGTTCCAGCAAGCAGCGCCACTCCCGGCTTCAGAAGTGGCGCTGCAGGGTGAGGCTATCAACGTGAAGTCGCCTTCACGGGATCTTGAGCGTTTGGCCCACGTAGATCTTGTTGGGATCGGAGATCTTGTTGGCCACCTGCAGATCCCACTGGGTGACGCCGTGCCTGACGGCGATGGCAAACAACGTGTCGCCGGGCCGCACAACATAGGTGCGCGGCCGGCTGGTGGGCGTCGCCGCTGCCGAGACCGGGATGCGCAGCGCCTGGCCCACGAAGATCTGATTCGGGTCGGTGATGCGGTTGAGCTTCATCAGCTCGTCCAGGGTAACGCCGAAACGCTGGGCAATGCCCGACAGGGTCTCGCCGGCGCGAACCGTATAGCTGCGCGTGCCGCCGGCTTCGACCGACGCCTCGCCGGGGATCTTGAGCTCCTGGCCGATCGTTAACACATCCGGGTTGATCCCAGGGTTCAGGCTCAGCAGTGCATCGGTCGTCACCTTGAATCTGGCGGCGATCCCCCCCAGGGTGTCGCCAAAGACCACCTTGTAGCTGAAGCTCTTCTCGCCGCCGGATGCGGCGGGTTTTGGCGTCGCGGTGGCGACAGGCGCCGGCGCGATCGGTCTAGGCGGCGGCGGCGTCGGGCTGGCCGCGGTGGCCGGACGCGCTGGCGTCGCAGCTTCGGTGGTCGCGGCGGCAGGCGGCCCAAGCGGCGTGAGACCGGTCAGCCGCGTCATCGAGGGCGCGGGCGGCGTGGGCGACGCCACGCCGCGCGCCGGCGTACTCGTCGCCGCGCTTGGCGTCACTGGCGGCCGCTCCTTTTCGCAACCTATCAGTCCGAACGCCAGGAGCACGCACAGAGTGACCAGGACCAGCCATCCCAGGCGAATCTTCATCGGAGCACCTCCGCGGAGTCATGGACCTGGCAGGTTTGGAAACCTGTCAGGTCTGGGTATTACGTGTGGAGATGATACCATATTTTGCAAAGGGCGTCAAGGAAATGTGTTTGTTGACAACATCGCCGCGCGGTGGTATATTCAGCGCGTAACCGGCAACCGACAAACGCCAGGCATCATCCCCCACAACGTCGCTCCGCTTGTCTGCGCAAGACACCGTTTGCTGATCTTTGCCGGCGCAGCGCAGCTCTTTCGTGCCACGCCAACCCACCGGGCTCTGCTGACGCCCGCCCTAAACCGGGCCGCGCCGATGTCCCTTGTCTTTCGGCCCTGATTCCCTTCTGACCCAGGAGGCAGAGATGAACGTGCAACGAAGCGGCGAATTCTCGAGAAGCGTCTCAAGGTTCTTGCTGCGGCTGACCTTCGTCAGTTTGGCGCTGGCGCTGGTCGTCTTGATGTCGGCGGCGTCACAGGCTGGCGCATGGCAATCACCCTTGTCGGCTGACGCGCCGACCGCGCCGAGCGCAGCCACAGTGCGCGGCATCGTGTTCAACGACCTGAACGGCAATGGCCGGCAGGACACAGGCGAGCCAGGCATCCCTGGCGTCAAAGTCAGCGTCTATTGGGTCTGCGGCACCGGAGGCGTCAATCGCACCGATCTGCTCACCGACATCAATGGCTTCTACTCGTACACCACCGCCTGCTGTATCGTCAGAGTGGTGGAAACCAACCCGCCGGGCTATTTCAGCACAACCCCCGACGATGTACCCCTCTGGGTGTGCAGCGGCGTCAGCGAGGTAAACTTCGGCGACCAGGGCGCAGGCATCGTCAGCGGGATGGTGTTCGATGACCTGAACGGCGACGGCCAACTCGACGCGAGCGAGGCCGGTATCCCGAACGTCACGGTCCGCTTGTTGCGCGGCGCGCACGTGGTCCAGACGACCACAACCGATGCGAATGGGAACTACCGGTTCCTCAACGTGCAGCCCGGCGCCTACACGGTCGCGGAGACCGATCTGCCCGGCTACTTCAGCACCACGCCCAACGAGATCGGCGTCTGCGTCGCGCCCGGTGGCAGCGCGACCGCTCACTTCGGCGACCAGCAGGCGGGGGCCGTCAGCGGCGTGGTCTTCGACGACCTGGATGGCAACGGGGTCCAGGATGCCGGCGAGCCGGGGATTCGCGGGGTCGCGGTCCGGCTGACTGACGGCGTGGATGTAAGGACCACCACCGATGCCAACGGCATCTACCGCTTTGCCAACGTCCGGCCCGGCATCTACGCGGTGGCCGAGACCGACCCGGCCGGCTACGTCAGCTCTACGCCCAACGAATGCCGCGTGGCCGTAGCGGCCGGCGGTAGCGCGAGCTGCAACTTCGGAGACGTGCGCGCCGGCCAGGTGACCGGCATCGTCTTCAACGACCTGAACGGCAATGGCGTCCGCGACGCGGCTGAGTCTGGGATTGATGGCGTGCTGGTCGCCCTGAGCAACGGCAGCCGGCGCACGACCTACACCGCGGGCGGAGGGCGCTTCACCTTCATCGGCGTGGCCCCCGGCGCATATACCGTCATCGAGACCGACCCCACCTACTACTTCAGCACCACCCCCAACCACCGCGCGGTCTTCGTGCCGTCTGGCGGCAGCGCGTCGGCCAGCTTCGGCGATCAGCCTGCGGGCATCGTCAGCGGCGTGGTCTTCAACGACCTGAACGGCAACGGCCGCCAGGACAGAGGCGAGGCGGGCATCGGCGGCGTGACCGTGCAGTTGGTCAATGGCGAGACGCTGACGACGATGACCGCCGGCAACGGCATGTTCATCTTCGTGGGCGTCGAGCCAGGGTCATATACCGTGATCGAGACCGATCCGGCCGGCTTCGTCAGCACGATCCCCAACAGTCGTGGGATCTACGTCCCGCCAGGGGGCAGCGTGTCCACCAGTTTCGGCGACCAGCAAGCCGGCACAGTGAGCGGCGTCGTGTTCCATGACCTGAACGGCAACGGAACGCAGGACGCGGCTGAGCCGGGCCTCGGCGGCGTGACCGTGGAGCTGATCGGCGCAACGACGACGCGCACGACGACCACGGCCGGCAACGGCGTTTTCATCTTCAGCGATGTGGCGGCGGCCGCGTATGCCGTCCGCGAGACCAACCCGGACGGCTGGGCCAGCGTCACCCCCGATGTGGTCAGTGTGTCGGTGGCGCCCGGCGGGAGCGCGACCGCGAATTTCGGCGACTGGCCGGTCGGCATGATCCAGGGCGTGGCCTTCGACGACCGCGACGGTGACGGAACACAAGATGAGCGCGAGCCAGGGCTGGCTGGCGTGATCGTGTCATTGCGCCAGGACAGCGTCTTGGTCGTCAGCACAACCACCGCGGGCGGTGGGAGCTACAGCTTCGCAAACGTGGCGCCCGGCCGCTATCAGGTCTGCGCGGACACTCCGGCCGGCTTCACGCCGACGACTGTGACCTGTCGCGACGTCGTCGTGCCCGCGGCCGGCAGCGCAACCGCCAGCTTCGGCTTCCAACTGGCGGGGACCGTGGCTGGCGCGGCGTTCAACGACCGGAACGGCAATGGCCGGCGCGACCCAGGCGAACCGGGTCTCGGCGGCGTGACCGTGGCCCTGCGCCGAGGCGGCGCCGTCGTAGCGACCGATACCACGACCGGCGACGGTGCCTACGCATTCGCGAACGTAGCGGCCGGGCAGTACCAGGTCTGCGCGGCTGCGCCGGAGGGCTTCTCCGCGACCGGGCAGCCGTGCCGTGATGTGCGCGTGCCGGCTGGCGGCAGCGCGTCGGCCTTCTTCGGTTTCCGTGAGGCGAACAGCGTCCAAGGCGTGGTCTTCAACGACTTCAACAGCAACGGCCGGCTGGACCCCGGCGAGGTTGGCCTGGGCGGCGTGACGGTGCAGTTGTACGACGATCTTGGCAACGTCGTGACGACCCTTACCAGCGGCGACGGCGGCTATCGCTTTGCAGGCGTGACGGCCGGAGCCTACGCCGTGGTCGAACAGAATCCGGCTGGCTTCGTCAGCACCAGCCCCGACTGGGTGTTCATTCGCCTGGTCGCCGGGGGGAGCGCGGGGGCCAACTTCGGCGACCAGCGCATCGGCGTGGTCAGCGGCGTAGTCTACGATGATCTCAACGGCAACGGGCTGCACGATCTCGGCGAGCCGGGGATCGGAGGTGTGACGATCACGCTGCGCGGGACCAGCGCGGCGGCCACGACCACAACCTCTGGCAGCGGCGCCTATCTCTTCGGCGGGGTGATCCCTGGCAATTACACGGTGAATGAAAGCGACCCGGCCGGCTTCTTCAGCACGACCCCCAACAGCGTCGGCATCTTCGTCTTCCCTGGCGGCGGGGGCGGCGCGGTCTTCGGCGACCAGGCGGTGGGTGTGGTGGCCGGCGTGGTCTACGACGACCTGGACGGCGACGGCGTCCGCGACATCGGTGAGGCGGGTCTGGCCGGCGTGACGGTCGAGCTGCGGCAGGGGGATCGCACCGTGATGACCACGGTCACGGCCGGCGATGGCTCCTACCGCTTGGCGGCCGTCTTGCCCGGCGCCTACACCGTGGTCGAGGCCGACCCGCCTGGCTTCTTCAGCACGACGCCGAACGAGCGGCCCGTGCTGATGATCCTGGGCGGCGCCGCGACGGCCGACTTCGGCGACCGGCGCGGCGGCATGGTGGCTGGCGTGGTGTTCGAAGACCGCAACGGCAATGGCCGGCGGGACCCTGATGAGCCGGGGATCGGCGGCGTGGCCATCGCGTTGAGCAACGGCGAGACCCGGACGACTGATGCCAGAGGCGTCTATCGGTTCGACGGCGTGACCCCGGGCGGTTACACCGTGAGCGAGACGGACCCGGCCGGCTACGTCAGCACCACGCCGAACCTGCTGACCGTCTTCGTGGCGGCAGGGGGCGGCGCGACCGCGAGCTTCGGCGACCGGCGGACCGGCTCCATCAGCGGCGTAGTCTTCGACGACGTCAACGGCAACCGAGTGCAGGATGCCGGCGAACGCGGCATCGGCGGCGTGACCGTCGTGCTCAACAACGGCGCGCCGCGCACGACCACCACGACCGGCGACGGCGCGTACCGCTTCGACGGCGTCGTCACCGGCGTCTACACCGTGGTGGAGAACGACCCGGCCGGCTACGTCAGCACGACGCCCAACAGCCGGCGGGTGTTCATCGCGGTTGGCGGCAGCGCGAGCGTCAACTTCGGCGACCAACGCGGGGGAACGGTCAGCGGCGTGGTCTTCTTCGACCTGGACGGCGACGCCGCGTACGATCCTGGCGAGGCTGGCTTCGGCATGATCCAGGTGCAGTTGATCGGCGAGACCACACGCAGCGCGTTCACGACCGGCGCGGGCGACTACCTCTTCGACGAGGTCGCGCCTGGCAGCTACACCGTCTGCGTTGTCCCACCCGCTGGCCTGGTCAACACGACCCTCAATTGCCAGCCGGTTTCAGTGGCCGACGGCGGCGGGGCCAACGCCAACTTCGGGTTCCAATGGGGCGGCACGATCGGCGGCGTGGTGTTCAACGACCTCAACGGCAACGGCGTCCAAGACAGGGGCGAGCCGGGCATCGGCGGGGTGCAAATCCGGCTGATCAACGCGCGCGGGGCAGACCTGGGTGTGACCACCACGGCTGGCAGCGGCGCGTATCGTTTCGGCGGGTTGACCACTGGCCGCTACACGGTGGTCGAGACCGATCCGGCCGGTTTCGCGAGCAGCACTTCGAACACGGTGCTGGTCGCCGTCGAGGGAGGCGGCAGCGCCAGCGCCAACTTCGGCGATTTCCAGGCCGGCGCGGTGGTCGGCATGGTGTTCAACGACCTCAACGGCAACGGCCGCCATGATTGCGGATGCGGCGGCGAAGCTGGCATCGGCGGCGTAACGGTCACGCTGTTCCGGGGCGGGGTCCAGCTCCGACAGACGACCACCAATGGCGATGGCAGCTATGCGTTTCCGGGCCTGGTCGCAGGAACATATGTTGTGAAGGAGATCGATCCCAGCGGGTTCATCAGCTCCACCCCCAACGAGGTCACGCGACTCCTACCCGTAGGTGGCAGCGTGGGGGCCAGCTTCGGCGACTATGCGGCCGGCTGCATCTACGGCGCGGTCTTCCACGACGTGAACGGCAACCGCGTGCGCGAGGCCAGCGAACGCGGCCTGGCCGGGGTGCTGGTGACGCTGAAGAACGCCAGCGCCGCGATCCTGCAAACTGTGCACACCGACGGCAGCGGCAATTACACCTTCTGCGACCTGGCCGCAGCCACGTACATCGTGGAGGAGACCGATCCGCCGGGCTATGGGAGCACGACCCCGAATCGCGTCACGGTGGGCCTGGCCCCGAGCGCCAGCCGCCGCGTGGATTTCGGCGACGCAAAGCTCGGCTCGATCTGCGGCCGCAAGACGCTGAATCCAGGCGCCCGGCCGGTCGGCGGCGTGCTCATCGAGCTGTGGAACAGCACGAAGACGACGCGGCTGGCGACAGCCGTGACGGCCAGCAACGGCGCCTACTGCTTCCGCGATCTGGCGCCGGGCACCTACTGGCTGCACGAGGTGATGGCCCGTGGAGCGCCCTGGCCCATCTGGACCCCCTGGCGCAGCGCCACGGTGCGCATCGGATCCAGCGCGACGGTCAGTTTCGTCAACGGGTGGGACCCGTGCGTCCTGGGCGAGGTCTACGCCGACCTGAACCTGGATGGCGAGCGCAGTGAAGACGAGCCGGCGGTGGCCGGAGTTCACGTGCGCCTGCTGACCACCGCCGGCGCGGTCCTGCGCGAAGCCGATACGGACGGCGATGGCACGTACCACTTCATGGACGTTGACCTGGGCTCCTACCTGGTGGAAGTCGCGCCGCCGGCCGGCTGGATGGCCGTAACCGAGAACCCGGTTGCCATCGCGCTCGTTGACCCCGACCAGGGTGAGACGATCAACTTCGGGCTGGCGGGGAGCGGCGCGGTCGCCGCGGCGCTGGCAGCCGGAGACGCAGCGACCACGGGGACGCTGCGCGGTCAGACGCTCGAAGCCAACGGCCAGGGCATCTCGGGCGTTGCGATCACCGTTCGCGATGCTCAGGGGAACGTGATCGGCCAGGCGACCACGACCGGCGACGGCTCATATCAAATGAGTGCGCTGCCCGCGGGCGTGTTGACCGTCATCGCCAGCGATCTGCCAGGCTACGTGAGCCTGACACCGAATGTGCGCACGGTCTATCTTGCGCCGGACGTCGGGGCCGCGGCTATCTTCGTGGACACCCCGCGTGACGCCGGCATCAGCGGCAGCGTCTTCCGCGATGACGACGGGGACGGCCAGCGCGACCCGGACGAGGGCGGCATCGGCGGCGTGCCGGTGCAGTTGAAGCAGAACGGCCAGGTTGTCCAAACCTACACCACTACGGTCAGCGGCGCTTACGTCTTCCCTCTGGTGGATGGCGTGTATGAGATCGTGGCGGCCAACGCCGAGAATCACGTCAGCACCACGGCCGACGTGGTCAGGGGTTGGGGGCCGGCCGTGATCCACTTCGGCGACCGCTTTGCCGGCGCCCAGGCTCTCGTTGCACAGGCCGGCCGAGCTATGATCGCCGGTCGGGTGTACAATGACGCGGACGCCAACGGCGTGGCCGCGGCCGGTGAGCGGCTGCTCGGCGGCATCGTGATCAGCCTGCGCGCCCTGGACGGCACGGAGGTGATGACCGCGACGACCACTGGCAACGGCGAGTATGCCTTCCTCAACCTGGCATCCGGCGCCTATGAGGTCGTGGCCGCGCCAGCCCCTGGCTTCGTCGCTGCCACGCCGTCGCGCCTCACCGTCTGGACCGGGCCCGATGGCACGGCCGCGGCCGACTTTGGCCAGCGATTCGTGACGCCTGGGCACGGCGCGGTGGCCGGCCGCGTCTTCGATGACCTGGACGGCGACGGCCGGCTGAATCCGGCCGAACCGCCGCTGGTTGGCGTTGGCATGCGGCTGCTGCACCCCGACGGGGCAGTTGTCGCCCAGACGACGACCGCCGGCGACGGCAGCTACCTCTTCGACGTCGCGGCTGGCATCTATCGCCTGACCCTGGCGGCCCCAGCCGGCTTCACCTGGTGCATGGATTGCCCCGACAGGCTGGCTGTGACCGGGGGGCAACTGAGCAGTGTGCCGTTCGGCCTTCTGGCAGCCAACACGGTCGGAGGCG
>Ga0194127_10008971_pt1 | contig 10610 bp, 9 predicted proteins | sample TA2KigC100mmetaG_FD_148624 | JGI IMG/M metagenome (GOLD analysis project Ga0194127, IMG submission 148624) | Freshwater microbial communities from Lake Tanganyika, Tanzania - TA2015036 Kigoma Deep Cast 100m | ecosystem: Environmental > Aquatic > Freshwater > Lake | place: Tanzania: Lake... | reverse complement strand
AACTCTTTCCTGAAATTATCAAAAACTTCAATTCTATTCTAGTCTGATAAGACCGCAAACCGCAACAAGTATAAACTATTTAATGAGAATAGGTTATGGAGTATGATCCGCACTTATAACCAAATTCATATAGCAATTTTGTATGGCAATTGAAATTTACAATTAAGTAAAAAGTAAGTCAACGAAAATAAACACAATATAAAAAGCGTATGGTAAAAAGGAATAATCCGATAAGATAATTCATAAAGAGAAAACAACTTAGTAAAAAAAGTGTATCAAAAGAATCTATGAAAATTTATAGATACGGATTAAACTAAGTAGTAGAGAGGCTCAACAGTAATTTTAGCAGAGCCGAGAAATAGGGATTGTTTTTTACATTTTTCACATATCTGGTAAATTCTTATTTGGTCTTTTTCAGAAAGAAGTTGAGAAAGATCTTTTAGTTTAGAAAAGAATTTTACAGATTGAGATTTATCGAGATGGAATTCAAAGAAATTTTTCTGGACTTTAGAACCAAAACCTTCGAGAGTTTTTACAATTTTAGAACGAACGGAGGCATTATGTATTTCAATAGTGGTTAAAAAAAGCATAATGAATAATTTAATAGTTAATAGTATATGGTTGATAAGAAGAAATTTCTCCACGAATATATTGAACAAGTTGCTGTACTTGAAGATCGATACATTTAATAAAATCCAGGTTTGTACCAAAGAGAGGGTAAGGAGTTTTCTGATGCAATTTAATTTCGAATTGATGAAGGAAGATTTTTCTACCCAAATTAGTAAGAAAACAAGGCATACCGGGTTCTTTAACGGAATAGAAATGATTGTTAGAGAGAATATGTTTATTAATAATTTGAACTACGAGGGAATCTATAATAACTCTAAACTCTTCGATTATATCACTAGTTAGAGCTGGATGGTTAGGACGGAGTTGATGAACAAAACCGATATAAGGATTAAGATTGCGGGCGAAAATAAAAGAAGTAATAATTGAACCGAGTAAGGTGTATCCAAAGCTTAAGAGACTGTTAATTGGATCTGTTGGAGGATGTTTAACACGAATAAATTTTTCGGAATGATAACCAGTTCTAGAATCGAATAGCAGACCAAAGGATGAAAAATAAGCTGCTGCGGCGTTACCTTCGAGACCTCTTAATTCATCGATATTAATAGATAATTCGATTTTAGCGATAAGATTTTTAAGGTAGTTAATTAGAATTTGAAGATGCTCATTCCCTTTTCTACGGAAATGTCTTTGAAAGAATACTTTGGAATTATTGATTTTAGCAAATAAGGTTTTTTTGTAGAAATTAATAAGGAATTCGTTATCGAAAGTACGAAGAGTTTGAAAGCGGGTAAGATCACCGTGTGAAATATCAGTAGAATCGAGCCGACCGAAATATTTACCACGACTAGAGAGTAAAATAATAGGAATAGAAGAACGAAGGCATGTTTGCATAACAGAGGGAGAAACAGTGCAGTTACCGAAAATAAAGATTTCCTTGATTTTGATTATAGGAATATCAATCAGTTCTCGTTCATCTTTGATAACAACAAACTTGTTAGAATCTTTTTTAAGAACAGCACCTTGTTCTTGGATATAAAGAGTGTGTTTAAGTATGGAGATATGTGGTTTAGATTCTGGAGCCAGAAGAAACTTTTTAGATTCTTCAACAATTTCGTTAGTATTTTCTTGATATTCAATAATTTCTTTAATTGCATCCTCTTCAGAGGAGAGAGTGGCTGCGGCAATTTCATCATTTAATGATTGATAGAATTGGTTTAAGGAGATGCCTTTATTGTAAATTGCTTTAAGAAGAGCATCGCCAAATACTGATGAGCTAAATTTATTTTCATCTGGAACAATTTTTTTATCTTTAGGATATTTTGTAGTAGATGTTTTTAATATTTGTGGTGTATTATGAGAATTCACAAGTGGTCTACTAGTATCTTTAGGGGAAGCAGTAAGTACAAGAGATTTTAGAAATATATAGCCGATGTATTTAAAACCAGAATCGAAGTTGGTGATTTTAGTTTTATCAGTATTGATTTCGAGTTGAAGCATATTGAGTAGATCAGTAGTAATTTCAAGTGCTTTTTCGGCTTCGGATTTGGATTTGGTAAGAATAATAAAATCATCGGCATATCTAATAAGTTTAAGACCTTGTTTGGAGATACCTTCGTCGAAGGAATCGAGGTAAAGGTTGGCAAGCAAAGGTGAGATAACAGCACCTTGGGGGATGCCTTTTGTAAGAAAATACTTTTGATTGCACCAAATGTATTCAGCTTTAATCCATTTTTTTAATAGATCGATGACAGCTTTATCGGGAATTATTTCTTGGAGTCTGTTAAATAAAAGATCATGATTAATTCTATCGAAATAGTGAGAAATATCAGCATCAAGAATCCATTTATAGCCAAGATTAAAAAGAGAATGAATTTTACGAACAGCAGCTTCTCTAGAGAAACCTTGTCGATACGCGTAGGTATCTTCTTCAAGTTCTTTATCAATAATAGGATAAAGGAGATGGTAGGCAGAAGATTGGACAACACGATCTTTAACAGATGGGATAAGAAGAATTCTTTTGGTACCATCTACCTTGGATCTTTCGAGCATAAGCAGAGGTTCTGGTTTATAGGAAAATGACTCGAGTTGATTTTTGAGTTGTAAAATGGATTCATGTAAATTTTCTTCGAAGGCATTAATAGAAACTCCATCGGAGCCGGGCATACCATCGTTTTCAGAAACTTTATCGAAACCCAGAACAAGATTGGAATAGGAAGCTATTTGTTTGTATAGCTTCATAAAAGATATATAATGTTAGTTAGGAATTTTGTAAGGACGGAAAGCAACAAAAGAGAATTCAGTAATTTTTTTATTATCAATTTCGGACACATTTCTTGTAGTAGTAGAGGCAACGCAAGAAATATTTTGTTTAAGTAAAATATTAACAATAGCAAAAGTAAAAGTCAGTTCGCCCATTATATGTACTGCGTTAATTTGATTAGGATATTGAGCAATTAAAGAAATAATATCTTTAGCAGTATTAAAAGCCAAAAGTTCAACTTGTTGGGTATCTGCGTATGGAGGTATAGAAGGAAAAGGATAATCGAATACATCAGAGAACAAGTTTTTAGCAGATTGTAATTGGGTATTCTGCCATTTGTTAAAAGGGTGATTGGAGAGATTAATAAGCATAATAATTAAGATTATAGATTAATATTAATTTTTTCAAAGCATTTATCTAGACTAAAATCGGAATATTTAAAAAATTGAATATTGAGGTCTCTCATTCTGTCAATCAATACATTTTGGTCATTAAGATCGAAGAAACTAATAATAAATAATTTAGTATATGTACCTAGCTGTTCTTTAATAGTTCTTAAGTTATTTAAGTGCTCTCTTATTACTTGACCGCTTTTTAATTCGAACAAATGGAAATTATTTTTATGAAGAGCAACGATATCAATTTCAATCATATCTTTTTTACCAGCTTTGTCTTTAATATGAATGTTCCGATTAATTTCATCGTAGAGATTATTGTTAAGAAATTTTTTATTATAAACAAGGTCTTCGAACCATAAACCAGTGATATAAAACATAGAATCTTTTCCATTGATAATAAATTCTTTATTATCAATAATTATTTTACTTGATGAAGATTCTTGAGACCATGAATAAAAGAAAGGACCATCTTGTATTGTTGTATTATTACTATAGAATTCTTGATTGATTAATTTGTATGTACTATTAATAAGACTTAAAAATTTTAACAGATTTGGGGTGAAATTATTTTCCAAATATTCATAATATTCTACACGTGATTGTTCGATATTCTGAAGGGGATCAATTTTGTAGATATGGTTATTGAGTTTTAGGTATTCTTCGGTAGATATTTTTACATCAATTTTATCTGTTTCACATTTATTTTTTAAGTATTTATAAATATTTCCATTTTCAGAATCGACATAAATTGATAATAGATTTTTCTTTTGAAAAATATCGAAGGATGCGAGAGACATAATTTTAGTGCCGCCGGTAAAATTCAGAATAATTGTATTGCTATAGTTGGATTCAATAAAGTCTGTTATTACTTTTTGAATGTTATAGTAATTGTAGGGCTCAATTTCATTTTCAATAAATGTTAAATGAGGAGAAATAGATTTGTAGCAATCCTTCTGTTTGATTGATCCCTTAGTATATAGTAAAAGGATTTTATCAGGATTAATATATTTTTGAGCAATAAGGTTAGGGACAGTTTGTCCGCCGATTAAGTTAATAAGGGTTGTCATTTTCTAAGTAAAGAGTTAAGAGTAAACGGGATACCGAAATGTAAAGTTATTCCATTCATTTCTTTTTCGTTTCAGTGACTTTGTATTTTTGTTTTAGAGCTTCTATTGGATCTATATTATTCCCCGAAGAAATATTTCCATTTTGATTTTTATCCATCTCTACTGATTTATTCAAAGTAACCTTGACCCACCCAGTCAGATATTTAGGTTCATAATCTTCAAAAACTAATCTTCTCGTTTTTGGAAAGATTGAGAATCCTGGTCTACCCATAGCTTGTCCTCTTCCATACTTGTTTCTCAAAATGTTTATCCATTCTTCATTGAGAAAATCTCCTGTCATTCCCTTCCAGCCGCTACCCCAGGAAATGCGTAAAATGATTTCATCTTTATTAAGATTATATATTTTACTTAATAGATTATCAATTTCTTTTAAAACTGAAGTTAATTTCTTTGGACTTGTAAGTTTTTCATAAAATTCTTTTTCTTTTTTTAATTTTATAACCGCATAATCATTTATTGCCATTCTAAGATTTTGAATATCTGTTAATGCTTGTTCGTTAAAATGTAATGTCGATTGTGCATTTGAATCATAGAACAAAAAATTACTTAAAGAAAGTGAGAAAAGTCCTTTTGATCCGATGGGTAAAGATTCTGTAATTATTTGAGAAGCTCGATCTATATCGGGTGTATTCTGTCTGTTCCATAATTGTTTCCAGCCAAAAGAACTTCCATTAGCATTAGTCAAACTTAATATCAATATTTTTTCTAATTCTATATTTTCAAATTCAGCATCAAAAACCTCTAACACTCTCATAAGATTTTTATTTGAATCATCACCTAAAAGTTTTTTAACAACTGGTTCAGAAGCCCATTCTTTTTTTGGATTTCTTACTTCATTTAATAATTCTTTTTGTTCATTCTGAGAAAGTTCGTCAAATCTCTTTTTCAACAAAATCGTTCTAATTGCACCTTTGATTGACGAGCCTGGAATATACGGCTTACCATTTCCATTTTTCTCAAATTCATTTATCTCAGAAGTTCTGCCAATTGGGATATTATATTTTTTCCCCTCTGGTATTTTTTTAAGAGAACTTAATTTGTAATTACCATTAATAAATCTTTCCATTTCATCCGGATTATCTTCTAAATGTTTCATCAGCACAGCTTGTGACAAAATATGAACTGAATAATCAGTTTTAATAAAATCAATTCCTTCTGTAAGTTTTACTCCACTTCCAATGTGAACCGGAGTCAATACTTCAATTGAGCAAGGAATTTTTTCACCGAGTCTTTGCTTCGATGTTTTAATCTTTTCATCAATTGTTATCATTTATTCCTCCCGGAATTGGTATAAATAAAGCCTGACCGCTGCGATAAATATCAAACGGTAAATCAACATAGTCTTTTTTCTCCAATACCAAATGCAAAGAACCAGTTGGTTTTTGTTTTTTTGCCAATCTCAAGACAGAACCTTCTACAAACATTCTTAATGATTTTCTATTCAATGTATTATTGGAAATCCATCCTTTCCTTATTTCAAAATCATAATAGGATTCTCGAGGTAAAATATTTTCAAATTCTGCTTTTGCTGGAGAATATAGAGATAGTAAATAATATAAATTAGACTCTTGAGTTTCAGGTAAAGAAATATTTTCAGCTTCCTCAATTTCAAACAAACCTTTTCCAGTAGATCTATCTGCACCGATTCCTTCATCACCTAAAAATCGAAGAACTGTTTCAAATTTATTTATAAGTTCATCGCTTACATTTGCAAAAAAGAAAAGTCCGCCGTCTTTAGAAAAAAAGACTTCTGTTTTATAAAATATTTGTGTCGAATTTGAAATACGATCCGTAATAATATGAGGATTTTCAACAGCTTCAAGAATTACATCATTCGTTTTGTTTTCTACAGTCCGCCAGCAGCCATTCAGAATGAATTTTCCCGCTTCATTTTTTTTGAAATAATTAGTTCCCTCATAACTAATATTGTTTATAATTTTATCCAGATGTTCTTTTGAAACGAATTTTATTTTTTTGAAAGTTTTGATTACTTCATAATCTTGAATATCCGGGTAAAAATTTAATGGTTTAGGGAAAAAGAATTCATCCTTATAAAAAGGGAATACTGATGAAAGAACCAATTTACTTTCTTTAATAAATTCTGAAACAACTCCATCCCCATAGAATTTTTGAGCGGCAGAACATATAGCGCTAAAAAGAGTATCGGAGCGAATAAAAGTTTCCGAAGGTCCATCAACTGCATTACCGTAAGCAAGATGAAAAGATGAATGAAATTTTAGTTTGTATGCTTTCATAGCAATTCTTTGTTTTTATTTTCATTGTTATCTGGTTTTTTATTATTTCTACCATCAAGTTCATTAGGAATAGTTAAAGCCTCACCTTCTTTATACAGATCATTTTCTTTGATTTCGTATTTTGTATATGATTGCCATTCATTACCATTTTCATATTGTTCTTTCTTTTTGAACTTAACTTGTTTTATTTTAATATCAACCTCACCACTTCCTCTGGTTCCTTTTCCACCTAAGTAATCATTCTGAACGAGTGCTAAACCTTCAAAGATCTTATCGAGCATTACTTTTTCATCATCACCATTATAAACATTAAGTATAATTCGCATATTAAAAACAGACCCAGCTGGAACTCTTTCTATTTGTCGCGGTGTAGCAGCAGAAGTGATACGATCAATAACTACTTCAGTTTTAACTTCCGTGTAAGGCATATCTGTATCTTTGGATTTTGCGAGTTTATCTGAACTTATTGTAGTCATTTCACAATCACGTACTAACAAGCGAGAGGTTGGCTGTTCTTTGCCAGAAGCCTTCATTGCCTCCGGTGTTGTACCAAATATTTTACAAATAATATCATTGGGGTCTTGTGTATAAGCACTATAATTGATTTGTTCGCCTTGTTTAGGCCCAAATTTCCCTTCTACTTTTTCGATCAAACTTCTCATTTTCCCTTTTAGTGAACTGCCGGGAATGTATGGTTCGTTTGTAATTGGATTACGAACAACAGTCGCATCAGCGCCACCTATTGATTTTCCAACATTGCTGCCACCAATATGTAATCCGGTTTTTGCAGTAATAGTACCGTTTATTAAAATCTTTTTTACAAGTTTTCCATTTTCGTTTGTCATTTTATTTACCTCCAAATGATCTGTGATATGCTAATATTGCTTCAAAAAAATTTGCAAAGTTTTGAAAGAGTTCATTTTGTTTTTCTTTTGTGAAAATTACTTTATCAAGAGCTTTCTCAATAACTTCACGAAACTTTCTTGAACCATCTGTACCTTTTCTTTCTGTAGAATATGCCAATCTTGGTTTCAACAAAACTAATTCATTTGCATTTAAACCTTTCATCTTTAACCGCATAACTTCCCCGTATACATTTCTTATTTGAGATGTTGATAAATCAAGAAAGACCAAATATCTACCAAAAAATTCTGAGAATAAAATCGATTGTTCGTCAATGTTTTCAACAGAATTTAATTCAATATTGTTGTCAAATTTACTAAGCACTTCTTTAAATTTTCTTTCTATTTGTTTTTCAAGATCTTTTCTTCTTTCTTTATCTCTCTCATTTTTCAAAGAAGTTTCTAATTGTTCAATTTGGTATCTAAATTGAACTGCTTCTTCATTTGTCATTTTCTTTCTCCTTTCTAGTTAATAAATCTGTCCATTGTGCTATAATAAATAGCAGTTTAATAAATTCTTGTTCGGTTTTGGAATTAGAAAAAAGATCAAAAGCTAAATGTTGTATTTCTTTTTCAAAAGATTTGTATTGCCTTCCCAAACGGTTTAAAGAATAAGCGGCACGCCAGCGCCACTTTGCCCAGTTTTGGTATTTACCATCCACGTACTCATTATATATTTCATATAATCTGTTTAAAAAAGCTTTACTTATTTTTTTATTTTCACCTTCGATCTCTTTTCCTACTTCAATCCATTGATATATATTTTTAACTATATCACCAATAACTTTAAAATCATTCCAACTAACGGGTGTTTTCTTATCTAAAAAACAAATTGCGTTTTTCTTTGCATCTTTATTTTCACGTGCTTTTTGTTTGGCTATTCTCTCATATTCCCCAGCTTCAATTGCTGCCTTATAAATAGGGAATTTATCGTCAAACAAATAAATACCGGCAGAGATAGAAAAATTAGGATTACCGCATGTGTATTCTTTAAATCTTTCTGTCATCCAAATAGCCAGATCGGGCAAGACTGACCAATGTCCAACGATAAAAACATCATCACCACCGGAGTAGACTATTTGCATCAGTTCTTTAAGTGATTTACCTGATTTTTCATTAACACCTTCTTTGACATCCCACCTTAAGTTTTCTAGTCTATTTATATAACAGCTGAAGAAGAAATCGAGCATAGAGGATAATTGAACAACGCGTCCAAACGTAGCTTTGTTGCCCAATCCTTCTTTAAATATTAATCCTAAGTTATCTACATCAAGCCGTAAAACGCCAAGTCTTTCAATCCCCAATCCTCTTTTGAGTACCTCACTGAATTCTGCTAAATACCAGTTGCCACCGTAAAACTTAAATCCTTTTTGAGATTTTCCTTTAAGAAGGTTTAGATCAAGATTGTTAATCAAAAAGTGTCTTTGCATTAATTCACCGTTTGATTCTAATTCCAAATTGTCGACCAATTCAAATGAGTTAATATTAAGAATAGAATATCCCTTTAGATAACTACGTTGAACCAAAGTTGTGTTTCCTTTCTTTAATTCATAACCAAGTTTTTGTGAGTTGAATTGTTCCGCAGATAGATATGAATTTTCTACTGGGGAATAATCATCATTTGCATTTTGGTATAGAACTGTTCCACTTAATGATATTTTGATAAATTTTGCTTCACCAATTTTTTCCTGGCTCGAAATAAAATTCGTGGTATCATCTAATTGATATTTTCTTACTAAATCAAGTCCCGTTGAAGAACATTTGATCCATTCGCCGTCAGTATTGTGTGGTTCAAAAAGTTCGTATTTCCAATTTGAATTGAGTTTCTTCTTTTTATTTATTTCAACAATTTTATTTAGTTCATCCCATTTCTTGGATATCAAATGTTCCCTTTTTTCTTTCACATACATAAAATCATTTCCGGTTAGTGGAATGAAGCCGGTTACTATTCCGAGATCACCTTTATATTCTTCTAAAAATTTTAATTCAATCTCTTTTTGCGCTTCTAATATTTTTAATTTTATTTCTTTTGTATTTGGCGCTAAAATATAAAACTTACCGCCACTTGAATAAATTAAATTTGTTATTGGCAGTTTAAATTTTATATCTAACAACCAGTAGGCAATATTATCGAGAATTTGTTGAAGAAAAAATGATCTTCCTTTTAAAGCTTTTGAAGCTCCTTTGTGCCCAATATTATAAATATATTTTTGAATTCCAGTAATATCAGCAAGAAATAATAAATACCTTTCTTCTTCTCTATTTGCAAAATCATTTATCTTTTCAACAGATTCATTTTTTTCTACAAGAAAATGAAACATACAAATAGCAAATGCCGCAGTCAGTTTTGAATGTTCGTATAAAGAAACATCTGATCGAGTTTTATAAGACGAAGATGGAATACACCAAAGGTATTTTTTCAATAAAAAGATTAATGTTTCTAATTCGTTTGTATCTACCTTACCAATTTCTGATTCAAATTCATTCCACCACTTACTATAATGATCTTCTAAATTAATTGAATCAAAGCTTTTTTCGGGAAATGAATAGTTTGTTTCACTCATTTCTGTTATTGGCTGAAAAAGCAGACTAGTATTATTTTTTCCGAAATTAATTGCAGTAAAAATTGATTCCAAAGGTTGCTGGTTCTTCACATCAGGATCAGGGTTCCTTTCCATACTCGCTAAATTATCCGATTCACAAAGTATCTCTGCTAAAATTCTATTAACTCCTTTTAGATCTGAAACTTGTAAATCAGATGAATGATGATTATAAACTATAATCGCCAATCTTTCATTATTGAAAAGTTTATTTACAAATCCAGAAGAAAGTAATTGGTGATTTTCTCTTTCGCACGTTGGTTTTCCACGTTGCACAAACTTTCCAATATCATGGAATAGTGAACCAAGGATTAGGACTTTTTCTTCAGGTGTCATTTTACTCTCAATTCTTTTGGTTCAAAAATATTATTGAAAATCTATATTTATATAAATAGAAACATTTCGGAAATATTTCTATTTATCAGAATAAACCATACCAAAACCCATCGAATTTTTTTCTCCGAAGCCACACTGATAACCAATTTCCATTAAATGTAT
>Ga0194127_10008968_pt1 | contig 10611 bp, 9 predicted proteins | sample TA2KigC100mmetaG_FD_148624 | JGI IMG/M metagenome (GOLD analysis project Ga0194127, IMG submission 148624) | Freshwater microbial communities from Lake Tanganyika, Tanzania - TA2015036 Kigoma Deep Cast 100m | ecosystem: Environmental > Aquatic > Freshwater > Lake | place: Tanzania: Lake... | reverse complement strand
CCCGTGCCCAGCACCTTCTCCAGCGCATCAACACGGCGGGCGGGTTTGCCGATGTATTGGTGGTCTGTCATGTGTGGGTCCTTTGTTGGGGAAACAAGGAAACAAGGAAACAAGGAAACAAGGAAACAAGGAAACAAGGAAACAAGGAAACAAGTAGACAAGTCGCCACCCTTGTATCCTTGTATCGTATCCTCTCAATAATCCGGGGAAACGGCGGTCACAGACCGCCTACGAGCCTGCTTTCAGGGGGTCTGCGACCCCCGTCGGCCCCCACTTATTGAATTGAAAAGATACCTTGTATCCTTGCCTACTTGTCTACTTGTCTACTTGTCTACTTGTCTACTTGTCTACTCGTCTACTCGTCTCCCCTTCGCCGTCGCCTCAATCGCATCCACAATCTGCTGGTAGCCTGTGCAGCGGCAAAGGTTGCCGGCCAGGGCGGTGCGGATTTCGGTTCGCGTCGGGTTCGGATTCTGCATTAGCAGCGCCTCGCCGGCAATCACCATGCCGGGGATGCAGATGCCGCATTGTACTGCGCCGTAGGTGATGAAGTTCTCTTGCATGTCGTTCGGCCCGCCGTCTGGCCCGCGAATGCCCTCGATGGTGATGATCTCGCTGCCGCCGGCCTGCGGGGCCAGCACCAGGCAGCTATTGACCAGCCGGCCATCCATGATGACCGAGCACGCGCCGCACTCACCCACCGAGCAGCCTTCTTTGGAGCCGGTCAGGTTGAGATAGTCACGCAGCAGCGTCAGCAGGGTGATATCGGCCGGCGCTTCGACGGCGACCGGTTTATGGTTCAATGTGAATTCGATCTGCATCAGCACACCTGTAGAAGTAGGGGCACGGCCTTGCGCCTGCCCACGAGGGCGACCGCGAAGGTACGCCCCTACTGACCCAGCGCCCGCCGCAGCGTCCGCTCGGCGAGGGCCTGGATCGCAACTTCTTTGTATTCGGTAGACCAGCGCCGACCGGTCACTGCGATCATCACCTCGGCGGTCTTGACGCCGGCGACTGCCAGCAATTCGTCGGTCGGGAGCTGGCCGAGCAATAAATCCTCAACCTCGGGGAAGCGCCGCGGAGTGGGCATGACCGCGCCCGGCGACAGCCGCACATAGTCCACGCGGCCCCGTTCGTCCAGCCGGCCGATGGCGGCCATAGACAGACGCGAGATGGCCTGCGCGTTGCGACGGCCCAGCTTGATGAATGCGTGGCGCACGCCCGCAGGCGGCAGCGAGAAGGTGAAATGGGTCAACAACTCGCCCGGCCCGATGCCCGTCCGGTTTGCGCCCTCGATCAGCGCGCTGACGGGCAGGCTGCGGGCCCCGGCCAGGCTGCGCAGGTGCGCCACCGTGTCGAGGCAGACCAGCGGCGGCAGCGAATCGGCGCACGCGGCCGCGTTGACCACGTTGCCGCCGAGCGTGCCCGCATTGCGGATGGCCGGCCCGCCCACGGTCAGACAGGCTTCGACCAGACAGCCGGCCGTCTCCTGGAGCAGGGCGCTCTCGGCCGCCTCGGTGTACGTCACCGCAGCGCCGATGACGATCTCGTCTCCGCGGCGTTCGATGACCTTCATTTCCGGGACGCGGCTGATGTCTACCAGCCGGTCGAAGGGCGGCTTCTCGTGCCGGACGTAAACCAGCACATCGGTGCCGCCAGCGAGTGGCCGGCTCGTCAGCCCCGGCTCCGCCAGGAGTTCAAGCGCCTCGGCAACCGAACCGGCGCGCACGTAGTCGAATCTGGGCATTCTCGACATCCTCTGTCCTTGGATCACCGCGCGCCACCCACGACGGTCCTAAAGATCTGAACCTGATCACCTGGGCGGAGAGGCGCGTTATCGCGTTGATAGAAGCGGTTGATACTGACCAGCGGCCGGCCATCTGTGGTCGGGACGCCCAACAGCTTCAGCAGATCGTCAATCGTCGCGCCGTCAGGCAGACGCACCTCCGGCAGACCACGGGCAATCTCCGTGCTGACCTGCCGCGTGAAAAGGTGGATGCCGCCGAAGAATTGTACGTGAACGGTGATCATGGTTCAGAATGGCGATAGCATAGCATAACTCGCGGAAAAGTCCATATGACGCGACTCATGCCGTGAAGGTGGCCGCCGGTGTATAATCCCACGTGAACGGATTTAGCTTAAGGAGCTCCGAACGATGGCTTTGACCGCGACCATAGACCTGACACGGCGCACCGTTGCAATTGCGCCGACCTCCCAAGCCGCGCTGGATCGCTTCCTCGGCGGCCGCGGGCTGGGGCTGAGCCTGCTGTGGCAGCACGTCGCCGGCCCGCTCGACCCACTCGGCCCCGACAACCCGCTGATCTTCACGACCGGGCCGTTCACGGGGACCTCGTGGCCGGCCGGCGCGCGCGGACACGTCACCTTTCATTCGCCCCTCACCGGCGTCTACGGCTACGCCAACAGCGGCGGCCACTTCTGGGCCGCGCTGGCCCATTGCGGGTTCGATGCGCTCGTGGTATTGGGGCAGGCGGCCGAGCCGGTGCGGCTCGACGTGACGACCGGCGCGGTCGCCATCCTCCCGGCCGCCGACCTGTGGGGGCTAACCACAGCGGTGACGCACGACCGGCTCGGCGCCAGCAGTGATGTGCGCGTGGCGTGCATCGGCCCGGCTGGCGAGAACGGCGTGCGCATCGCTGGCATTATGAACGACCGCAGCCGCGCCGCGGCGCGGGCGGGCGGCGGCGCGGTGATGGGCAGCAAGCGGCTGAAGGCGGTCGTCGCCCACGATACGAAGCCCGAACCCGCGCCGCGGCCCTTCCCCAAAGTCGCGGGCGAAATGTCGCGCAAGACCCACAAGCACGGCGAGAGCCAGGCGCTCCACCGGTGGGGCACGCCGCTGCTCATCCGGCCCAAAAACATGTCGGGCGACCTGCCGGCCTTCAACCATCAGGCCGGGCAAGTCCCGTTTTACGCGCAGATTGACGCCGAGGCGATTGACCGTTATGTCACCCGGCACAAGAGCTGTCACGCCTGTCCCATCGGCTGCGACCACGAGACGCGCGTCGCCGATGGTCCCTATGCGACCGAGCTGGGCGGCCCAGAGTACGAGACGGTGGATGCGCTCGGCCCGATGCTCGGCCTGGCGGATATCGAGGCGATCATCTACGCCAACCGGCTGTGCAACGACCTGGGACTAGACACCATCTCGACCGGCGTCTGCATCGCCTTCGCGATGGAGCTGCGCCAGCGCGGGCTGTACGCCGACCCGGAGTTTTCGCTGGCATGGGGCGATCCGGCCAGCATCCTGGGGCTGATCCAGGCCATCGCCTATCGCCAGGGCACGGGGGACATCCTGGCCGACGGCGTCAAGCGCGCCGCCGAGAAGCTGGGGCCGCAAACGATGCCCTACGCGCTGCACGTCAAGGGGATGGAGCTGCCGCGCCAGGAGCCGCGCATCGCGAAAGCGTTCGGCCTGGGCCACATGACCTCGAACCGGGGCGCCGATCACCTGTACGCGCTGCCGACCGTGGACATCGCCAGCAATTGGGAGGCCGCCCGCGCACTCTTCCCCGCGGAGATGCTGCCGAAGCTGATGGATCTGGCGGACGAGACATACAAGGCCGACCTGGTGGCGTATAGCGAGGATTACAGCGCGGTGAGCGACGCGTTGGGCATCTGCAAATTCGCGACGACCGAAACCTTTGCGCTGATGCCCGAAGATGTGGCGGCCGGCCTCTCGGCGCTGCGCGGCAAGCCGATCACCGCGGCCGAGCTGCTGCGAGCCGGCGAGCGGATGGTGAACCTGGAGCGGCTCTACAATGCGCGGCTGGGCCTGACGCGCGCCGACGACCGGCTGCCGGCCCGCTTCACGTCCGAGCCGCTGCCGATCCACACCTTTGCGCGGGATGAGGCCACGGGAGAAATCAGCAAATCAGAGAGTCCCATCCACATTGGCCTGGTTCATGACCCGGATGCGATGCTCGACCGCTACTATCGGCTGCGCGGGTGGGATGCGCGGGGGCTGCCGACGGAAGAGAAGCTGCGAGCGTTGGGGCTGGATGGCAGCTTGCCGACAAGTTGGGCCACGGATGAACGCAGATGAACGCGAAGAGCAGGTGAACATTCACATCCGTTACCACGGCATCTTCGCCGCCATCGCCGCGTGCCGGGAAGAGCGGCTGGCGCTGCCAGACGGCGCCTCGGTCGGGGATGCGCTACGGCTGGTCGGCCGCCGCCATCCAGCCCTGAACGAGGCACTCTTCCTGGCGAGCAGCGCGCTGGCGCCCTATGCGCGGCCCTTCGTCAACGGCGCACTGGCCGATGAGCTGTCCCGCCCACTCCGGGATGGGGACGAGATCGCGCTCCTGCCGGCGCTGTCGGGCGGGATGGGTTGACGCGCCAGGCGCTTCGGCAAGCGCCTGGCGCGTGACGGCTACAACCGGCATCTCACCAACCCTCGCGCCGCCGCCACAATATCTACCGTCTGCGGCAGCACGTAATTCTCCAGCTCCGGGCTATACGGCAGCGGCACATTCTTCGCTGCCACGCGCACGATCGGGCCGTCCAGGTAGCCGATGGCTTCCTCGGCGAGCAGCGCAGCGATCTCCGCGCCCGGCCCCAGCCGCTTGTGCGCCTCGTGGGCGATCACGGCCCGGCTGGTTTTGCGCACCGAGGCGATGAGCGTCTCCTTGTCGAGCGGCACGAGGGTGCGGGGATCCACCACCTCGACCGAGATCCCCTCCCCGGCGAGCGTCTCGGCCGCTTCGAGCGCCTTCGGCAGCATCCCGCCGACCGCGATCACCGTCACGTCCGTGCCTTCCCGCCGCACAGCCGCCTGCCCGAACGGCACGCTGAAATCGAGATCATCCGGCACGTCCCCTTTGGTCGCGTAGAGCATCTTGTGCTCGAAGAAAAGCACCGGGTCTTCCCCGCGGATCGCGGTGCGAAGCAGCCCTTTGGCGTCGGCGGCGGTGGCGGGCACAGCGATCTTGAGGCCCGGCACGTTCATGTACCACCCCTCCGGCGATTGCGAATGCTGCGCCGCAGCCGAGCCGGGCGCGCCCGTGGTGATGCGCACGGTCACGGGCACTTTGGCCTTGCCGCCGCTCATGTAGCGCGCCTTGGCGAGCTGGTTGACGAGCTGATCGCCCGCGACCGGCAGGAAATCGCCGAACATGATCTCGGCGATCGGCCGCAGCCCCATCATGGCCGCGCCCAACGCCGCACCGATGATCGCCGTCTCGCTGATTGGTGTGTCGCGCACGCGATCTTCGCCGAAACGCTTCACCAGGTCGCCGCTGACCCCCCACACCCCACCGAATGTTCCGACATCTTCGCCGAGTAAAATCACGTTCGGATCTCGTGTCATTTCTTCGCGCATGGTTTCGTAGATGGCTTGGCTATAGGTGATTGTACGCATAAAGCTCTCCCTGTGGAGGTGACAGGTTGCAGGTTGAAAGTTGAAGGAACCCCGGCGCGAACTTCCAAAGCACGACCCGAACCTTCAACCTTGAACCTTCAAAACACCAGCCCCGCGTGCGTCTCCCCATACACCCCTGCCAGCGCGGTTTCGGGCGCGGGTTTGGGGCTGGATGCGGCGAACGCGACGGCTTCATCGAGCGTGGCTTGAACGTCGCGTTCGATCTGGGCGATTTCCCCTTCGGGCAGGCCGGCTTCAGAGATCAGCCGACCGCGGAATGCGGCCACCGGATCGCGACGTTGCCATTCCGCCATCTCGTCCTTCGAGCGGTAGATCATCGGGTCCCCCTCGTAGTGGCCGCGCTGGCGATAGGTCTTGCCTTCGATGAGGGTTGGGCCGTCGCCGGCGCGGGCACGCGCCGCCGCGATCTTCGTCGCTTCGTAGACCGCCAGCACGTCGTTGCCATCCACCGTGACGCCGGGCATCGCGTAGCTGCTGGCGCGAATCGCCAGGTCGGCCACCGGCGCCTGCTTGTCTTGAGGCGTCCCCTCCCCGTACAGGTTGTTCTCGCAGAAGAAGATCACGGGCAGCTTCCACAGGCCGGCCAGGTTGAGCGCCTCGTGGAACGCGCCCTCGTTCGTCGCGCCATCGCCGAAAAAGGAGAGCGCGACCCGACCATCTTTCTTTTGTTGAAACGCCAGCCCTGCGCCGACTGCGATGGGGATGCCGCCCGCCACAATCCCGTTCGCGCCGAGGATCCCCAGGTCAAAATCGCTCATGTGTAGCGATCCGCCCTTGCCGCCGCAATAGCCGGTCGTGCGCGCGGCCAGCTCGGCCATCATATATTTTGGATCGCCGCCTTTGGCGACCAGGTGGCCGTGCCCACGGTGCGTGCTGGCGATCACATCGGTCGGCTCCAGTGCGGCGCACGCGCCCACGGCTGTCGCCTCTTGCCCCACGCAGCTATGGATGAAGCCGGGGATCAGCCCGGCGCGCCGCTCGTTGATGGCGCGCAGCTCGAATTCGCGCACCAGGTACATCTGGCGGTAGAGGTGGCGGAGCGTGGAAGCTGGATACTGGATACTGGACACGGATGACCTCCGAGAGAATTGGCAGGTAGCAAATGGCAAATCGGCAAATGGCAATCGGCGGATCAGCGGATCAGCGAATCGGCAATGGGTGAATAACATGAAAAGAATCTGCAACTTGCAACTTGTAATTTGCAAATTGGCATCATCCCTCTCAGTACCCGACACGGGCAGGTCCGAGTGCTGACAGGGGCGATTTGCCAAGCTGGCCGATTTGAGGCATCGTAAGGGCGATCCTGACTTGGAGGTTCTCGCTCATGCCTGCTCAGCAACTTTTCCTGCGTGTCCGCGGTTTGCTCTGTGCGCGGCACAACAAGCCCGTCAATGAGGTCCTGACGACTCTGGCACTCATGGTTAGCGGTCTGCTGTTGGGCCGCAGCGTGCAGTTGTGGGAAATCGCCCTCTGGATTCCCTGGGAACTGAATCTGCTCAGTGGCGTGCGCCGGTTCGAACGTTGGTTGGCGGATCCGCGGGTCAAGGTGGCGGACTTGTTTGAGCCGTTCGTGTGGGCCATGGTGGCCACCTTGGGTAACGAGACCGTCTACTTGATTCTGGACTGCACGCAAGTCGGCCCGCGCTGCCGCACCCTGTTGGCTTCGCTGGCCTACCATGAGACGGTGCTCCCCCTGGGTTGGCAGAGCATCCGGGGCAAGAAAGGGCATGTCACAGGTGAGTTCCAGAAGGCGCTGCTGACCCGCATCCAACCTTACTTGAAGGCCTATTCCCATGTCATCGTGCTGGGCGATGCCGAATACTGCAATGAAACGGTGATCAGTTGGGTGCAGAAACAACAATGGGACTTCGTCTTCCACAGCAGCGCGCGTAACCTGGTGCGGACCACGGACGATCCGGCCTGGCAACCGGTGGCAGAACTCGTGGCCCACAGCGAACTGCGGGCCGGGCAAGTGCGGCATTGGGAACAGGTCTGCTTCACCCAGGAGCACCAGATCGCAGGTCTGACCCTGACCATCCACTGGGGGCTGGGCGAGACCAAGCCACTCTGTTTGATCTCGAACCTGACCGCCGCCCAAGAACCGCACCTGGTGTACGAGCGCCGTTTCTGGATCGAAACGTTGTTCGGCAGTTGTAAGTCCCGCGGCTTCGGGTTGGCCCGTACACATCTCACTATCCCCGAGCAGATTGATCGTCTGATTTTGGCACTTGCTATTGCAACTTATATGACGCTCGGCCTGGCGACGCATCTGGTTCTTACCCAGCAAACGCACCGCGTAGACCGCGCCGATCGCCGCGATTTGAGCCTGTTCCAGATCGGTTGGCGCTGGTTGCATCGCTTAATTGCCCTCAATCGGCTGGCGGAACTCAAAATGCAGTTCTCCTGGGCCTTTACGTTACCCAAACCGGGCTTTCGCCCGGCAAATTAAGTTGTAAATCATGGTTCATTCAAACTCACCGTAGGCGCAACGCGCCTGCGGTGTATGCTACGTTAATATGAGACCGGTTCGCGCTAATGTGAGGTCACCCACCCATGTCGGGTAATGAACGGGTACGATACCACGGCTGACAACCGTTGTCAAAGTCCTCACCACGCGCCATTTTCAGGACAGAACTTACATCCCCCGCGATTGTGTGGTAGAATCGGCCAAGAAGATGCCACCTATCAGGAGAGACCATGTTCATTGACCGCATCACCCTTCACCATCTGCGCATGCCGCTGCGCAGCCCTTTCGAGACTTCGTTTGGCCGCATTGATGCGCGTGAGTGCATCTTGATCGCCATCGCCGCCGATGGTCTGATCGGCTATGGCGAGTGCGTGGCCGATCGTGACCCAGGCTATGCCTACGAAACGTCAGGCACGGCCTGGCACGTGTTGCGCGACTTCTTGGCGCCGGCTGTCTTGGGCCAGGATGTGGCCGGACCGGCCGCCTTTCAACGCCAGGTGGCTGGCGTGCGAGGACACCCGATGGCCAAGGCCGGCCTGGAGCTGGCGTTGTGGGATTTGCAAGGCAAACGGGAGGGCCGCTCGTTGGCTGACCTGCTCGGCGGCGCACGCGACCGGGTGGACGTCGGTGTTTCGGTGGGGCTCCAGGCTTCGCCCGCGGCGCTGGCGCAGACCGTCGAGGGCTACCTGGCCCAGGGCTATCGCCGCATCAAGATCAAGATCAAGCCGGGCCGCGATGTCCTCGACGCCCAGGCGGTCCGCCGCGCTTTTCCTGACATTCGCCTCCAGGTAGACGCCAATTCGGCCTACACCCTCGATTCGGCCCAGGCATTGCAGCCCCTGGACGATCTGAACCTGCTGTGGATCGAGCAGCCGCTGGCCGAGGATGATCTGTGGGACCACAGCCGGTTGCAGCTGCGGTTCCGCACGCCGATCTGCCTGGACGAGAGCATCCTCTCCCCGCGCCATGCGCGCCAGGCGCTCGAAATGGCTGCGTGCCGGGTGATCAACATCAAGGCCGGCCGCGTGGGCGGCCTGACGCAAGCGGTCGCAATCCACGATCTCTGCCGGTCAGCCGGTGTGCCGGTGTGGTGCGGGGGGATGCTGGAGACCGGGATCGGCCGCGCGGGCAACCTGGCGCTCGCCAGCCTGCCCGGCTTCACGCTGCCCGGCGACATCTCGGCCACCGATCGCTATTACGCTCAGGATATCACTGTCGAGCGGTTCACATTGAATGCTGACAGCACCATCACTGTACCGAGCGGACCGGGCCTGGGCGTGAGCGTTGACCCGGCCGCGGTGGATGCGTTCACCGTGGCGAGGCTAGAAATCGTGGGGTGATCCTGTTCTCGCTGCCATGCCCTTCGATCCCGTCGCATTCCTGAACGACCTGCGCCGCGGGCGCGACTATGCCGGGCAATTGGTTCACGTGCAGACCGTCCCGGCCCGTCCGTCGCGCTATGGATCGTTGAAGGTTCGGCTCAGCCCGGCCGTAAGCGCCGCGCTACGGGCGGCCGGCGCAGAACGCCTCTACACACACCAGACCGCGGCGATCAACGCGGCGCTCGACGGGCAGAACGTGGTCATCGCCACCTCTACAGCCAGCGGCAAGACCCTCTGCTTCAACACGCCGGTGCTGGAGGCGTTGGCGCGTGATCCGCTGGCGCGGGCGCTCTATCTCTACCCCACGAAGGCGTTGGCGCAGGATCAGTTGGGCAAGTGGCAGGCGTTGGTCGCGGGGGCGGGCCGTGGCATCATCAACCCCGAGGCCGCGACCTACGATGGCGATACGCCGCAGAGCAGCCGCAGCCGCATCCGCAGGCATGTGCGCGTCCTGTTGACCAACCCCGACATGCTTCACGCTGGCATCTTGCCCAACCATCGGCTGTGGGCTGAGTTCTTCCGCCATCTCAGGTACGTGGTGATTGACGAAGCGCACACCTATCGCGGGGTGTTCGGCTCGCAGGTGGCGTGTGTGCTGCGCCGGCTGAGACGCGTGTGTGAGATGTATCAGGGGCCAGCGTGTCCTGGCGAAGCCAGGGGGGACGGAAGGCAGGCGGCAGGGGTCGTCTTCATCGCTGCCTCGGCCACTATCGCCAATCCTGCGGAGCATTTCGAGCTGTTGACCGGACTGCAGGCGACGGTGGTGCGCGATGATGGCTCGCCGCACGGCCCGCGCACCTTCGCCCTCTGGAATCCGCCCTTCCTGGATCGGGCGCACACGGCCCGGCGGAGCGCCAACCGGGAAGCCACGGACCTCTTCACCGCGCTGGCGGCCGGCCGGGTGCGCACGATTGTGTTTGCCCGCGCGCGCGTCGTCGCCGAGCTGCTGCTGCGTTATGGCCGCGAGCAATTGCGCCGGGTCGCGCCAGAGCTGGTCGAACGGGTCGCGGCCTATCGCGCGGGCTACCTGCCGGCCGAGCGCCGGCGCATCGAACGCGAGCTGTTCAGCGGCAAGCTGGTGGGGGTGATCGCCACGACTGCCCTCGAGCTGGGCATTGACGTGGGCGGCCTGGACGCGGCTGTGCTGGTCGGCTACCCCGGCACGGTGGCGAGCCTCTGGCAGCAGGCTGGCCGCGCCGGCCGGGGCGAAGACCCCGCGCTGACGGTGCTGATCGGCCTGGATAATCCACTCGATCAGTACTACATGCGCCACCCCGCGGACCTGTTCGGCCGGTCGCACGAGAACGCCCTGCTCGACCCGGACAACGTCTATCTCTTGCAGCGCCATCTGCCATGCGGGG